>Ga0210401_10002326_pt1 | contig 21158 bp, 18 predicted proteins | sample IncBWH32MmetaG_FD_150866 | JGI IMG/M metagenome (GOLD analysis project Ga0210401, IMG submission 150866) | Forest soil microbial communities from Barre Woods Harvard Forest LTER site, Petersham, Massachusetts, United States - Inc-BW-H-32-M | ecosystem: Environmental > Terrestrial > Soil >... | reverse complement strand
GTCTGCAAAAAGAAAAGAAAAGAAAAGAAAAGAAAAGAAAAAGGTCTTGACGGAGTCAGCATTTTTAGAGATGGACGGTTACTCATGTGCTTGCAGCTCGGATTCGCGCCGAACTTGCCGCCGTGTCTCCGTTCCTAAGACCTGTCAGAACTTGACGGAGGCGGCTCCGTGCGCGCCATAAGCTCGACATCACGGTGCCGGTAGGCGCGCCGGTGATATCTGCAATCTCTCTGTAGGACATTCCCTCAAGTTCACGGAGAACGAGAACTTCACGGAAATTCGGCGAGAGCTTCTCCAGCGCCTTTCGCAACAGGGCGCCGCTGTCATTCTGGAGGGCAACTTCTTCTGGATTGGGAGCGCGAAGATCAGGCGGGAAAAGGCTTTCGTCAAATACGGTGGCGTCTTGCAGTGGCCGGTTTACATGCAGCCAGGTATAACAAGTATTCCGTACAATCTTCAGGAGCCAGGCACGCGCATCGCCGCCGCGGAAGTTGGAAAAGAAACGGAAAGCGCGTAAATAGGCCTCCTGGACAACGTCCTCTGCGTCTTGGTTGTTTCGCGTCAGCCAGCGCGCTAAATTATAGGCAGCGTCCAAGTGCGGTAAGACTTCGTGCTCAAAAGTGCCGGGCCAATTCTGTTCTGTCATCGTCGTCCCCAATTCGCACTGACAAAAGTGGGTTGCTCGCTGTTGTAATTCTTGCCGGTCATCGGGATTTCATTGGCCAGAGCGATTGAAATTGTCGGCTGGCTGCGATTGTCATCTCCGACAAAGACGGTACGTTGCAGTGCTTCAAGTACTTGGGGTGTGGCATTCTCGTACCAAACGTGAAGAACGTATTTTCCGTGAGGCTCGCAGCCTATCGAGATATGCCCTGTCTTGTTAGATACTCCGAAGTACGCCGAATCGACGGTTAAGACGATCGCCATCGGTTCCGGATGGATGGTGCAGAACAGGTAGGAAACACCGGTGCGGTCAAACGTCACCGCTTTCTGTACGCCTGCCTCGTAGAGAACTAGATCGAATCGTCTACTTCGAGAAACTGAAAACACGTTTTGAAGCCAGGGATCGCGATTCGGATACTCGACGATGCTCCCCGCGGGTACCACCAGCAAGCGAGGCTCAAACATCTTGTGATATTGGATGATCCGGTAGTGCGGCGGTTCGGTGTGAAGCCGTACCACTTGACCCGGCTTTGTTGGGACCAGGCATACCACTACATGACTACCGTCTTCCCAGGGTCCAGCGGAGTATGCAGGAACGAGTTTTACTTGAACGGTTAGCTCGTAGACTGAGTTGCCTATGAGAGCATCGGCCTTACCCATCACCTGCGGCGCGGTGGTTGGAACGAAAAGAGCCAGGAGCAAAGCAGCAAGGCCGACCCTGGTAAGGACCACGGTGAGAAAATCTGGTTTCATGACTGAATACACTCCTTCTCGGGAGCAGGGGGTATCTCGGAGGTATCGAATCTCGTGCCAGCATGATGGGATAAACGAAAGCCGTGCGCCAAAAACTTTACTTGCGCTCCTTGGAGGGATACTTCCCAGCAGTCTCCGATTCGAAAGCGGCAATGAAAGAACTGGTACCCCTCATTGCCTGGCACTTTGGAGCAGACAAACGCTTCGCCCGAATTAATGGGCCGGTGGCATTGATCACAGTGGACAGTTGTTGGCCGCTCCATAATCACCTCACTTACCCCGCCTCTCTTGAGGGCGAAGCACAAGCTCTTCCCGTGGAGAGGAATTCAGGCGGGTACCATAAAATTCCGATTGCATACCTGCGACATTGAGCCCCCAGCAAAAGAAATGGCAATGGACCGGGAATCCTCTGGCACAGGAAAGTAGGTCCCCTGCTAAGATAATGGCAGAACGAGACTTGGCTTATTTCCTGCTCTAACCTTCATCCTTTCAAGGCCTGGTGGTACACTCCCGGTCGACTGCTCGCTATGCCGGAAAACCATCATCCTATTGCCGGTCGCCTTAGGTTTGGCGTGTTCGAACTGGATCTCTCAGCAGGTGAACTCCGAAAGCACGGACTAAAAATCAGAATCCAGGAGCAGCCGTTTCAAGTGCTAGTCATGTTGGTACAGAACGCCGGCAAGGTAGTAACGCGTGAGGACCTGCAAAAGAAGCTCTGGCCCGCAGATACTTTTGTGGATTTCGACCACGGCCTCAACAAAGCAGTCAATAAGATCCGTGAGGCTCTCATCGACTCCGCCGAGAGTCCCCGCTATGTGGAAACCCTTTCCCGCCGCGGCTACCGCTTCCTCGCTGAAGTGAAGGATGCGGATGCCCCGGTTCGCAGCCCGGAACTCCCGACTCAGCCTCAGCCTCCGGAAGAGGTTCGTGATCGCCCGGATGTCGCTGGCGAGCTCGCAGTGCCCAAACATCTTCTGCGGTCACATGCGTGGAAGATATCGGCGTTTGCGCTGCTCGTGCTGATGGCCTCTTTCGCCATCTGGAGGCTTCATTTCTGGAAGCACCCGCCGCCTGTTATTCGCTCCTTGGCTGTCCTGCCGTTAGAAAGCCTGTCGAGCGAAGCGTCTCAGGATTATTTCGCTGATGGAATGACCGACGAATTGATTTCGGACCTTGGTCAGATCAGCGCGTTGCGTGTGATCTCGCGCACCTCGGTGATGACTTATAAACACGCGCACAAGCCTCTGCCGCAGATTGCTCGCGAGCTGAACGTGGACGCCGTAGTGGAAGGCACCGTGCTCCGTTCCGGCGACCAGGTGCGCATCACTGCGCAGTTGATCGAAGCCGCTACGGACAAGCACTTATGGTCCCAGAGCTATGAGGGTGAATTGCGGGACACCCTGACGCTCCAGAACAAAGTAGCGAGCGCGATTGCAGATCAAATCCGGGTCAATTTGAATCCGCAGGAGCAAGCGGCTCTGAAAAATGCGAAGTTTGTTAACCCGCAAGCTTACGAATCCTATCTCAAAGGGCGCTACTTCTGGAATAAGCGGACGGCGGATGGATTGAAGGTCGCGCTGGCGTATTTCAATCAGGCAGTCGACGAAGATCCGAAATACGCCCAAGCATATTCCGGCTTAGCCGATACGTATGCTTTGTTGGGAGACTGGCAGTATGCGGTAATAACCCCGAAGGAGGCGCTCCCTAAAGCGAAAGCCGCAGCGATCAAAGCTCTGGAATTGGACAGTGCGCTCGGTGAAGCCCACAACTCGCTTGCGTTCGTTTTGGATGGCTTCGATTGGGATCTGGACGCTGGCGGGAAGGAATTCCGGCGGGCCATTGCCCTTAACCCAAGCTACGCAACCGCTCACCATTGGTTTGCCTGGCATTTGAGTCTATTGGGTCGGTATGACGAAGCTCTCGCGGAAATGAGAAAAGCGGAAAACCTGGATCCCCTGTCTCTCATCATTAACGCCGATTTAGCAGAGCTTCTCGTTCTTGCTCATGCGTATGACGAGTCGATACGACAGAGCAACAAAACGATCGAAATGGATCCTAATTTCGCTATGGCACACAATCAACTCGCCCAGGGCTATCTCGAAAAGCATATGTACGGTGAAGCAGTCACAGAGCTGCAAAAAGCGGTGCAGCTTTCTGGAGGTAGCCCAACCTGCATAGCTAATCTTGCTCGCGCCTACGCCGCATCCGGCAAAAGGAGCGAAGCGATAAGGCTATTGAGCGGTCTGCAGAAGCGCTCAAGCCCTACCTATTCGTACGGTTCGGAGATTGCTACGATTTACGCGTCTCTCGGGGAAAAGGATCAAGCGATGAATTGGCTCGAAAAAGCCTACGAAGAGCGATTTAACCCAGGCGTCCTGTTGCGGCCGGGCTTCGATCCTCTGCGCTCGGATCCGCGCTTCGAAGACCTTGTTCACCGTATCGGCCTCCCTCGTTGAACCAGTCGCTTGCAGCTCTAGCAATCTAGAGGCTTGGCGCGTAGTAGCCAGTTTTTGCGTAGACGCTCAGAGGTGGAAGTCCCTTGGGGGCGCGCAGCTTTACCTTGACCTTGCGCCACCTCGCGTCATGTGATTTGTTGCTCGGGCGGTATCCCAGGATGTATTGGTTGCGCAACTCCGCGCCAATCTTTGTGGCTATGTCTGGAAGCTCGTTCACATTCTGTACGTCAAAAACACGGCCACCGGTCAATTCCGTTACTTCCGAGAGCAGCGAGGGCCCGTTGAGTTCCTCAGGGGTTCGGCTGCGGTACTGAAATGGGTCAAATATTCCAATAGCGTACAGCTGGGTATCTGCCTCTCGCGCCAGTCGCTTGATGTCGTTCTCTCTATACCGACTATGGTTATCGCCCCCGTCGGATATGATCAGCAAAGCCCGTTTGGCGTTTCGCGCGCTCCTCATCTCGCTGAGACCCAGATATATCGCATCGAGAAGTGCAGTACGGCCTTTAGCAGATAAAGAGAGCAGGCTGCTCTGCAGATCCTCAACACTGCTGGTGAAAGAGCTCGTGAGCTCGGCGCGCTCGTTGAAACTAACGAGAAGAAACTCGTCCTGTGGATTGGCAGTCTTGAAAAACTGTAGGGCGGCTTCCTTGGACTTTCCGACTTTGTTGGCCATGCTCCCGCTCAGATCGAAGATGACGCCAATGGATATGGGGACGTCTTCGGACGAGAAATACTGAATCTCTTGCTCTACGTCATTCTCGAAGATACGGAAGTTGTCGGACTCAAGTCCCGTAACCATGCGGTTATGTGGGTCGGTCACCGTAACGTTGACGAGCGCCAGTTCCACGTCAACATGGATGGATTGACCCTGCTTAATGACCCGGCCCGGCGTGTCATGCTGCACCTCGCTGGGCAGGGGGGATTGGGCAACAACGAGCGCGGGGAAACTAAAGCTAGCCATGCCAAAGAGTAGAAGAAAAACGAGTGGTGCGGAGAAGACGCGAGGCGCGACCAAACTACTTTTCACTATGATCTCCATCGTGCCAGGGGTCATAAAGCTGAATCTGAACGATAAACGCAAGTCTCTGAATCGTTTTGCGCGGGATTTTGGTGCAGCTGGTAATCCCCGAATTCTTCAGACTTCACATCGTCATCGCTTACGCCCGAGGCATTGAGCAGGTCGGTCATCGCAGTGACCATTCTCGAGGGGCCTGCGATGTAGTAGATAGGCCCTTTGAGCCCCAGGAGATACCGCGTAAGCATCTCACGATCGATGTATCCCTTTTCATAGGGCCAAGAAATGGTCCTATGTCCGGTGAGTGTTGGAATGAAGGTGAAATTTGAATTTTGCGCACTCAAATCTCCAAATTCTTCGATGAATGCCGCGTCGTCTGCCTCCCGGTTCGAATAGAACAAATACAGTCTGTGTGGTAGACGTTCCTGAGCGGCCTTCCGAAGGATGCTGCGAATGGGCGAAATCCCGATGCCACCCGCCAGAAACACCGCAGGCCGGGTGATATCCCTATGCAACGTGAACGATCCCCTAGGACGGCTGACGATGAACTTCGTGCCAAGAGCAGCAGACTTCAGTGCGGTCTTAAAGGGAGTCTTCCGCATGCGCATCGCGATCATGACTGGCCTTTTGTCATGAGGAGAGCTTGCGAGTGATAAGGTTCGGGAATTGTCGCCTTCACCTTCCGTGCGGGGGTGCTTGAACACAAAATCGGCATGCTGCCCGGCTCGGAATGCGAAGCTCGCACCATTTGTATCAAACCAGAAAGCCATCGTATCTCTGGCGATTCTTTGTTGATCGACTAAAGTCATTTCATACTCAGGCATAGACCTCTCCTTCGCACGAACCTCACTTGGTTCTTATTTGTTGTGTCGCGCTTCAGCTATGTAGACCAAAATTCCCAAAGCTTTATTCCGATCTCCCTTCACGACAAACGGAACCTTCCGACGTTTTCCTTGACAAAAAACAGTTACGAAATATTCGTCGAAACTACGATTCGACTATGAGCTGGCTCTTGATCTCAAGCCCCGCGATTTCATTTCCTAAAGAAGCGCGGGACGTACCAGCGGGCATAGGTTGCCAATCCCAACAAGAGCACGAACCACCAAAGTACCAATACGGTTCGCATCCAAGCCTTGTATTTGGTGATGCGGAGTTTCTCCGGCAAGACGCCAGTGCCCGCGGCAAGCAAGATGTACAATGCCAGGATCTCGGTCACGCTTCCGAGCGTGGCGTGTGCAGTCGCCAGCGCATAGTAGGACTTGCCAAGTTTGATCGGTATCCTTGGACTTACATGAACACGAAATGAAGGAATCATCGTGACCACAATCACGACAAAATTGAGAAGCACGATCAACGACTGACACCAGGCGTGCTCCCGGAAGCGCCGCCTCCGTGCGAGCAGCGCGCCGACGAGCAGCCCCGCTCCCATGGCGCTCTCAAGGAGCGCTGTCAGGTTAGCGTAGGAAGGAGCCAGGGTTCCCAGGAAGCCTCCTTTGAGACGGTCTTGTTTCTGATACCCGCGTAGAAATCTTGCGGGGCATTACGAGCACGATTGTCTAGAATTCAAAGGAGTGTCTGCTTGGCTTTCCCGGCACTTCTGCGGTGTGTTTGTCGGCCTCTCCGATTACGGGACAGCTAGCGAATTCCCGAGACGATTCCCTGCTCTCGTTTATAGTCACCGCTTCATTCCAAGGACTGAAAGAAACTTTATTGCTCAAATCGCCTCACATCGCCTTCGCTGGGTCTCTTGCTCTCAGTTCACATCCTCATTCACCGCTGGGCTCAACGCTTTCACCCGGGTCCGTTCACCCCGCTGAGAAACCCGTCGAGATGCCCCGGCAACCCCATAAGCACAGCGCGATCGCTTCGAGCGGCAGGCGGTACTTTGGCAAGGATTCTTCTGGATGACGCCGCACACGCAAGTGGATCCAAAACACAAGCCAGATCAGCACACTAGTGATGTAACCCAGAACCAGGTGCATTAACACTCACGCGCTCCCACTGCTTTGCTTCCCATCTGGGATACCTGACTAAGGCTGTAACACTTAAGTACACCGCCCTGCATGACGCAGAGAGCTCCAGTCCCCGACAACGAGCCATGCATTTCAAGAATCCCCGCCGGTCTATTCCATCCTTGTTGTGATCAAGCAGAAGTTCGTCTTTTGTCTTCCCAGGCAAATTTCCTCCTCGACCTTGTTTTGTTGCTTGCTCATCTTTGCTTTCGCCCGGGTCTATTCGTCCGGGAAGGAACGGCGAGGGAACCCCAGAATCGAAGGGTGCCCGTGCCGCTCTTCGACCTGTTCCATCTTTGTAGACCGCAGTGCGCCGCCCTTTATTCCCATGGCAGCCGATGATCCCTTTTTCACTGCTCAACAAGATGAAGCGAGCGGGAATAAGACCACCTCTGAGGCAGTTCCTACTAATGAGCAGTCCTGCCCAGGGGAAGGTTTCGACGTGCTGGACCCGCAAGATCGGGTGCGCTTCGAGATGCTCGTCCTGCCGCATCTCGATGCTGCTTTCAATCTAGCTCGCTGGCTTTTGCGCAGCGGCGCGGACGCCGAAGACGTGGCGCAAGAGGCGATGCTGCGCGCGTTCCGTTTCTTCCATGGCTTTCATGGCGCAGATGTGCGCGCCTGGCTGCTGCAGATCGTGCGGAACACCTGTTACACCTGGCTGGAAAAGAATCGCCACGTGAAAGACATGACTGAGTTTGATGAAGATCTGCACGGCCTCCGAAGCGCAACACCCGAAATGCTTGCTATCGCAGGTGACAATCGCGAGCGCCTCAAGCGGGCTCTGGAGTCTTTGTCGCCACGTTTTCGAGAGTTGATCGTGCTGCGCGAACTGGAGGGGTGTTCTTACAAGGAAATCGCTACCATTGCTTCGATCCCGATTGGCACCGTTATGTCTTCGCTTTCGCGCGCCCGTCGGCAGCTTCAGTTGGCGCTTGCCGATACCGCCCGCCCGGAGGTCAACCATGAGTTGTAACCGGGCTGATACCGTTCTTCATGGCTACTTCGATAACGAACTCGATGCTCTCGGTGCCGCCGAATTCGAACGTCATCTCGAACGATGCTCCGAGTGCATTGATGCGCTCGAGTCCCTGGAATCTTTGCGCTTGTCCATGAACTCTGCGCAACTCTTTGAGAAAATGCCTGCCTTGCTTCGCGAGAAAGTTCTCGCTGACCTCAGTTCTCCGAACCTCATCCGGATCGTCCCGGCTCGGTCGACATGGCGCTGGCTCGCCATCGCCGCTGCCTTTCTTCTGTTTGCCTACCCGGGTCGACAAGTCATCTCCATTCACCGTAGCGACAACTATGAAACAGTACTTACCGCCGAGGTCGTCGACGCTCATTTGCGTTCGCTCCAACCCGGACATCTGACCGACGTCGCCTCGTCCGATCAGCACACCGTAAAGCCCTGGTTCGACGGTAAACTGGATTTCTCTCCCGAAGTCCAGGATTTTGCCGATCAGGGATTTCCGCTGCAGGGGGGCCGCCTCGATGTCGTTCGCGGCCGCGCCATCGCTGCTCTGGTCTACGGCCGACGCAAACATCTCGTAGGCATTTTCATCTGGCCCACGACTGAACCGGATGCTTCCTCACGCGAGGGCTCGCGCCAAGGCTATCAATGGATCCATTGGCGTAAGGGAGGGATGGAATTCTGTGCCGTCTCCGACGCCGCACCTTCGGACCTCGAGCAGCTTCAGCGGCTTTTCACTGAATAGTCAAGAATGAACGCGCAAAAGGGGACCCGGAGTGGACAAACTTGTCCGAAGTATCCTAACAACTGTCGAGAGCAATTAGCATTCCCATACCCTGTTACACACTTTTTACAAATGATTTGGGAATACGGCGCTGCCTTGTGAGGTCTTACGTTTCGCGAGCACAGGTTCTTAACTGAACCCGATTCTTGAAAGGGGATCACCATGAAAGAAAAAGGGAGTGTCTTCAGTCCCTCGGGGAGCTGGCATCAACGAATTCACTATGAATTGGAGGTCCACACACTGACGCGTAGAAGCATTGCGGTCCTGGTCCTACTATTGGCGGTGATGGCCATAGGGTTCACGGGACTTGCACAGCAGTCCGCAACCGAAGCGCCTGCAGGCTTTGAGACTCCAACGCTTGCCGAGAATCCAGGGTCACAGAGCACAAGCAACGGGATCGTGGAACCTCCCGGCGACACCTTCGCTCTAGATCAGCAGATCTACGAGCGGATCCACGACGTTAACAGCGGGCTAGGCCCGGTATTCAACGGCAGAGCGTGCGCCGAGTGCCACCAAAACCCCGTCAGTGGTGGCGCTAGCCAATTTACTGAACTCCGCGTAGGTCACAAGGATGCAAACGGGAATTTCGTGAATCCCACCGTGGCGATTAACGATGGCGCAAACACTATCACGGGCCGATCCATCATCAACGACCGAGCATTGATTCCCCAGGCGCAGGAACACATCCCCACCACAGAACACATCCGCGCGCTGCGTGCGGCTCTCAACACTCTCGGTGACGGTTTTGTTGAAGCCATTGACGACAGTACCCTGCTCGCCATAGCGGAGCACCAACTTGAAGTCAGTGACGGAAAGATTCACGGCGAGGCCATTCAAGTTCCTGTTCTGGAAGCACCGGGACAGACACGCGTAGGCCGGTTTGGCTGGAAAGATCAGCACAGCAGCTTGCTTTCGTTTATCGGCGACGCCTATTTGAATGAGATGGGTGTTACCAACCGTTTGCGGCCAAAAGATACCACTTCGGTGGGCAAGGTCACGCCCGATCCTGAAGATGTTCCGGATACTCTAGGCCTTGCTGATATCGACCACTTTGCGCAATTTGTCCGGGGCACAAAGGTACCGCCCCGCGACAGTGTGCTCGCGGCAAGTTCCGCTGGAAGGGCCGGGCAGACATTATTCGAAAGAATCGGCTGCAATACATGCCACGTCGAAACCATCACTACCGCTCCTGCGGGGACAGTCATAAATGGTGGAGCTTTCGCCGTGCCCGACGCCCTGGGCAATAAAATCATTCATCCGTTCAGCGACTTCCTGCTCCATGACGTGGGAACGGGTGATGGTATCGTTCAGAATCCCCCGCAGGACACCGCAGATAAATTGCGGACGGCTGCGCTCTGGGGCCTCCGCATGCGACCTCGCTACATGCATGATCTCCTATCCTTAACCCTAGAAAATGCCATTGAACGGCACAGAGGCGAGGCAGAGCACGTGTCCCGGCGCTTCAGAGAGCTCACTGAAGAAGAGAAGCAGGAGTTGTTCACGTTCCTGAATTCGTTGTAGCCAGCCGTACGGACCTTTCCACCGGTCACGGCAAATCCGATTGTCGTGGCTTCTTTTCTGAGCGGGTATTGAGCTCGGAGCGACACCATTGAATATTCACTTGGCCTGTAACCCATGGCGAACCTTTTTCCGAGTGTAGGCCGGTCTAGCAAGCGGATAGCATGAACAATGAACTTTCTACGACACGTGCACTGCGGAAAGTACATCTTGTCCGGAGGCTAGCAGCTAGGTCCACACCGGATCGATGGATTCCCCAGGGAGCGAAAATATTCCATTCAGTTTTTCTCTGCCTAGAACAGGAATAAAACTGCACGAAGTCTAGTTACAGCCAAGAGGAACTTGATTTTGACGCTCCTGGTTTAGGCGGTTTCCGCTGAGGAGCCGACACGCGCGGCGACGCCTCAGTTTGTCGATCGAGGGAACATTCGAGGTTCGATTGTTCCAAACCTGAACGCGGGACTAGTCCAGATCAGCTCACCAAAACACTCAATTCAAATAGTTCACAATTCTCGAACGGGAGATAGCCATGAAAGAAAAGGGAAGTGTCTTCAGCAGGGTCAATAATCGGCGGTCGTTCTTGAAGAACGGAATGGTGGCAGCGGGGGCCACAACCATGGGCACGGCGCTTTTGCCGGGTACCGCGGCGGCCTTCGGCAGAGAGGAGGAGGACCACGACCACGCACCAATCACAAAGGACGACATCGCAATTCTGACGTTCCTGAGCGCCCTGGAGCAGGTCGAAGCCGATTTGTGGATTCAGTATGCGGAACTCGGCGGAGCTACCAATCAAGGCCTCTCCCCGATTGATCTGGAACTCAACGGTCAGAAAATCACCACCGGGCTCGCTCCAGCCTACATCACCGGGCTCCTCGTGCTCGACGGCGATATGCCCCAATACATCGCTGACAATACCGACGACGAGATTAGTCATCACAGGTTTCTCAATAACTACCTAGCGTCGAAGGGCGCGAAGACCATCGACCTGAGTCACTTTGCGATCCTGCCTCCGAGTCAGGTAACCGGAGTCCCGCAAAAAGGGCGACTTACCAACCTGAAACAATTGACCGTGGACACGACTTGGTGGACGCGCTACCGCAGCGCGACAGCCAACCCCGACCTCGGAGGAAGCTTCGAGAACGCCGTCCCGGACTTGGCTAAGGGGCAGCATCCGGCCATTCCCTTGAGCGATGGCGATCTGGCTCTGGATAGCGATGGCAACATCTCCAACCATCTGCAGGCAATTGCGAACACCGCGGGATTTCACTTTGCGTTCATCGAACAAGGCGGCAGCAGCCTGTACCCAGCGCTGGCCCAGAAAGTAACCAATCTGGAAGTTTTGCGGATCCTGCTCAGTATCGGCGGCAGCGAGATCATGCACTTCCAGACTTGGCATGACAAAGCCGGCAACGCGACCAACATCACCGACGGCAACCTTACGTTTCCAAACCTCAACATCGGCGTCGATCCCAACAACGGGGCCACCGGCAATAACATTGCAGACATGTTCCAGACCAACCTGATCATGCCTGAACCGACCGTCTTCCTTAACCAGAATTTGGGCCCGGTTTCAATCATTCGCCCAACGTCCACTCAACAAGGGGGAGCAGTGGCTTCCGTCGTTAGTTTCGTGGATGACGGACTCTTCCTCGATCCAGCTACAAACAAAAACACCGGAATCGTGGACGTCCTAATGCGCCTGGCTGAGGAGGCAGATGAAGCGCGGCGCAGGTTTTAAATGAGGTGAAGCAACCGCGATAGCGAACTCCCGCGCCAGTCGGTGCGGCTGGGTGCTCGCAAATTTACCTGAAACGGCAGCCAGGGTGGACGGGTGCAACGAAAAGGCGGCGATCTATGGCGATCGGGCGTGCCTGTTCATCCTGGCCTTCATCCTTAGCTCTTATTCGCCGATTGAATCAGAGCACAACTCTTAGAAGCAAAACGAAGAGTTCAACAACTGAAATAACGTTTTGGTCGACACTCGCTGAACTAGCCCGGCCCAGGAATAATCCGAGAGCACACGTGGTCTTAACTGTTGAAGACACTTTGCAATTATCGCGAAGGTCGACAAAAGGAAGTTCAAGCCATGAATGCACTTAGGAAAAAAGCAATGCAAGCTTCTGTAACTGTTGGGAACCTGAACTCAGCTGGGTCGTGCTTGTGCCAGCCCTCTGCACAAAATCCGCAAGTGGCGAAATGTAACGCGCAGCCTGTCGCCAAGAATATCTCGACGAATCTTCCGGCTTCTGGGAAGCCCATTGCTAGCCAAACCCCGAGCGAAGCTGAGGCCATCCAGCGAGCCCAGCATGGCGACGAGGCGATGTTTGAATATCTGTACCGGTTGCATAGCCCACGCGTATATGCAATATGCCTGCGCATGGTTAGGGATGTGGCCCAGGCAGAAGACCTCACTCAAGAAGCCTTTTTGCTCTTGTTCCGCAAAATCCACACCTTTCGCGGCGAATCGGCTTTCCCCACCTGGCTGTACAGATTAGCGGTCAACCTCGTGTTGATGCACTTACGCAAGAAGTCATTACCAACGGTTTCGATCGATGCGACTTCCGATCCACATGATGAAACCTCCTCACCAGGCATCGACGTAGGCGCGCCCGACCTGTTGATCGAGGGAACGCTGGACCGAATCAATCTGGAACGGTGCATGGAACGGTTGCCCGTAGGCTACCGCACGATGTTTGTCTTGCACGATGTCGAAGGATATGAGCACCGCGAGATTGCCCAGATGAGGGGACGCTCGCAAGGTGATTCGAAGTCCCAGTTGCACAAGGCCCGCACGCGGCTGCGTAGGCTCCTTCACGACCTTCAGCGAAGCAAGTCACGTGAAGCACGCCTTGCAGCGGCTAAAACGCTCTCCCGATCCAGCGCGACTGTGCCCACTGATGACAGCAATCCACTGGGAGAATTAATCTTCGTTTAAGAACACGTTAATTCCACAGACTAAATGGCCGCCTCGGGAATTTTTCATGGCATTCCGAGGTCTAGAACAGTGCGGGAAGGCGCGCGCCGCGCCGCGCGTCGGACTCTCGCAGACACAAGAACAGGAGAAACCGATGTCCAAGATCTTCATTGCGGTTGCGCTGCTGTGTGCCACCCTTTCGCTACACTCCCGCAGCTCCTATGCTGCTTCGCGTGATGATGACCATCGAAGTCCAGAAGACTCCGCTGGCGGGCCAGTTAATCCCGTTGTGCAGTGGAACAAGGCACTTCTCGAGATTGTTCGCACACCTAAGGCACAGCCCGCAACCGTTCACCCTACCCGTAGCTTCGCGATCATGCATGCAGCCATTTACGACGCGGTGAACGCCATCGATAGAACTCATAAGTCTTATTTGGTTAGCCTCGCAGAAGTATCGCGTTTTGCTTCTGAGGACGCAGCGGCCGATGCGGCGGCACACGCAGTTCTGGTGTCCTTGTATCCGAAGTTCCAAGCGGCGGTTGACGCTCAACTTCAGCAGTTGTTGGCAGCGATTCCGGAAGGATCGGACAAGGCAGAAGGCATCCGTATCGGACAAACGGTCGCGGATCGCATTTTGACTCTCCGAAGTAACGATGGCTCGACTGATACACCAGCTCCCTTCGTTTTTGGACCTGCCCCGGGCGATTTCCAGTCGACGCCACCTAACTTTCCTCCGCAGCCTCAATTCACAAACTGGTCCCATGTCACGCCTTTTGCACTGGAGCGCGCGAATCAGTTTCGCCCCGGCCCTCCTCCCGGTCTCACCAGCGATACTTACAGTGATGTTTTTGCTGAAGTGCAATCACTGGGAATCGCGGGAGGCACCACAGCAACTCCTGACCAGGCGCTGACAGGTCGGTTCTGGAATGGAGCAATTCAGAATTACTGGAACGAGATTGCCCAGACGGCGACCCTGTCGCACCGTCTGACGACGGCACAGAGCGCTCGGCTCTTCGCGTTGTTAAACCTCACATTCGCGGATGGCGTGATCGCTTTCTACGACGCGAAATATACATATAACTTCTGGCGACCTGTAACAGCCATCCGCGAGGCTGCAACGGATGGCAACCCCGCGACCCTGCCAAACCCGAATTGGCTTCCAGAGGTTGGCAACACAACACCAGATCCCTCTTATCCGGGCGCGCATGCGGTGATCAGCGAGGGCGGGGCGTTCGTGCTGATTTCCTTCTTTAGAAGAGATCATTTCGATTTCAAGGTTACTTCCGAGGTGTTACTGGGAGTAGACCGTTCCTTCACCAACTTTTCGGCCGCTGCTGAAGAAGCAACCTTAAGCCGCATTTTCGCCGGCGTGCATTTCCGCTCCGACCTTACCAGCGGCCGACGTCTGGGCCGTGAGGTAGCGGATTTTGTCGTCGACAATTTTCTCACTCCTGTTCATGAGAGAAATGACACCGACGACAGATGATCCAGTGACACAAGCAGGCAATGCGCGGGCTCCTTGCCACATGACCAACGCGTCCTTCAGCAATGTGGTTCCTTCGGGATAAGATACCTTGCCCGCAATGTGTTGCGTGGTCCTGGTCGCACGAACCTGGATTTATCAGTGACAAAGACGACGCCACTCTTTCGCGAACGAATCACGCTCGAACTCCATGCGTGCAACGTCCTCAACCACACTGAATTCAATAACCTTGACAACAATGCCCAGGACATTGGCTCCACGTTTGGCCAGGTTACTGGCGCGTATGACCCGCGCATCCTTCAATTGGGCGCTCACCTACGGTTTTAGCGGAACAGAACCGAGCAGCAGGCTCGATGACCAGAAGGGGTCTTTTTCGATGCTGCACAGCTTGGTATTCTTCGGAATTGTTGTGTACTTTCTGCCGGGCGGCTGGACCTCAGCGCAGAATCAAGACCCCAGGTGAAGTTACCGCCAAAAAGTATGAGTATTCTCCCTCCCCTCTTCACGCGAAGACGGGCACGAAAGTTCAACTCAAGATCACGCCAACGGCCATGATCATGGTTTCAAAATTGCGAATGTGGCTCTTTGTGGCTCGATGGCCCAGACCACAAGTGTGGCAGCACCGAAACGGCGGCGCCGCTTGCGATCTCCCACTCAAATAAAGAAAGAAAGCAGACCGGATTTTCTGCGCTTGTGGAATGAAATGGCCCGACCCTACTCGTAGCGCAGGGACACAACCGGATCGACGCGCATAGCGCGGCGCGCAGGAATGTAAGAAGCCGCGAGCGCAACTCCGACCAGGAGGAGCGCGACGCCCAAGAACGTAACCGGATCGTAGGTGCCTATGCCAAAGAGGAGGCTTGCCAGGAAGCGCGCAAGAACGAAGGCACCTGCCAGGCCAAGCCCAACGCCGATGAGGGTCAATTTGAGAGTTTGGCCGAGAATCATTCCGCGCACATTGGTGCGCTGCGCGCCAAGCGCGATGCGTAGCCCAATTTCCTGCCTGCGCTGGCTTACGGAATAGCTCATCACGCCATAGACTCCGATGGCCGCGAGCAAGAGCGCGAGCGCGGCAAAGATTCCGACCAGGACCGCGGAAAAGCGACGCGGGGAAGTGGAATCGGAGATTAGTCCATCCATGGTTGTCATGTGGGTGATCGGCAGATTGGGATCCACTCTGTGCACGACGTCCGTTATGGCGGCCGCCACACTGACGGGATCGGAAGCGGTACGCACCACAAGATAGGGCGTCCATCCGCCAGCGAAATAGGCGTCAAGAGTCGGCCCGGCATCGAGTCCAAACTGGTGCACGTTGCCGACGATGCCGATGATCAAAAACCAGCACGGTTTGGGGTCGAGCGAGCAGAAATTGACGCGCTTTCCGATCGCATCTCCTTGTGGCCAGTAGCGCCGCGCCATGTTCTCATTGATGAGCAAGTTGAAGACCTTCCAGTCATCCTCATGGAAGGTGCGGCCTGCGCGCAAGGGAATTGCAAGAGCAGAAAAATAGTCTAGACTCACGGTACGAGTCTGAGCGATCGGGCGAGCCCCCGCGGCGAGAACGGGCTGGCCTTCAACTACGAATCTCGACGCTTGGCGCAGTTCATTTCCGAGGGGCAAGTCATCGATTCCTCCGACTTCCTTGACGCCGGTCAGCGCGCGGATTTGCTCGGCAATTTGTTCAAACTGCAGAGATTGCTTCTCGCCCAGCTTGAGTTGCTCTTCCTGAGAGAGCCGGTTAATTTGCGCGAAAGAAAGCGCAGGCTGTTGGATTTCCATTGTCAGAATATGGTCGGCGCGGAAGCCGGGGTCGACCTCCAACAGATGCTGAAAACTCCTGAGCAGAAGGCCTGCACTGATAAGGGGAACGAGAGCCATTGCGATTTCCGAAATAACCAGCAGGTTGTGGGTCTTGTGACGGCCGGTTGAACTGGCTCCCTTGCTTCCCTGTTTCAACACCCCGGCCAGGTTTGTCTTTAGCGTCCTCGCGGCGGGCAACAGACCGCAAATGAGGCCTGTCGCGAGGCAAATTGCAATTGTAAATCCCAAGACCCAACCGTTCAGGCCCGTCCCGTCCATGGCCGCAAGATCGCCGGGGACCAACGCCATCAAAGCTTTCAGCCCGGCAATTGCTAAAAACACTCCCAGCACTCCGCCTAAAAGAGAAAGCAAAGTGCTTTCAGTGAGCAACTGACGGATCAATCGCCACGGGCTCGCCCCGAGAGCGGTGCGTATCGCGATTTCTCGTTCGCGGGCGGCGTTGCGCACCAGAAGCAAGTTCACGATGTTAGCGCAGGCGATTAGGAGGACGAGTCCAACCGCGCCGAACAAGAGAAGCAGAGTGCTCCGCAAACTGGCCGCTGAGGGGTCCTGAAGTTTTTGCACCAGGACGCCAAAGCCTTTATGGGCATCCGGATAGGTGATTGCTTCTTGTTGATTGAGTAGCCCGATTTCGTCGCGCGCTTGCGAAAGGCTGACGCCCGGCTTAAGCCGGGCGATGGCAACGAATGCGTGATGAATATGCTCGGTTAGGTCATCGTCAAATTGGCCAAGGGGCATCCACAAATCGGCCCAGCGCAAGAGCTGAAAACCGGAGGGCAGAACGCCCACGACGGTGTAGCGCTTGTTGTCGAGAGTAACCGTGCGGCCAACGACGGCAGAGTCGCCCCCAAACCGCCTTTGCCAAAGACGATGGCCCAGGATCACGATCGGTGTGCTGCCCGCTCGGTTCTCCTCGGGGACGAAGGAGCGGCCCGCGACGACGCGGGCTCCCAACATAGGGAAAAGGTCAGAACTTGCGTAGCCAACCAGTACGCGCTGGGGTTCGCCGTCGCCTGTAAGGTTGAAGCCTTTTGAGATTTCCCCATAGGCTCCCATCTCCGAGAAGCTGGTGGCTTGCTGATGCCAGTCTGCGTAATCACCGGGAGACAGCCCAGCCTTGGGAATCTGTGGCGGATACGTGTTCCAGATCTCGACCAGATTCTCCGGCTGGGGGTAGGGCAGAGGTTTGAGAAGCACGTTTTCGACCACGCTGAAAATCGCCGTGTTTGCTCCAATCCCGAGCGCCAGAGTAAGCAAGGCAACCGCAGTAAACCCGGGTGTTCTCACCAGGTTCCGGACTCCATAGCGAGTGTCTCTTAGGAAGCTATCGACCATCCTGCGTTCCTCGCTGGGCGGAATATCCCCAATTAAGATTTTTGCTCCTAGAAGGCCAGTGCTCCTGTTTGACGTGCAATTCCGCCGGAAGGATTCCTCGAATATCGCGTAAGCCGGAATCTCCTTTTTGACTTCAAAAAAGGTAATGATGGTACGTCCATTTCGGCGTCTAGCTGGGCCGGGCCATGGTGGATGTCGCCATCCGACGAACAGGCGAGCGCCGAAGCCTGGTTTTCGAGAACCGTGATATCCGGGCCATGTGAAACCCGTTTCTTCTGACTGCTCGTCAAATTCCTCGTCGCTCGTTGACGCGGCAAATGACGGCAGTCACAAGCTTCTCAAGCAATGTTCACACTCGATGAAATAGTCCCGTGGGGCAGATCCTTTGAGGAATACAGGCGAATGTTCGTTCTGAGCGACGCGGATCTTGGCCTTAGGATCCTAGGTTGCGCGGATGGTCCTGCGAGCTTCAATGCCGAATCGACCCGTCGCGGTACGGCGGTCGTCTCGATGGATCCGTTGTATCGATTGGACACGACCACGATTCGTGTCCGGATCACAGCAACGTATGACCAGATCTTGGAACAAGCCCGGCGCAACAGCCAGCAGTTTGCCTGGATACGATCCAGTCCGTTGAGGAACTGGGCCGTATACGGATGCGAGCCATGGAGAAATTCCTAGATGACTACGATGAGGAAAAGCGGCAAGGACGCTCGGGTGCCGCCGAACTCCCGACCATCCCCTTCCTTGACCAATCATTCGACTTAGCCGTTTGCTCGCATTTTCTCTTTCTGTACACGGAGCACTTGTCAGCAGCGTTCCATCACTCCGCAATTCAAGAATTGTACCGTGTGGCCCGTGAGGTTAGGGTTTTTCCCTTGCGGGAGTTGGATGGCACAAACCTCGCCATATGTCGCGAGTATTGTGAAAAATGCCAATGATTCATGGGAGGTTTCACCGAAGCCACGCGCTGCTTAACGATGATCACGAACATCCGGTGCGGGAGACTGTTTCCTCTTCCTCTCGTGAACTCTTGATGCGATCTAGTCCGCTAAACCTACTGGAAGGCAGGTATGATCAAATTCCTCGCGGAGTTATTTCGAGGAATGCACTACGTTATCGAGATTTCCGCGCCTCCGCCCAGCAGCAACCATCGCAAGTTCGTGTTCGCCTGGCTCGGCCGCATCGCGTTCATCGTGGCTTACTTCGTGGGCCGGTTCTACATCATGCCCTTTCTGATGACCAGACATTACAGATTGTGACCTACGGATCAGCCCCGAGAGGTCGGCTTCTCCTCAGGAAATCAAGCACTGACGAGATGCGCGTGTGCCAGTAGTTGAGCACGCGGCAATTCGTCGTCTGCAACCGCCTCTTCGCTCGCGACATCTAATGTGTGTAATCCCGTGATCCCGTTTTCCATTCTCGATCTTTCGCCGATTCCCCAAGGTGCTTCCACTACCGAAGCCTTGCGCAATTCTCTTGATCTAGCGCAACATGCGGAAACTTGGGGCTACCAGCGCGTCTGGCTCGCGGAACATCACAATATGCCCGGCATTGCCAGCGCCGCCACTTCAATCGTAATTGGCTATGTGGCTGGGGGAACCAAGACGATCCGCGTTGGCTCTGGCGGCATCATGTTGCCGAATCATTCTCCGCTTGTGATCGCCGAGCAATTCGGCACGCTCGCTTCGCTCTATCCGGATCGTATCGATCTCGGGCTCGGACGCGCGCCCGGAACCGATGTTTTGACCGCGCGCGCCCTACGCCGTGATATGGGTTCTAGCTCCGATAGGTTCCCGCAAGATGTCGAAGAGTTGCAATCCTATTTCGAGCAGGTAACGCCGAATCAGAAAATTCGCGCTGTCCCAGGTGCAGGATTACGTGTACCCATCTGGCTGCTCGGGTCTAGCCTGTTCAGTGCGCAACTTGCGGCTGAACTTGGCCTACCGTTCGCATTCGCATCGCATTTCGCACCCGCAGATTTGATGCAGGCTCTCCGACTCTACCGCGCGAACTTCAGACCGTCCCGGCAACTCAGTCGTCCGTGCGCGATGATCGGATTGAACGCTGTAATCGCGGAAACGGACGACGAAGCTCGCTATCATTTCACGTCGGTGCAGCAATCGTTCACAAATCTTCGCCGCGGCACTCCGGGCCAAGTTCCTCCGCCCATTGAGGACATTGATTCGTTCTGGTCACCCGTCGAAAAAGCCTCTGCCAGCCAGACGCTGTTGTGCTCTGTGGTCGGCTCTCCGGAAACTGCCGAACGGCGCTTACTCAATATCCTCGATCTCTCCCAACCCGACGAGATCATCATCACCGCCCACGTGTTTGACCACAAAGCGCGTCTGCGCTCGTTCGAGCTGCTCGCGCAAATTCGTGCTCGTCTCACCTCTACGGAGCCACAGCATTCCGCATCTGCGATTTCCGCCGCAGGACTTTTGTAGGACGTTCTAATCTTGCGCAGTCCCGAAGGCGGAGGGCCAGTACCGACTTGCAAGCGATCCCACGTGCCGCCATAGCTAATCGCACGAACCATTTCTCTATCGTAAATTCTCTCGGGGAATTCGGGCTCGATTCGGCTTGCTATCGAGGGACTTCAATTGTTCGGTGGAGAGTCCCAGATCTGAACTGGCGAGATTGTCCTGGAGTTGAGAGACCTTCCGCAGGCAGCAAATCGGAAGATTTGCTGTGCAGTCACGACCTCGCTATTCTCTCGCGCGGGTCGTGACTGCTGCGCTTTCTCGCAAGGCAGCCTCAATCATCTCTTTTTCCTGAGCGGCGAGCTTTTCGGAGAGGTCCAGCGGGATTTTTGGATCGGTCGCAAGCGGTTGCTGAGCAAGCCAGGTCTTGTCGAGCGAGAAATTTTCTGTTTCGCACATGATGACAGATCGCTCAATCACGTTCTGCAATTCGCGGATGTTCCCTGGCCAGGGGTAGGAGCGAAGCACGTCGAGGCTTTCTTTGGTTATCCCCTGTATGTTCTTTCCCACTTTCCTCGCGCAATGATCGACGAAGTATTCGACCAGCACAGGAATGTCTTCTCGTCGTTCCCGCAGAGGAGGCATATCAATCGGAAAAACGTTGAGACGGTAGAAGAGATCGCTGCGAAACGTGCTCGCCTGGATGGCCACCTGCAAGTTACGGTTTGTGGCAGCTATCACCCGTACGTTGGTACGGATGGAGCGAGTTCCGCCGACACGCTCAAATTCGTGTTCTTGCAAAACGCGTAGCAAAGCAATCTGGGTTTCGAGAGGAAGCTCTCCCACTTCATCGAGGAAGATCGTGCCTCCCTCTGCCAATTCGAAACGGCCCAGGCGCCGCTGCAACGCTCCGGTAAAAGAGCCCTTCTCATGGCCAAACAATTCTGAGGCGATCAAGTCGCGCGGGACGGCAGCACAGTTGACACAGACAAAAGCTCGTGAGGATCG
>Ga0210401_10002325_pt1 | contig 21163 bp, 16 predicted proteins | sample IncBWH32MmetaG_FD_150866 | JGI IMG/M metagenome (GOLD analysis project Ga0210401, IMG submission 150866) | Forest soil microbial communities from Barre Woods Harvard Forest LTER site, Petersham, Massachusetts, United States - Inc-BW-H-32-M | ecosystem: Environmental > Terrestrial > Soil >... | reverse complement strand
TGATCTGGTTGCGTGCGCTAATTCGCATGATGGTCTCCGCACTATCGGGCCGCGCTCGATCCGCCGCGGGCGTGACGGTCTTCTGGTCGAACAGAAGATGGGATTGTCGTCCCGGTTAGGCCGCCATGCTTACGGCATCGACGGCTGAAAAACCTTAGCGCATTCAAGCTACGGGCGATAGCTTTGCCAAGCAAATGTTACTGCTTGGCGTTCGGTGCAGCCAGAACCTGACGGCACTCCGCCGGCAGTTGCGCCAGCGTCAGGCTGGGCTTTGGCTTTTCCGGTTCAGGTGACGGTTTGGGATGGATCACCTCATCCTTGAACCAGTAAGCGAGATCGGCTGCGCTGCAGGCCTCGCCCTCCGTGGGTTCGGGCTGGCTCTCGCAGGTAGTGCTGCCGGCCGGGCATTTGATGCGGATGTGGAAGTGATAGTCGTGGCCATACATCGGCCGGATCTTGGCGAGCCAGCTTCGATCGCCCTTGGCTTCACGGCAAAGCGCTTTCTTGATGGCGGCATTGACGAAGATGCGCTGGACACTCGGCTCCTGCGCGGCGTCGCGGATCACCGTCAGATGTTGCGGCGTCCATGTGTTCGGATCGATGTCGAGCCGGTCGGATCGCACCATCATCACCGCAGACATTTCCTCGCGCTCGTTGCGCGACAAAGTGTGGTTCGGCATCGGCGTCAGCCACACATCGGCATCGAGGCCGATCTGATGGCTGGCATGGCCGGTAAACATCGGGCCGCCGCGCGGCTGCGACATGTCGCCGACCAGGATGCCCGGCCAGCCGGCGTCCTTATGCACCTTCGCCGATAGCCGCTCCAGCAACGCGACGATCTCCGGATGCGCCCAATTGCGATTACGCGACAGCCGCATCACCTGCCAGGTCGGACCATTGATCGGCAAAGGTTGCGCACCGGCAATGCAGCCCTTGGAATAGAAGCCGATCACCCGCGTCGGCATCGCCGCCGGCAGGACCTTGCGCCCGAACAACTCCTTGGCGGCGAGCTTGGGATCGTTCGGATTGGTGAGCGACGGCAACGGCTTCGGATCGACACTGCCTTTGTCCTGCGCCAGCGCAATGGAGCTGCTGACAGCGAAGGCGAGGGCCAGAAATGTTGGGATAAAAAGCGGGCGCCGATTCATGGACGCACTCTAGCTGAGGTATCGGCGGCGGGGAATTCACCAATCAGAGAAAACGGACTAACTGCCGGCTCGCTTGCTCAGCGGCCCGGCAGGTGTTCGCGCATTCCGCTTGTTCAAATGATAAGTCAAAGCGAGCGCGATGCAGTGGCGCAGCGCCGCCTCGTCGATCCTGTCCTCGACGTTCAAAAGGATGCAGCGATTGCCGCCATAGCTCCATTGGTCGGGATAGAGTTCGCGGAAGGTGGCGACCAGATCGGTCTGGCAGTGGAAGTAGATCGCCACTTGTTTGCCGGCCACATGATCGATGCGGACAGTGCTGCCGCTTTTGGTTTCCGGCGTGAGGTAACTCGGCTGCCCCCACTTCAAGGCTTCCTCAATTCGGCCGACGCCCCTGGTTGCTTTCGCGGTCGCGAGGATCAGCCGGCGTAGCGCCAATAATTTTGCTTTCGCCGGTTGCGGATAGGCGGCGAATACCGCGTCGACGGCAGTTGCCGGCGAACGGTCCTTCGTGGCTGCTTTCGGCTTGCCAAGATTCTTCGATGTGCCGACCATATTGATTTCCCCGCCCTTCGGCAGGGCCGCTCGCGGTGGAGGCTGCGCTCGAAAGCGTATCTTAGGCAGCTTCGCGCAGACCGGCGAGGAAACTATCGACGCTTTTGAACAGTGCCGAGGCGTGCTGGCTGAGCTCGCCGGATGCCGAGAGGACGGTGGCGGCGAGCGCGCGCGATTGCTCGGCCGCCTGGCTTGCACCGGCCACATTGACCGCGACCTCGCTGGTGCCGGCGGCGACCTGCTGGACGCTTTGGGCGATCTCGCGCGTCGCCGTTCCCTGTTCTTCGACGGCGGAAGCGATTGTGGTGGCAATCCCGCTGATCTCGCGAATGGTATTGGTGATGCCGCCGATCGCGGTAACGCACTCCACGGTGGAGGCCTGGATCGCGGCGACCTGCCCGGCGATCTCTTCCGTGGCCTTGGCGGTTTGGCTCGCGAGTTCCTTGACTTCGGAGGCGACCACGGCAAAGCCCTTGCCGGCCTCACCGGCGCGCGCCGCCTCTATGGTCGCGTTCAGCGCCAGCAGGTTGGTCTGGCCGGCAATGGCGCTGATCAGACGAAGCACGTCGCCGATCTTCTCTCCGGAAGCGGCCAGCGCTCCGACCATCTCGTTGGTCTTCGCGGCCTTGCCGACCGCGGCATCGGCGACGTCGCTGGAATGAGTGACCTGCCGGCTGATCTCGGCCACGGAAGAGGCCAGTTCTTCGGTGGCGGCTGCGACCGTGTTGATGCTCGAGGAAGCTTCCTCGGACGCGGCGGCGGCGGCCGTGGCTTGCGCCGACGTGCCATTGACGCTTGCGGTGATTTCCGAGGCGACGCGCTGCATGTCTTCGGTTGCCCGCGCCACCGCGCTGACGAGGCTCTTGACGTCAGATTCGAAACGGTCGGCCATGCGCCGCTGCAGCGCGCTTTTCTCCGCCTCGCTCTGCTTCTTGGCCGCTTCCTGCTCTTCGCGCAGCAGCCGCGATTCGATCATGTTGCGGCGGAATACGTCGACGGCGCCGGCCATGGTGCCGAGTTCGTCCTTGCGATCGCCGCCGGGGATCTCGACGTCGGTATCGCCGCTCGAAAGGCGGTTCATGACGACGGTGATCGCTGCCAACGGACGCGACATCCCGCGGCCGAGCACAAGGGCCAGCAATGCGGCGGCGATCAGAATGGCGATGGTGCCGAAAATCAGCGTGCGTTGCGAACTGGTGGAGGCGGCTTCATACGCGGTGGTGTCCTTGATCAGTTCGATCACGGCGACCGGCTGGCCGGCATAGTTCTTGATTTGCCCGAGATAAAGCGCAACCGGGTGACCGCCCAGCGTGGTATCGCGGCGAAGCGCGCTGCCGTCAAAGGCGCTCTTCAACTCTTCCGGGCTCGCCAGCGATTGTTCGGAGAAGGTTGAACCGATGATGGCAAAAGCCTTGCCATCGAAACGATGCACCGCCAGGTCGACGCCGAAGCGTTGCTTGACGCTGTCGACGAACTGCTTGTTGAAGGAGACGCCGATATCGGCAACAGCAAGGCTCTTTCCGTCGCGCATGATCGGTGTCATGGCAAAAATGCTGAGGGAGTCCCGGCCGGCCTCGACGCCGACGATGGCTTTTCCGGTCCTGTTCGACTCCACCACCGTATTGCGCCGGGCCGAGATATCTTCGCCGAAATGCTTCGGATCGTGAGCCCGGAAGAAGTTGATCGCCGGCGGCGCGTGGAAGCTGATCAGCGGGATGCCTTGCGCCTTGATCGCCTCGAGCGGCGCGCTTAGCAACTGCTCCATCGCCGCGCGGTCGCCTTTGGCCACCGCATCCGCAATCGGCTGCAGATTGGCGAGCACGGCGCTGACCGCCAACCCCGCGCGCCCTTCATAGTCGAGGGTGGCAATCACGCTGTCATATTGCAGCTTGAGCTGCTGATCGAGCGCCAGGCGCATCAGCGCGCGCTCCTGCATCACCGAAAACGTTCCGAGGATTCCGCAGGCCGCCGCAACCGTCAGCGAAATCGCAAGGATCAGGCGTGCGGCGATCGATCGGAGCTGGAACATGGGATTTCAGGCCTTGCAAAAGTTGGCCCGAAATTCCCAGAAAGTGCTTAATATCTGATTGCTTTATAGGTCCGCGAAGCCCGCAGGACTCACACGGTGGGTCCGCGCGGGATTATCTTGTTGGTCAGGATCATCTTGCCGACGTCTTCATAATGAGTGTCGCGGCCCTGGATCTGCTGCGCAATGGCGTGCATATCGCGGAATCGCCGCTCAAACGGGTTGGATTTGAATACGGCGGTGGCGCCGGCCATGTGATAGGCGGTATCGACCACCTCGGCCGCCTGGTGGATGGTGTAGGTCGCAGAAAGGCGAATCGCCGCCCGGCCGCGTTCGGAAAGCTTGCCGGTGCTCAGTATTTCCTGCCACGCATCCGCCGCGGTAGAAAAGTGATAGGCCCGCGCGGCGCGCAGCTTGCCCTCGGTGCGGCCGATCAGGCCCTGAACCGCGCTGTTGTCCTTCATCGCCGCGATGCCGACGGAATGCTTTTTCCGGGCAAGATCAGTCGCCGCATCCAGCATCGCACGGGCGACGCCGAGCGAGACCGCGCCAAAGCCCAGCCCGAACATGGAAAAGGTCGTGATCCCGTACAGCGGACCGTGCTCGCGCAGCGCCGAGAAATCGTCGCGGAGCGCGGCGAAATTGTCCGGAATGAACAGGTTGTCGACCGAATAGGAATCGGTGCCGGTGCCGCTCAGGCCGATCACATTCCAGACGTCGTACAAGGTGGCGCTGGATGCCGGAAAAACGATGGTGCGGATTTCGGGCGTGCCATCGGGCTTCATTCGCCGTGTGCCGTCGGCCTCAAGCACCTGGACGTGCGCCCCGAGCCAGTTGGCCTGACGCATGCCGCTGGCGAAGTCCCAGCGCGCGCTGATCGTATAGCCGCCGGGAACCGCCTGGACGTCGTGGGCGATCGCGCCCCACGCCATGATGTCGTCCGGCTTGCCGAAAACCTGATGCGCCACGTCCGCATCGAGATAGGCCGCGGTCATCGCAACGACCGAGCATTGGCCAACGCACCAGGCGGTGGAGGCATCGGCTTTGGCGATTTCCTCCAGCATTTCCATGAAAACCACGGGCGGGGATTCGAACCCGCCAACGCTTTTCGGCAGGAGTGAGCGATAAAGCCCGTTTTCGATCAGCGCCGAAACCAGCTTTGGCGTCAGGCGCCGGGTCTGCTCGATTTCGTCGGCCTCTGCCGCAATCAGGGGCGCAAGCGCCTTGGCGCGTTCAACGAGGCCCGAGGCGATGCTCGCGGCTGCGGGCTTGTTCATGGCGTTTCCCTGTACTTTATCGAGTGATCAATTAGGGACATGTTGATCCAACTCGCGGCCGGGATCAAGATGGCCGCGAGATAAGTCGATGCAGAATTATCGGGTGAGAGAAGACCGGCTTGCAGGGCTTAAGGCTCAGCTATCGACCTTCAGCGCAGCGATGAAGGCTTCCTGCGGGATGTCGACCTTGCCGAATTGCCGCATCTTCTTCTTGCCTTCTTTCTGCTTTTCCAGAAGCTTGCGCTTTCGCGTGATGTCGCCGCCATAGCATTTGGCGGTGACGTCTTTGCGCAGCGCCCGCACGGTCTCGCGCGCGATCACCTTGCCGCCGATCGCGGCCTGGATCGGAATCTGGAACATGTGCGGCGGGATCAGTTCCTTCATCTTTTCGACCATGGCGCGGCCGCGGCCCTCGGCGCGGGTGCGGTGCACCAGCATCGAAAGCGCATCCACCGGCTCGTTGTTGACCAGGATCTGCATCTTGACCAGATCGGCCGGCTTGTAATCGGTGAGGTGATAGTCGAACGAGGCATAACCCTTCGAGACCGACTTCAGGCGGTCATAGAAATCGAACACCACCTCGTTTAGCGGCAGTTCGTATTTCACCATCGCGCGGTTGCCGACGTAGGTGAGCTCTTTCTGCGAACCGCGCCGGTCCTGGCAAAGCTTCAGCACGCTGCCGAGATATTCGTCGGGAGTGAGGATCGTGGCCTCGATCCACGGCTCCTGGATCTCGGCGATCTTCACCACGTCGGGCATGTCGATCGGGTTGTGGATTTCGATCGACTGCCCGTCGGTCAAATGCATCCGGTAGATCACGCTCGGCGCGGTCGCGATCAGGTTGAGATCGAACTCGCGTTGCAGCCGCTCCTGGATGATCTCCAGATGCAACAGCCCAAGGAAGCCGCAGCGGAATCCGAAGCCGAGCGCGGCGGAGGTCTCCATCTCGAACGAAAAGCTGGCATCGTTGAGCCGCAATTTTCCCATCGCCGCGCGCAGGGTTTCGAAGTCGTCGGCGTCGACCGGAAACAGGCCGCAGAAGACCACCGGGATTGCCGGCTTGAATCCCGGCAGCATGTCGGTGACCGGCTTGCGGTCATCGGTGATGGTGTCGCCGACGCGCGTATCGGCAACTTCCTTGATCGCGGCGGTAATGAAGCCGATCTCGCCGGGACCGAGTTCCTCGACCTGGTGCATTTTCGGAGTGAAGAAGCCGACCCGCTCGAGGTCGTAGGCGGCGCCGGTGCCCATCATCCGGATGCGCTGGCCCTTTTTCATCACGCCGTCGACGATCCGCACCAGCACCACCACGCCGAGATAGACGTCGTACCAGCTATCGACGAGAAGCGCCTTCAGCGGCGCCTCGCGATCGCCTTTGGGCGGCGGCAGCCGGTGCACGATGGCTTCCAGCACGTCGTCGATACCAAGGCCGGTCTTGGCCGAGATCATCACAGCGTCGGACGCATCGATGCCGATCACGTCCTCGATCTGCTTCTTGACCTGTTCGGGTTCCGCGGCCGGCAGGTCGATCTTGTTCAGCACCGGCACGATTTCATGGCCGGCATCGAGCGCGTGATAGACGTTGGCGAGTGTCTGGGCCTCGACGCCCTGGCTTGCGTCGACCACGAGCAGCGAGCCTTCGCAGGCCGCGAGCGAGCGCGACACTTCGTAGGCGAAATCGACATGGCCGGGGGTGTCGATCAGATTCAGGATGTAGGATTTACCGTCCTTGGCCGCATAGGTCAGCCGCACGGTTTGCGCCTTGATCGTGATGCCGCGCTCGCGCTCGATGTCCATGGAATCGAGCACCTGTTCCTTCATCTCGCGGGCCTGCAACCCGCCGGTGGTCTGGATCAGGCGGTCGGCCAGCGTCGATTTGCCATGGTCGATATGCGCAACAATCGAAAAGTTGCGGATGTTCGAAATCGGGACTGAGGTCATGGGCGCGGGATAGCATTCGTGTTCCGGTGCGGCAACCATATTGCGGTATTTTAACGGGTCTTCTTCACGTCAAGCTGATTTAACGGCGGCGGAAAACGCGCTACCCAAACCGGAAGATCAACAGAGGTATTAAAGCGCATGTCGCCGACACTGCTTTCGTCTGCAACCTTGCCGCGCCGCCGGACCCTCCGGCGGCTGAGCCCTCGGCGGCTTGCGGCCTGGGTGATGGCCTCGGCAACGAATCGCAACGGCGCATCGGCGTTTGTGTTCGGCTTTGCCGCGATCCATGCGCTGCTCTGGACCGTGATCCTGATCAATCTGAAGGCGGCGCAGGACGTCCACATGGACGTCGCCGAGGCGTTTGCCTGGGGACAGAAATTCCAGCTTGGCTACGGCAAGCATCCGCCGCTGGCGGGTTGGATCGCCGGTGTCTGGTTCGACATGTTCCCGGTGACCGATTGGGCTACCTATCTGCTGGCGATGACGACGCTGGCCATCGGGCTTGTGATCTCATGGCTAGTCGCGATCAGGGTGGTGGATTATCGCCGGGCGTTTCTTGTCGTGGTGATGCTGGCGATCTATCCGATCTTCAATTTCAAGGGCTTCAAGTTCAATCCGGACCTGCTGCAACTCGTTACGCTGCCGCTTCTGGTGCTGGCCTATCTCAACGCGTTTGAAAAACGTTCGGCGCTCTCAGGCCTCTGGCTCGGGCTCGCCGCTGCGCTTGCCTTGATGACCAAATACTGGGTGCTGACCATGATCGGCGCGGTCGGGCTTGCCTCGCTGATTCACCCCGACCGGCTGAAATTCCTGCGGTCGCCGGCGCCCTGGGTTGCGATCGTCGCCGCCGTCGTTGCGATGATCCCGCATCTTCTGTGGTTGAAAGAGGTGGACTTCGCGCCGCTGGTCTATGCCGGCGATGTCTACGGGAATCGAACCCGCACTGAGAGCGCGATGCTGGTTTTCGGTTACGTCGAACATAATCTGGGACTGCTGGTCTTGCCTGTGGTGCTCGCTGGCGTTGCCCTTGTCGGGACAGGCCTGGTGCGCCGGCCGAAGGTCGCGCTGGCGCGCATCTGGTCGCGCGGCGCCAACACAAGCGTGAACCTGGCGCAGGCGCTCAACGTCTGGATCATCCAGATTGTGGTCGCGGTCGGGCCGCCGCTCGGCGGATTGATCTTGTCGGTCTATATGAAGACCGATTGGGGGATTTCGCTGTTCTTTCTGACGCCATTGGCGCTGGTCGCGATTCCGCAGCTGCGCGTGCCCGGCGTCGCCCTGGTCCGGATCATGGCGATTTGGCTGGTGCTCACACTGGCCACACTCGCCGCCTCGCCCACCATCGCCCTTCATGAGATCACCGACAGTCCCAATGCGGCCTTCAGCTACGGCGCACGCTCGCAGTTGGCCCGCGAACTGACAGGCCTGTGGCACAATCGTTTCTTTTCGCGCTGGTCCGTGGTCGCCGGCACGACGGAGATCGGCGAGCCGATGACGTTCTATAGCCCCGATCATCCGGCGCCGTTGACGCCGGGCGAAATCTGGTCGTCCGGCCTGACCTCGCTGGAAGAAGCCAAACGACTCGGATTCATCGGAATCTGCGATACCACGGATAACCGGCTGCCGCAGTGCGAGGCCTGGATGGCCGAGAACGCCAAGGATGCCGAGCAGGTGGCCGTGACCACGCAGCGCTTTTTTAAGGGCCATGCGGGGCCGACGACGACCTGGAAGATTTATATCGAACCGCCGGCGAAGTAATTTTCCTTCACCTCTCCCCGCAAAGGCGGGGCGAGGGAGTGCACTACCGACGCGGCGCAGGCCTGCCAGATCCAGATATGGCCTTCACATGTTCTCTTCGTTGAACTTGGCGGCAACGAGTTCGGTGATCGCGTCGAGCGCGGCCTGAGCCTGTGGTCCAGCCGCCGAGACTGTGATCGATGTGCCGGGTCCCGCCGACAGCATCATCAGGCCCATGATCGACGTGCCGCCGACCGTCTCGCTGCCCTTGGTCACCCAGATTTCGGCTTCGAAGCGCTCGACCATCTGCACGAACTTGGCGGAAGCCCGCGCGTGGAGTCCGCGTTTGTTGACGATCGGCAGTTCGCGGGAAAGCGCGCCTTCCGGAATGCTCGGTCCGGAAGGAGTGTCGGGCGACGCGCCGTCGTCGCTCATTTTCCGGCGAGCACCCTGCTTGCGATGGTCACGTATTTGCGGCCGGCTTCCTGGGCCATGGCAATGGCATCAGGAAGCGTTCGCTCTTCGCGGACCTTGGCAAGCTTGACCAGCATGGGAAGGTTGATGCCTGCGAGCACCTCCACCTTCGGACGGCTCATGCAGGAGATGGCGAGATTCGAAGGCGTGCCGCCGAACATGTCGGTGAGGATCGCGACACCATCGCCACTGTCGACGCGGTTCACCGCTTCGATAATGTCGCTGCGGCACAGATCGGAATCATCCTCAGCCCCGATCGTGACGGCTTCAATTTGCTTTTGTGGACCCATGACATGTTCCAGCGCCGCCTTGAATTCGTCGGCAAGGCGCCCATGGGTCACAAGTACTAGACCAATCATCGAGAACTCCTCGCGGGTGCCTTTGGTGCACCGCACGAACGCGCCACTTTGACCATCCAGAGCCCCTACGCAAGAGGGGATCGCCGCATTTCTCAGGGAAACTGGTGAAGAGAAAGGGGCAAGCGCCGGTCTATTCGGTCGCGATAGTGGGGGTGATATGGTTACCAAATTCCTTCGGACAATCCGCTGAAGATGAATTCGCGGTCATTGTAAGGGCAGCAATCACAAGCGGAAGTCCAGAAAATCCCTGCTGGACAGGAATTCTTGGTATCGAAATACCCTTAATTCGGACTTCAAGGGATTCCGGCGCCGGCAGGCGCTCGGCATCTGATGCATCGAGGTCGACCACCAGGCCCACGAGGGCCTCGGGGACGAAATCGCAATGGCGAATTCCGAGGCCACGAATTTCGATGAGGCCGGCCAGGGCCGGCGCCGGGCGAACCATCAGCGCGGCCTCACGGGGCCAGACATGGACGCGGTCGTCTCCGACCAGCCTGGCCGGGGCGATATGGCCCGCGCGACCGGCCAGCAGGAGGTCGAAGGCTAGGCGCGATTTGCCGGACCCGGCCGGTCCGCGAATGAGAACGGCGCGATCTCCCACCCGCACCGCGGATGCGTGGATGCTGGTGTCTATCTCCGCGGTCATACCAAGGCTGGGAGGCGGACCACAAAGCGGGCGCCGGCCACCGTTGCTTCGCCGTCCTCGCTAAGCGGGCCGACGCGATTCTCAGCCCAGATCTTGCCGCCGTGGGCCTCGACGATTTGCTTGGAGATCGACAGGCCGAGCCCCGAATTCTGGCCAAAGCCCTGATGCGGCCGGTCGGTATAGAAGCGCTCGAAAATCCGGGAGAGCGCGTCCTCGCGAATGCCGGGCCCGTCATCGTCAACGACGACTTCGATGTTCGAGCGCACGCGCCGGCATGTGATTCGCACCTTGCTGCCGGCTTCCGAAAACGACTGGGCGTTCGACAGCAAATTGGAGACCACCTGACCGAGGCGCGAATCGTGACCCGGCACCGAGAAGGTTTCGACGGTGCCCCGGCCTTCGAAGCGCAGTTCGACGCCGATATTGTTGCCACGCCGGGTTTCGTTCGCCACCGACGCGAGCGCTGTGAGGAGGCGGCGAAGATCGACCGGCGCCATGTCCTGGCGTTGCAACTCGGCATCGAGCCGGCTTGCGTCGGAAATGTCTGATATCAGCCGGTCGAGGCGCTTGACGTCATGTTCGATCACGGCGAGCAGCCGCGAACGGCTGTTGTCGTTTCGCGCGAGAGGGAGGGTTTCAACCGCCGAGCGCAGCGACGTCAGCGGGTTCTTCAATTCGTGGGCGACGTCGGCGGCGAACATCTCGATCGCCTCGATCCGGTTATAAAGCGCAACCGTCATGTCGCGCAGCGCGCCGGAGAGATGGCCGATTTCGTCGCGGCGGCCGGTGAAGTCGGGAATCTCAACGCGGGTGCGGATACGGCGGCGGACCCGTTCAGCACTGTCGGCGAGCCGCCGCACCGGTCCCGCGATCGTGCTGGCCAGCGCCAGCGACAACACGATCATGACCGCGGAAGCGACGCCGCCGACCTTCAGAATCGCGAGACGTTCGGCCGTGACCATCTGGTCGATATCGTCGCCCTGGGTCGAAAGCATCAGGGAGCCGTGGATCGCACGGAAGCGTTGCACGGGGACGGCGACCGAAACGATCACCTCGCCGCGGTCATTGACGCGCACCATGCTGCTCTTCTGGCCGGTCAGCGATTGCGCAACCTCGGGATAGCCGTTGCCGTTTTCCGGGCCGAGCTCGGTATAGAGCGGCAGGTCGCCGCGATTGAGCCAGGTCCGGATCGCGATCATCGTGCGTTCGGCGATCCCGGGCTTTTCCACCGAGGGCGGCGGAAGTTCGAAGCGAAGCACGTCGCCGCGGCCGTAAAGACTGCGGCTGTCCAGAATCAGCGAGCCGTCGCGGTCGTAAATCCGGGCGCGGGTTTTAGTGGGCGAGATCAGCCGGCGCAGCACCGGCGCCACCCGCTCCGGATTGATCGGAAAATCGAGCCCCGAAAACTCATCCGGCGCGCCGTAGGTTTCGCCGGGCTTCAAGTCCTGCAACCGGTCGGGATCGATGGTGATGGTGTTGGTTTCGACGGTCGCGGAAGCGGCGATCGCACCCGCAATGATTTCGGCCTGCACCAAGAGGCTCTGCGCGCGGGCGTCGATCAGGCCGGCGCGAAACTGCGAGAGGTAGAGGATGCTCGCCACCAGCGCGAGCAGGCCGGCGATGTTGAGCGAAACGATGCGCCGGGTCAGGCTGGAGAAGCTGAGGGCAAAGAAAAATTGCCCGGCCCGCCGCAGCCATCCGAGCGGCTGCCATCCGGCGTCGACCGGATTTTCGGCGGCAAGGGTATCCATGACGACGGTCGCAGCGTCGTCGGCGCTCAGACTGGCATCAGGCTGCGTTCGATCAAGCAATGGCCAAAACCGGCAGTTGTTTCAAATGGACTGTCCGCGATGCCCTATCGCGTTCGCATTCTATCTCAAGCCGGGGCGCCGCGTCAGTCGGCAAGCTGCGTATGACGCGCCGATCCCTTAGGCTTCCTTGAAGCGGTACCCGACCCCGTACAGTGTTTCGATCATCTCGAATTCATCGTCCACGACCTTGAACTTCTTGCGCAGCCGCTTGATGTGGCTGTCGATGGTGCGGTCGTCGACATAGACTTGGTCGTCATAGGCCGCATCCATCAGCGCATTGCGGCTCTTGACGACGCCGGGGCGGGTAGCAAGAGCCTGCAGGATGAGAAATTCAGTTACCGTAAGGGTGACCGGCTCGTTCTTCCAGGTGCAGGTATGGCGCTCAGGGTCCATTCGCAGCAGGCCGCGGTCCAGTGCCTTGGCGTCGGTTTCCTTTGGCACGGCGGTCGGATCTTTCGGCGACGCGCGTCGCAGCACCGCCTTCACGCGCTCGACCAGAAGCCGCTGCGAGAACGGCTTGCGGATGAAATCGTCGGCGCCCATTTTGAGGCCGAACAACTCGTCGATTTCCTCGTCCTTGGAGGTCAAGAAAATCACCGGCAGGTCGGATTTTTGCCGCAGCCGCCGCAGCGTCTCCATGCCGTCCATGCGCGGCATCTTGATGTCGAGGATGGCAAGGTCGGGTGGGCTGGTCCTGAATCCGTCCAGCGCAGACGCACCGTCCGTGTAGGTCATGATGCGATAGCCTTCGGCTTCGAGCGCAATCGAAACGGAGGTAAGAATGTTGCGGTCGTCATCGACCAGGGCAATTGTGGGCATGAGCCTGCTTTCGCACTATCGTTGCTGAAACGGCGGCTAATCGGTGGTGCGCCGCATAATCGGGCTTCGAACGCGGTCAACGAGCAATGCAAGCTGGGCTGAAGTGTGACCGAGTTCCATGAAAGCGCCACTTAAGTCAAAGGCGCTTCGTCCCTTACGAGCGTCGGTTTACCCGAAAAAAGGCTCCAATTGCAACAGGATGCGAGGAAATATTCGATGCAATTGACCCCGGATTTCGACCCTGCCAAGGCGGTCAAGTCGCTTTTACGTCGCAGCCGGCAGGGGGCGCTGGCGACTTTGATGACCGGAAGCGGCGATCCCTATTGCTCGCTGGTGAATGTCGCAAGTCATCCCGACGGCTCGCCGATCCTGCTGATTTCCCGGCTCGCTCTTCATACCAAAAACCTGCTCGCGGACACCCGCGTCTCCTTGATGTTGGACGAGCGGGTCGAGGGCGATCCGCTCGAGGGATCGCGGATCATGCTGGCCGGCTATGCCGAAGAAATCACGGCCGATCGCGAGATCGTGCGGCAGCGTTATCTCAACGCTCATCCCACGGCGGAAGTTTTCGTGGACTTCAAGGATTTTTCCTTCTTCCGAATCCGTCCTACCGGAACCCATCTGGTCGCGGGCTTCGGACGCATTTTGGATCTCAAGCCGGCGCAGTTCTTGACGGATATTTCGGACGCCAGCGCGCTTCTGGAAGCCGAACAAAGCGCGGTCGAGCACATGAATACCGACCATCAGGAAGCACTCGGCCTCTATGCCGTTCGGCTCTTAGGGGCCGCGGCGGGCGACTGGCGCTGCAGCGGAATCGATCCCGAAGGGATCGATCTGCAAGCCGGAGCCAAGACACTTCGGCTCGACTTTCCGGAACGGATTACCGGACCCGGGGACTTGCGGAAAATACTGGTCCGCCTGGCGGACCAGGCGAGAGCCCAAGGGGACGCTCAAGAGGGCCCCAGGCTGGTTGACCCCAAGGCCGGCTGAAAAGGTTGGCTGAAGGCAGCGACTTTGCGTCGCAGCATGCGGCCACAGGGTCGGCCCTGCCTTTCAGGAATAAACCAAATCGGCGGGATCGGCTTGGCAAGGCGCGCGTTCATCAATAATGATCGCCGGAAATTTTCGTTCGCCCGGCCTCGGCCGGGCGGCTATATTCAACAGCCTAAAACCGTGACAGACGCGCGGCTCAAGGCATTCGCGCGTTCGAGATACGCGGGTTCGAGGAGGAGTTTTTCGTGCAAGAGACGGGTAAGCGCAACGGTGCCTTTGGGGCCGACAAGTTCGGCTTGAAAAATCTCAAAGGGGTGCATTGGAATCTCGGCGCTTCGCAGCTTTATCAGCACGCGTTGTCGGCAGGCGAGGCCATACTTTCGGCCGACGGTGCGTTGTGCGCCGACACCGGTGAGTTCACCGGCCGCAGCCCGAAGGACAAGTTCACGGTTCGCGATGCCACCACCGACAAGAACATGTGGTGGGCCGGCAACCAGTCGATCACGGCCGAGCAATTCGAAACGCTCTATGCCGACTTTCTCAAACATGCCGAGGGCATGACGCTGTTCGCGCAAGACCTCTATGGCGGCGCCGATCCGACGTTCCGGATCAAGACCCGTGTCTTCACCGAACTCGCCTGGCATTCGCTGTTCATTCGCACGCTGCTGATCCGCCCCGCGCAATCGGAGCTTGCCGGCTTCGCGCCCGAACTTACCATCATCGACCTGCCGAGCTTCCGCGCCGATCCGAAACGTCACGGCGTGCGCTCGGAGAACGTGGTCGCGATCGATTTCGCCCGCAAGATCGTCCTGATCGGCGGGTCTTATTATGCCGGCGAGATGAAGAAGAGCGTGTTCACGACGCTCAATTACTATCTGCCGGCGCGCGGCGTGATGCCGATGCACTGCTCGGCCAACGTCGGCCCCGCAGGCGATAGCGCGATTTTCTTCGGGCTTTCCGGCACCGGAAAAACCACGCTCTCGGCCGATCCCAAGCGCACGCTGATCGGCGACGATGAACACGGCTGGGGCACCGACGGCATCTTCAATTTCGAAGGCGGCTGCTACGCCAAGTGCATCAAGCTGTCGGAAGAGGCCGAGCCCGAGATTTATGCCGCCAGCAAGCGCTTCGGTGCGGTGCTGGAGAATGTGGTGCTCGATGAATTCACCCGCGTGCCTGATTTCGACGACGGCTCGAAGACGGAAAATACGCGATCTGCGTATCCGCTCGATTTCATTCCGAATGCCTCGCGGACCGGCCGCGCCGGCCATCCGAAGAATGTGGTGATGCTGGCGGCCGATGCCTTTGGCGTGCTGCCGCCGATCGCCAAGCTCTCGCCGGCCCAGGCGATGTATCACTTCCTGTCGGGCTACACTGCCAAGGTCGCGGGCACCGAACGTGGTCTCGGCAACGAGCCGCAGCCGGAATTCTCGACCTGCTTCGGCTCGCCGTTCCTGCCGCTCGATCCGTCGGTCTACGGCAACATGCTGCGCGAGCTGATCGCCAAGCACAATGTCGATTGCTGGCTGGTCAACACCGGGTGGACCGGCGGCAAGTTCGGCACTGGCTCGCGGATGCCGATCAAGGTGACGCGCGCGCTGCTCACGGCCGCGCTCGACGGCTCCTTGCGCAACGTCGAATTCCGCACCGACAAGTATTTCGGCTTTGCGGTGCCGACCGCGCTGCCGGGCGTGCCGGGCGACATTCTCGACCCCGTCAATACCTGGAAGGACAAGGCCGAGTTCGACAAGACCGCCCGCGCTTTGGTCGGCATGTTCCAGAAGAACTTTGCCAAGTTCGAAGCGAAGGTCGATGCCGACGTCCGCGCCGCCGCACCCGAGGTCAAGCTCGCAGCGGAGTAAAAGGCGACGCCAAGAAGACAAGTTCAGAAGCGCGGTGGGTGACCTTCGCGCTTCTTTTCTTTGGCGTGGTCTTTAGTGCGCCTCGTCCCAATTGTTCGCGGCGCGGGCATCGACATGAAGCGGCAATGAGAGCACGACCGCCGGGAATGGCGCGTCCTGCATGACGTGCTGAACCACCGGCAGCGTCGCCGCCACCTCGTCGTCAGGCACCTCGAAGATCAGTTCGTCGTGAACCTGTAGCAGCATCTGCGCGGACAGCTTCTTCTCGGCGAGCGCTTCTTCCATCCGGATCATGGCGCGGCGGATGATGTCGGCCGCCGTGCCCTGAAGCCGCGCATTGATCGCGGCCCGTTCGTTGAAGGCGCGAACCGAGGCATTGGAGGCCTTGATATCGGGGTAATGGCATTTGCGGCCGAACAGCGTCTCGACATAGCCGTGGGCGCGGCAGAAGTCGCGCGTCGCATCCATGTAGGCGCGAATACCCGGAAAGCGCTCGAAATATTTCTTGATATAGGCGGAAGCTTCCTCGCGGGCGATGCCGAGCTGGTTAGCCAATCCGAACGCGGAGATGCCGTAGATGATGCCGAAGTTGATCGCTTTGGCGCGACGGCGCACCTCGGCCGGCATGTCCTTGACCGGAACGCCGAACATTTCCGACGCCGTCATGGCGTGAATGTCGAGCCCTTCGCGGAATGCCTGCTTGAGCACGGGAATGTCGGCGATCTCCGCGAGCAGCCGCAATTCGATCTGCGAATAATCCGCCGACACCAGCTTGTGGCCCGGAGAAGCGATGAAGGCGCGGCGGATTTTCCTTCCATCCTCGGTCCGCACCGGAATGTTCTGCAGGTTCGGTTCGTTCGACGATAGTCGTCCGGTGGTGGTGGCGGCCAGCGCGTAGGTCGTGTGCACGCGATGGGTCTCGGGATGCACATAGGTCGGCAGCGCGTCGGTATAGGTCGACTTCAGTTTCGAGACCTGCCGCCATTCGAGAATCTTTTTCGGGAAGTCATGGCCTTGTTCAGCCAACTCGTCGAGGATTTGCGCCGAGGTCGACCACGCGCCGGTCTTGGTCTTGGTGCCGCCGGGAATTCCCATCTTGCCAAAAAGAATGTCGCCAATTTGCTTGGGGCTGCCGACATTAACTGGCTCGCCGGCGATCTCCTGGATTTCGGCTTCGACCCGTGCCGCGGTCTGGGCGAAGTCGCCCGATAGCCGCGATAACACTTGCCTGTCAATCGAGATGCCGCGCCGTTCCATCCGTGCCAGCACGGCCACCAAGGGACGCTCCAGCATCTCATAGACCGTGGTCATGCGCTCGGCGGCGAGGCGGGGCTTGAGCAGGCGCCATAGCCGCAAGATCACGTCGGCATCTTCGGCCGAATATTCGGTCGCCCTGTCGATCGCGACCTGATCGAAACTTAGCCTGGCTTTGCCGCTGCCGGTCAGTTCGCCGTGTGTGATGGTGGCGTGGCCGAGCCAGGTTTCCGAAAGCGATTCGAGCCCATGCGCGTTGCGGCCGGCGTCGAGCGCATAACTCATGAGCTGCGCGTCGTCGGTGTTGCGAAGCGTGATGCCGGCCTGCGCCAGCATCACCGCGCCGAACTTGATGTTGAATCCGATCTTGAGAATGCCAGCGGATTCGAGCAGCGGCCGCAGTGCTCCGAGCGCATCGCTCAACTTGATCTGGTCCGGCGCGAGACCGGCGGCGAAAAGTCCAGAGCCGTCGCCGGCCTGTTTGTGGCCGAGCGGGACGTAACAGGCGTCGTTGGGCTTGAGCGCGAGCGCGATACCGCATACGTCGGCCCGCATCGGGTCTTCCGAGCTTGCCTTGGCCTCAAACGCGAATTGGCCGGCATCGCGCGCGCGTCCGATCCACGTTTCCAACTCGGCCATCTTGCGAATGGTCCGGTATTTCTTGCGATCGACCGGCGTGTTGCGGGCTTCCTCGGCGCGCGCTGCCGCCAGCGCCTGCGGCGTTCCCTTGAGGCTCGATGTCTTGTCGCTTTTGTCGCCCGGTCTGCCCGGAGCGCCCGCTCGGCCTTTTGGTGAAGGCGGCTTCTGGTCGGCAAACAGATCGCCGCTTTGGCTGGGGCCGGGGACGTTGCCGGACTCGTCGACTTTCTCGGCAAGCGGAAGCGGAGAAAATACGCCGGCATTTGCCGCAACGTTCGCAGGATCCACTTGCGAATATTCGGCGACGCGGCGGGTGAGGGTGGAGAATTCCATCGCCTTCAGGAAGGCGATCAGCTTGCGCGCGTCCGGCTCATGCACCGCCAGGTCGTCGAGCGGCACATCGAGTTTCACGTTGTCGTCGAGCAACACCAGTTGCCGCGAGATTCGCGCTTTCTCGGCGTTCTCGATCAGGGCTTCGCGCCGCTTCGGCTGCTTGATTTCGCCGGCGCGCTTGAGCAGCGTTTCGAGATCGCCATATTCGACGATCAGTTGCGCGGCGGTCTTGATGCCGATGCCAGGAACGCCCGGCACGTTGTCGGTGGAATCCCCCGCCAGCGCCTGAACCTCGACCACCTTTTCTGGTGGCACGCCGAACTTCTCGATCACTTCGGGAATCCCGATGCGGCGGTCTTTCATGGTGTCGAACATCGTCACCTTGTCGGTAACGAGCTGCATCAAGTCCTTGTCAGAGGAAACAATAGTCGTGGTGGCGCCGCGCTCGCCGGCCTCCCGCGCATAGGTGGCGATCAGGTCGTCGGCCTCAAAGCCGATTTGTTCGAGACAGGGCAGATCGAAGGCGCGCACCGCATCGCGGATCAGAGAAAATTGCGGAATCAGATCGTCCGGCGCCGGCGGACGGTGCGCCTTGTAGTCAGGATACAGCTTGTTGCGGAACGTGACCTCGGACTTGTCGAAGATGATAGCGAGATGCGTTGGCCGGTTGTCCGGCGGCATGTCGCGCAACAGCTTCCAGAGCATGTTGCAGAAGCCGAGCACGGCGTTGACCTGCAAGCCGTCGGATTTGCGGTTGAGCGGCGGCAGCGCGTGATAGGCGCGAAAAATGTAGGAGGAACCGTCGACCAGAAATACGTGATCGCCCTTCTTGAGGGCTTTGGCGGCAACGGGCGTGGGGGCGGCGGCTTGCGGTGAGGATTTTGGCATGGCCGCAATGTAGGGATTTTTGCCCTCATTGACACCCAGTCCGGCTCAGCCGCACACCGGATTTTTTACTTGTCAGGACGATTTCAGACAGTTCACCAGGAACTCCATGACGGCGCGAACCGCGGGTGCGCGGCGAAGGTCGCGGTGCACCAGCAGCCAGACGTCGCGGCCAACCTCCTTCTCGCCGCTCTCGTAGCGCTCAAGTCGCGGATCGCCGTCACCCATGAAGTGCGGCAATGCCGCCAGACCTAGGCCTGCCCGCGCCGCCGCCGCCTGGTTTTCCAGATCGCTGGTGCGGAGCACGATGTCGCGTCGACCAGCAATCGTCTTGAGCCATTGCTGTTGCGGCGCTTCCTCCATGCTGGTGTCATAGGCGATGAAGGTAAAAGCGTGCGGCGGCGTCTCCTTGAGATACGACGGCGCGCCGTAAAGGCTGAAGCCGAAATGGCCGATCCGGCGTGCGATCAGTCCGGGCTCGGACGGCCGCGACAGGCGTAGCGCAATATCGGCTTCGCGGCGGCTGAGCGAGGCACTGCGTTTTTCCCCGATCAGCTTGATCAGGATGCCCGGATGTTGCTGCCGCAGCGTGATCAGCCTTGGCGCCACCAACGCGTTGGCGAGCGACGGCGGTGCGCTGATCGAAACTTCGCCGCTGATGCCGGGCTTGGCCGCCTGCATGGCGCGCTCGACGCCGAAGGCGGCTTCTTCCATCGTCGATGCGGCCGCGGCGATGCGCCGGCCGTCCTCGGTCAGCGCGTAACTTCGCGCGCGCCGGTCCACCAGTTTCAGCGCCGTTGTGGCTTCCAGCGCGGCGACCCGTCGTGCGACCGTGACGTGGTCGACGCCAAGGGCGCGGGCCGCGGCTGAAAGCGTGCCCTCGCGCGCCAGCACGACGAAATGGTGCAGGTCGGTCCAGTCGAGCATTGTGCGAAATCTCACAATATGGACTCTGATTTGGGCAGTTTCGCATATTGGCGCCGGATCCCATAGTGCTTGCTTAGCAAAGGAGCAATCACCATGGCTGAGATCATCAGATTGAAGGCGCCCGGAGGCGCAGAGCAGCTTGAACTGGCGCAAGCCGAGCTGCCGCCACCAGCGGCGGACGAAATTCGGCTCCGCCAGACCGCGATCGGCGTCAACTTCATCGACATCTATCAGCGCATGGGCCTGTATGCGCTGCCGGATGCGAAAATCCCCGGCGTCGAGGCGGTCGGTATCATCAGCGCTGTTGGCGCGGATGTGCAGGGGTTCAAGGTCGGCGATCGCATCGCCTATGCGGGCGCGCCGGTCGGGGCCTATGCTTCGGAACGCAATCTGCCGGCGTGGCGGGCGATCAAGCTGCCGGACACGCTTTCCGATGAGGTCGTGGCGTCGTCGTTCGTCAAGGCGATTACCGCGCATATGCTGCTCAACCGTACTTATCCGGTCGCCCGCGGCACGGTGCTGTTGGTCCACAGCGCCGCCGGCGGCCTTGGGCAGCTGCTGACGCGCCGGGCAAGCCATCTCGGCGCGACCGTGATCGGCGCCGTCGGGTCGGAAGCCAAGGCCGATATCGCGCGGCAGGCCGGAGCGCGGCATGTGATCGTCGGCCGCGACGCCGATTTCGCGCGGATCGTTGGAGACCTGACGGAGAAGCGCGGCGTCGACGTTGCCTATGACGGCGTCGGCGGGGCGACGTTGTTGAAGACGCTCGCCTGCGTACGGCCGTTTGGCGTGGTAGCGAGCATTGGTCAGGCGGCCGGACCTATTCCGCCCGTTGACGTCGGTGATCTCGGCCCACGCCGCAGCCTGTCGCTCGCGCGGCCGAGTGTGATGGCTTATCTAAATGAGACCGAGGCCTATCATTTGGCTGCGAAGGCTGTGCTTGCCGGCATTGAAAATGGCGTGCTCACGGTGGCCGGACAATCCTATCCCCTCAGCGAAGCCGCACGCGCCCACGCTGATCTGGAAGCGGGCGTGACCTCCGGCGCGCTCTATCTCAAGCCGTAGATCTCAAGCCGTAGAGAATGGCCACTATTCTGCCGCCTGCAGCGTGGGGCCTGTTTTCTTTGGCGCAATCCAGAACGCTGCGGGGCGCTCGAACAGGAAGTTGGCTCCGAACCTGAGTGCGATCTGCCAGATCGCCAATGCGCCGAACAGCGCCACCAGCGTGACCGTCAGCGAAACCACCCCGACATCGTGGACGATGCCGGTGCGCAGGAGAAGCGTCCGTGTCGCCGCCATCGGCAGGAAGAAAGCGAGGTAGATCACGATCGAATGCTCACCGCAGAAGCGGATGAAATCGATCCACTGCGCGCGCGCCAGCAAGGTTGCGATCGTGATGACGGCGCAGGCGCCAGCCAATCCCAGCATTAGCGAGATCACGGGCCACTCGCTGACGCCGGCTTTCACGAGGCCTTCGTTG
>Ga0210401_10002324_pt1 | contig 21178 bp, 11 predicted proteins | sample IncBWH32MmetaG_FD_150866 | JGI IMG/M metagenome (GOLD analysis project Ga0210401, IMG submission 150866) | Forest soil microbial communities from Barre Woods Harvard Forest LTER site, Petersham, Massachusetts, United States - Inc-BW-H-32-M | ecosystem: Environmental > Terrestrial > Soil >... | reverse complement strand
GTCAGCGAGTCTTCGCCAAGCCGCGGGATCGCTGCAATGCGCGAGTCGGCGGCAGCTCGTTCCTTCACCAGAGGCAAGAGCGGACCGTCTCCTCGAATCTTGAGAGGGATCGCGGGTGTGTGCTTCCACGCTTCCAGTAGCGTATTCACACCTTTTTCGGGAGCGAGACGGCCGACGAAGAGCGCGTAATCGCGAAGTCGCGATAGTTTCTGACGGCTTCGTGCGACGAAATGAGGTTTGACAAAGACGCGGTCGGCGGGAATTCCTGCCGCGACGAACTTTCGCGCGAAGAATTCCGTGGAGGCGATGTAGCGGTCAACAAGCTTTTGCCACGTCTTGAAACGACGGTGGACGGCGAGCATCGCCGCGACGACTCCGGTTTGAAGTCGCGAGTGGTGATAGCATCCATGAACGACCGCAGGCCACGGGATCGACTTTTCGACGCATGCTTCACAAACGGTGCCGTTTCGATAGAGAGTCGCGACCGGGCAAAGCAGGCGCGCATTGTGAAGCGTTTGGACGACAGGAACGCCCGCTTCACGGCAGGCGAGATATGCCGACGGGGAAATCAGTGGGAACGTATTGTGAAAATGGGCGACATCCGGCCGTTCGCTCGCGATTTGCCTGCGCATCTGGCGGAGACTGTCCCACGCCCAGATGGTTCGCGGCGCGAGGCTCGCCATTTCCAAGCCGCTGTAGTCCAGAATTTCGTCGTTGTGGCGAGTGTAGGTCGAGACGCGATGACCGGCCGATCGGAGGAGCGATTGTTCATTTTCAAAGACGGCATCCTCACCACCCGGGATCCGATACGAATTGTGCACGAGGAGAATTTTCATGACTCATCTCTTCGAAGCAAAAGCCGCTGATGGTGCCGGAAAAAGCGTTGGGCGGGGCTCTGGTTCAGTGGTCACCGCGCGCGCTTCGATTTTCATCAGCGAACGAAGGCTGAGACCCACGAGTATGCCCACGGGGCCCATCACGAAAACGTAGGAAGTCGTGTTGTCTGTAATCATGCCTAGCGAAACGCCCACAAATGCAAGAAAGGCCGCCGAACGAATCGTTGCGTTGCCGGAATTATTTTCGAGGCTCTTGACATAAGCACGGCGACAGAGAGCAAGCACTTGGATCCATCCCACGAGCAGCAGGAAAAGTCCGACGGCTCCCTCGTCGTGTAAAAAGCGAAGGTATTCGTTGAGTGGATGGCCCAGGTGAAGGCTGGAGAGCTCATCGTCCATGAGATCGTTTGCACTGCCGGGACCTTTTCCGATCAATGGCGATTCCACATATGAGCTGAGCGTGACGGCCCAAGCATCGAGGCGTCCGCTGGTGTCGAGAGACGCTTGGCCGGCGACGTAGTCGCTGATCGTGTTGGTTCCCAGGAACCGCGTGCGCAATGCATCAATCGAGAAAATCAAGTACGACAATCCGAGAAGGGCTACCAATGAGATCGCGAGCAGCCCGATAAGGTGTTTGCGCGAAAGTATACGAAAGCGCGAAAGCGGGATGAGCAACACGCCAATGACGAGTCCAGCGCGCGAAAGGCTGAGTGCGATCAAGACGATGATTCCGAGCGCCACCCAAAAGCTCGCTTTTGAACCGGCAGCCCACTTCGCGAGAAACCAAGCGACGCCGAGCAAGGCAAACAACGCAAAGGAACGTGCGGCGATGAAGGAGATCGCCCCGATTTGGTCGTTTCCATATCCCTGGAACGCGAAGACGAGAATATAAATTAGCGCGCCAAAAAGAGAGGCGCGTTCGAGCATGCGGGGGACGGCCGGCTCGAAGAAATCCTCCTCCTCGCCTGCGGTCATCAGAACTACAAGGCCAAGAAAAATCCACTGCATGCAAAGCGTTTGCACGCCTTGCGCGGATGCATGCTGGAATGCGAATTGGCCCAGAGAAAAGAGAAAAAGTAACGAAAGGGGCCAGAGCCGCAGCAACGCGGGCCACGACTCGTGCGCGCGCGCCGCGACAAGACAGGCGACCGCAACCGCGAACAGCAGCGTGAGGATACCTTGAAGCGAGAGCGGGCCCACGTCGAGATAGCTTGGCGCGTCGACAAAAGCGCTCGTAGCGAAAATGATGACGACGAGCAGGCGCTTATACATCGTCTTCCAACGCGACGCCGGGAAACGAGCGCGCCTCGGCCTCCATAGCTTGCAGTTGTTGGGTTTTGTCGTTCGCCTGAAGCAGAAAGAAAATGAGCGTCACCAGATTCATTACCGCAAAACTCAGCACCATGCTGATTGCTGCTCCGGCCACACCCCAATGGCGGACGAACGGAATCGTTGAGATGAGCGCGACGGCTGACGCAACACCGTTCGAGATCAGGTCATAGTGCGGCTTTTGCGATGCGCGCAGCGCCATCGAGTAACCCGTGCAGAGGCCGTTGCAAACGGGGATTAAGGCGAGTAGCGGGATCAAGCGAGCGTACGCGACGTACTTGCCGCCGTAGAGCACCGACTCGAAGCGCCACTCGCCGGGCACCATGCAAAGAGCGAAGCCCGTCGCCGTGATGCCAAGAGTCGTACTGACAATAAATGCGTTGTGCCGCAGACGTTTGTATTGCCCGCGTCCGAAATCGTAGGAAAGCGCTGGCAGAACAACAAGGCCGATGGCCGCGATGATTTGCGTCATCGCTTGAGACGGCACCTGCATCGCGCGAAGAATGCCTACAGCGCTCAGGCCGAGAGCGCCCGCGGTGAAAAAAGTTTGCGTGAGAGTCGAAATTGCGTAGAACAGTGCGCTGCCGATCACCCAACGACCGTACGTCCAGTTTTCGGCGAGCGCGCTTCGCCAGGAGACACGCGCATCGCGCTTATCGGGCCGATTGTTCGCAATCACTTTGCGGAAGATAACCAAGGATCCAATTAAACTGCCGAGGGCGAGTGCGATAAACGACGCGAATGGAGTAAGCTGCCCGACGGCATGCAGAGCAACAATCGCCGCCAAAGAGAAAACGAAATAGAGGCCGCTTCCGAGCGCGGCGATCAAAGGGCGTTGCAGAACATAGCACATGCGCCGGGTGAGCCAGAGCATTAGAAGTAGCGGCAGCGAGAACCCCCCACCAATCAGTGCGCCGACCAAAGGGGTGTGCACCGCAAATTGCAAGAGAATCAAAGCCGCGGCGAGCGTAATCGCCGTGAGGGGCCAGACGAGCACGCCATGGACGCGCAACTGAGCGCGGAAATATTCGCCAAGATGTGCCACGTGACGCGCAGGGCCGATTACGCTCAGAGGCTCGAGCAGGAGCGCGTTGTGAAATAGCGTGAGAAAAAGATACCCGGCAAACGCGACGGCGAAAGCGCCGTATTCGGCAGCCGGCATCCATCGCGCAAGCAAGACGTTTGCGACGAATCCCGCGGCGGACGTGAGCCCCTGATCCAGCAGCGATACAAACGATCTTGCGCCCCAAACGCGCACCTGGTCTCGCGTCGGAATCGCAAACGCAGATTCGCCAGAATCGCTTTCGCCGAGCAGTTTTTCGAGGGCTGGTTGGGCTGCCGGCATCGAAATCCTCTCAGCAACCTTCCGCGCGGGCCACGCTCGCCAAAGTCCGCAACATGATTCGGAAATCGAGTCGCAGGTTCCAATTTTCAATGTACTCGAGATCGAGCCGGATGCCTCGCTCAAACGAAGGATCGCGGCGCGCAGTCACCTGCCACAAGCCTGTAATGCCGGGCTTCACTTCAAGGCGGCGCAGATGATCGAGATCGTATTGCTTGTAGTCGTCGATTGGATGCGGGCGCGGGCCGACGAGGCTCATATCGCCGACGAAGACGTTCCACAGTTGCGGTAACTCGTCGAGACTGTATCGCCGAAGAAATGTGCCGGTGCGCGTCACACGCGGATCGTTGTCTATTTTGAAAAAAGGGCCTTCGCGTTCATTGCGATCTCGCAAAGAATCCTTGAGGTCGTCGGCGTTGGCGACCATCGTACGCAGCTTGTAGCAAGAAAATACCCGGCCTTTGCGGCCAACGCGCCGCGAGCGATAGAAGACGGGTCCGGGTGAGTCCCAGCGTATGAGGATGGTCAGCGCGACGAGCAGCGGCGCGCAAAAAATCAGGCCGATGGAGGAGAGGCAAATATCAATCACGCGCTTTGCGATGCGGCCGGGGCGGGGAGTCCGCGCTTCCTGCAGCCGAATCACAGGAAACTCGCCCAAGCGATGAAGCGGCGCGTTCCAGGCGAGGCCATCGTAGAGGTCGGGAATCACGTTGACGGCAATGCGATGTCGGCGCGCGGCGAACGCGATGTGCTTCACCATTTCGCGCTCGGTAGGGATGGTGACAAAAATCTCATCTACAAATTCGGTCCGCACCACGCGAGAGAGATCTTCGACGCGGCCCAGCGTCTGGTCACCGGCTGGATTGGCGTCAAGAAACCCGACAAACCGGTAGCCGAGCAATTTGTTTTGTTGCAGCAGCTGCGCGAGCGACTGGCCGACTTGGCCCGCGCCAACGACGAGCGCATTCCGCGTCCCGACGCCACGCTCGATCCGGCCCGCGATGAATCGCCGCTTTGCATAGCGCCAGCCGGAGAGAGCGGCAATGTTCAGAAGCACGCCGATCGCGACGACGCCGCGCGAGACGATCCTGGCTCCAGACAAATAGACGAAGGCTACAAGAAGCAGCGTCGCGAACGAAACTGCCTTGGCCACAGAGAGCGCCTCGGCCGAGGGCGACAACTCGAGCGGCGTTCGATACAAACGTTGTCCTTGGCAAAAAAGAACGATCAGTCCGACATAAAGCAGCAGAAACCCTGCGTAGCGATTGTCCATTCCCACGAGGCTTGACGGAGCGAACACGGTCCGCAGATTTGCCGGCGGGAACCGAAGAAGGAACGCGAGCGCTCCATCGAAAACGACAAAGCAAATGTCGATGAGCCCGTAAAGAATTTGGACGTGCCGCCCACGGAACGTCTTTTGCGGGCGCTGAGCGGCTTGCTCGCCATTCTTTTTCTCGACGGGATCCGGTAAAGCAGAGTTTGGAAACGATTCAGACGAACGCGGAACCGAAGATTGAGGAGAGCTCCGAGCCACTGTTGCCGAGAAGAGCGCGGAGGGCCCGCGAGCGACGAACTGGCTCTGTCCGCCCATTAGGAGCGCAACTCCTCATCGGTGATCGGACTGTGCTTTTTTGCTTTGCGATCGATCCACGGCAAGTCGCGAAGCAAGTCCAGGTACACGCGCGCGGCGAACGATTTCCTCGGATCGCGCGGATCGATCCGGCGCCAACGGTCCGTGGCGAGAATCCAGAAAGCGCCGCCGCCGAAGGCGAGCAGCGTGCCGACAATCGTAATGACGCGCCGCGGCGGAGAGGACTTTCTTTCGGCGATATTCGGCGCATCGAGCACCTTGACGCTCGGAATTTCCTTCGCTTCCTGAACTTTCGCCAACTCGTATTCCTGCGTGAGAACTTCAAACACCGCTTCCTGGACTTTCGTGGCGCGCAGCAAGTCTGCGTATTGAACGCCAAGCAGCGGAAGCTTGCGAATTGAAGGATAGAGCGCGTCGTTGGTGATGTTTCCGTTCGCCTGCCCGGGGGTGCCGCCGAGCTTCTCGATCTGCTGTTGCAATCCCTGGACGCGTGCTTCCATGGCACGCACGCGCACGTTGTCGTCCGCGTAGATCTCTTTCATGCCTTGAACTTCGGTTTGCGCTGCGATGAGCTGGCCTTCGAGCTCGGCGCCGGCTTCGACCATCGCCTTCCCTTGTTCGGGGATGTCGAGGGCGGCATTTCTGCTGGCGAAAGCGCTGAAGTCTTTCTCGGCGATTTCGAGCTGGCCGGTTACCTCTTGCAGGCGGCCTTCGAGAAAAACGCGCTCGCGGTGCGCGGACGACGTGTTGAGCTGCGCCATTACCCAATCGAGCTGGTTGACATATTCTTGCGCGATTCCAGCCGCACGCTGCGGGCTGCGGTCGCTCACGACTATGGTGATGATCCCGCTTTTTTTGTCTTCGGTGATTTTCGTGCGCGTCGCGAGTCTCTTCGCGGTTGCGATCCAGAGCTTGGTCTTATAGACCTTGTGCAAATCAAATTTCGTGACGATCGCGCCGGCAACTGTCCGGCTTCGGAGCACGCCAATGAAGAGATCGTCCGTGGTTTTTGCGCCGAGAAGGCTACTGGCGAGCCCGGTGAGTGCGTTCGTTCCGGTTGCGCGGCCCGCGAGTGTGGCGAGTGCGGCGAGGCCGGAGCCGTTCTGCTCGTCAGGGGGCATCAGGGCGACGCTCGATTCGTAGAGAGGCGGCCAGAGAAGTGCGATCGCAAGTGACAAGACGATTCCGCCAAGCGCCATCTTGAGAAGAAATTTCCGTTGCTCCCAAAGCAGCTCGAGACGCGCGATGGCGCGGCGGCGCGCGGCGGCCACGCTGGCGGTTTCGCCGTAAACCACCTCAGTTTCGAAGTGATCGGCGAGGGTTTCGTCTGTTTTAATCATCTCGCTCATTGTCTAGTCCGCCAAAACGCTAGATTCCGCGGTGGCGACATAACCTTGTTCTGGGCACATGAGGGGAGCGTCGAGATACGAGAGCGATGATCTTGGCGATACCGCGAACAGTTGCGCTCCATCAGTAGTGCGCTATGAGAAACGCGGTGTTCGCGATCGAAGTCGCCAATTGCGCGGCGGTGAAGAGGTTCTGCCAATTCTGACCACCGCCAACTGCTCGTTCCGGCACGACCACTGTATCTCCCGGCCGGAGCACAGAATCCAGGCCGTCCCCGCTCAACAGACTCTGCTTCGCGCTAATCACTGAGCCATCCGCGCGCACAACGAAGATCGCTTTCTTGTTCGCAAGCGGCGTAGGTCCGCCGGCTTGGCTCAGGTACCACTTCGCGCTGCGTGACGGACGATAGGAAAGCGCAGTCTGGTTGAAAACCTGACCGGAGACCATCACGTAGCCGGGCCGCTTCGGAATCGTCAGCGTGTCACCCGCATGTACTTCCAGGTCTGCCGGCGTGTTCTTCCAGCGATCGATGCTCGATGAAATTTGAATCGCAACGCGCCCGACCGGAGGATTCGTGCTCAATTGCGTTACTGTCTGCTGGAACTGCTGGATCGCTTCGACTTTTGCTTTTCTCGTTTGGTCGTCGTTTTCCGGCAGCAAGTCGAGTTGCGATTTCTCATCCTTCAATCGCAAGATCAACTGGTCTTGCTGCTTGGTCTCAAGGTCTTTTACCTCGGTGCGTTGCAGCATGGCTCCATAAGGGTAGGCGTCAGGTTGCAGACCGCCGGCGCGCTCGATGATTGAACTCAATCGCTCGCCCGGCTCAATTCCATAGGTGCCTGGGTGTTTTACTTCACCATTCAATGTGATTGACGCGCCAATATCGTTCCATCCAGGCAGTTCGCGAATGGTGAGGACGTCGCCGTTGTGGACCGCGATATTGGAATTGGCGTCGCCGGAAAGCACCGCTGCGATCGGGACGGGCTGATGATCGCCCGTGAGTTTGGGATCCTGGCCCGGCGAGTACGCGTAATGCGTGAGGTCGGCAGTCGTCGTATCCGCACTCGGTTTCAGCCCGCCGCCAACGCGGATCAAATCCGCGATGGTCATGTTTGTCGTGAGCGGATAGCGCCCGGGCTTGCCAATCGCGCCCTGAACCAACACGGTCGCCGGCTGAATCGCTTGAGGGCTCTTGTGAATGAGCAGCCGGTCTCGCGATTCGAGGACGATGTTCGCCACAGGATTCCCGGAGAGGGCCGAGGCAAGATTCACGCTGAAGATTTTTGATTCGCCGTCAGGAAGATAGCGAAACACCTGCGCGTCGTCCACGCTTGCGTCGGGCGCAAGACCGCCGGCGAGATGCACCGCATCAGCCACGTGAATTTGTCCCGACGTTGGATACATTCCCGGGTCGCGCACATCTCCGGCGACGTAAACAGTAGGTGGATCCTGAAACTCGTAGCGACTGAAGACACGGATCGTGTCCATGGGCTTGAGCATCGGCGCGTCTGCAGGATCGTGCAACACGTCCGCGATGCTGAAGCTTTCAACGCTCGGGCGAAAGTCAGGCGGGTTCAGTCGAATGATCTCGGCATATTCCGTCGCGGGCTCGGGCAAAAGGTCTTTGAAAGAGCCGATCAAGTCCGTGACGCGCATGTTTTCGCGATACGAATAGCGGCCCGGTCGCAGAACGTGGCCTTCAAGATAAACCGCATCCTGGTTGTAGGGCGCGATGGGATAAATGCGAATACGATCGCCGTCTTGTATTTGAAAGGAGTCGAGTTTGCGCGTGATGTCCGCCCTGCCGTCGCCTTCCGGCAAATCAAGACTCAGCATGGTTTGCTTTTCGTGCGCAACCAGCCGCTGAACTTCAATGTGGCGCAGCGTTGCGGCGGGCAGCAGGCCGCCCGCAAGCTCCAGCGCAGCGGAGAGCGACTTTTCGTCTTTTAACTCATAAATTGCCGGGCGCCGCACCATGCCTTCAACCGTGACCTGCGCACCGAGCGGCGGCACAAGCACCGTGTCGCCGTTCTCCAACCGCGCCATTCCACTTCGCACGCCCCTAAGGAGCAAGTCGTAAAGATCGACTTCCTCCACTAGCTGGTCGCCGCGATAGTGCTTCACGATGCGCAACGATCCCTGCGGTGTCGGTCCGCCGGCGGCGAACAGCGCGTTGAGGGGCGTGGAAAGAGAGCTGATGTCGTACGCGCCGGGGTTCGTCACGTCGCCCACTTCGTAGACGCGAATCGTGCGCAAGCGCGAGAGGGAAACGTCGGCGGACTCATCGCGATAGACGTGCCGCATCACGGACTGCATGTCCAGCTGAATCTGCTCGAGGTTCTTGCCGCTCACAAGCAGAGGTCCAGCCTCCGGAAGATCGATGCGTCCTTCTCGATCGACGGTGCGATAAATGCGTTGCGAAACACCACCCCACAAATCGATGGAAAGTCCGTCGCCCGGGCCGACCACATAGTCGGGGCCTGCCGGCAAATCCGTCGGGATCAATTGGGGATCGCGCGTGCCGTTTTCAAATACTTGGCTGCCAAAGCGCCTCGGTTCCGTTGGTCGCGGCGAGGCTTGCAGGTACATGTCGTAGAGCGACGGGATGTCCTTATAAGGGCTCGACGCGCGAATCATTCGCGGCTCAGCCGCAGCGACTTGATTCGCCGATAGAAACGAATCGTTCGGCAGCATCGGCGAGCCGAAAGGATGGGCAGGTGAAACAGTGTCGATGGCGCTTGGCGGCCGTGTATCGCCTGGCAACGTACTTGCGCCTGCGCCCGCGAAGAGCGATGCAAGATCCGTGCCGCTCGGAAGTAGCGATGTAAGATCTGTCCCGCCGGGCAATAAGGACGAAGCGAGACCGCCGCCCAGTTGAGTACTTCTCAGTCTTTGCAATAACGACGCGTTTGAACCAAGCGAATCTGGATTGGAAAGCGCTTGTGCAATATCGGTTGAAGGCGCAAGGCCAAGCATCGCGAGGCCCGCGCCAGATTGGTCGGAATTTTGCGTCAGGCTCGCCCGTTGCAACGAACCCAGGCCGATCGGCGGCAAAGTGGGCACAGAGGGCTGCGTAGGAAATTCGCCGGGCTGCGCTTGCTGCGGCGCCGAAACAGGTCCGTATGACGGACGCGCAATGAGCGCTGGGATCTGCGTTGTCTGCTGATCAGGGCAATTCTGACGCGTTGGATCGGAAGGGTTCGCGCAGGCCTGTGCTGCCAGGGAAGCTTGTAGAAGCCGCTGCTGCTCCTGTTCCTCTTGCTGTGCGATCAATTTTACGCGCTCTTGAATCAGCAGCTCTTGCTGCTTGCCCATCGGTGAATTCGGATTGACTTCAGGGAGCAGATAGCCGAATTGCTGAAGGATCCGCGTCGCAGCAGAGCAGAATTCCGGGTCATTTTCCAGCCGGTCGAAGATCGCAGCGTCAGTTACGTCCGGTTTTCCAATCACCTGGCCGTGATTGGTTGCGTCTTGGGCGACCCACCGCTTCAGTTCGACCATCAACCCCGGCGCTTGCAGCAAAAGATCCTTGATCTGCGAAGGCGAGGCGCCAACGAAATCCATATTCTGCTGCGAAAGATCAGCAGGCGACAGCGGTGTAGAAGTGTCCGCCGCGCGTTGCTGTTGCGCGCCGGCGAACAGACAAACTCCCAGCGTTCCTGTAGCTATTGCAGCGCACACGGCCGTTACACGAGCGCCAGCAAAATTCGGAAATGCGTTCCAATGTTTCGTCGTGCCCCGCACAACTCTTCCCGTGACTTCTCAAGCGAACCGCCTCGCTTGCAGGATGCAATGTAGTCGCGCGCGCGGCGCGGTATGTCCCGGTGATGTCAAAAATCGGTAATCTTCGTGTCCCTCCTGATTTTGCGAGCAGTCGCCGCACGCGAGCTTGTTGCACGAGTGTGTTGCAACTCGCCGCCACTGTCGGCGTGAACTTTTACAACCGTGCGACATCTTCACGACAACTGTTTGCGCTCGCGTCTCTATGCTCACCGCGATCGAGAAGAACAGTGATGCTTCGAATCGTTCGAACTTCGGCCGCAGAAAATAAATTCTTGGGGGAAAACGTGCATCGATCTGTGCGAATCCAGATTCACCGGCTTGGAAAGCCCATCTCCACGCTGTTCCTTTGTTTATGGCCGTTCGTTGCAGTCGCGCAAGCGCCCGGAACAGGCGCAATCACCGGAACCGTTTTCGACCCCTCCAGCGCGGTTGTTGCCAACGCCTCTATTTCGGTCGTCTGTGAGGAAGCAAATATTTCCCGCACGACGGCGACTGCTGCTGACGGCACCTTCAGCGTCTACCTTCTTCCGCCGGGCGCGTGCTCGGTGAGTGTCGAGGCGCATGGGTTCAACAAGGAGATCGTGCCCGACGTGTCAGTCACCGTGTCGGAGACGGCGAAGTTCGACATTCATCTTCTGGTGAGTGCGGCGGCGAACGAGGTGATCGTTTTCGCCACGCCGGAACTCGCGCAGACCGAAAGCCCGGCTTTCGGCCGCGTCGTTGGTGAACAACAGATCGTCGCACTGCCGCTGGCCAATCGAAATTTCACCCAGATTCTAGGGCTTTCACCAGGTGTGGAAGTGGAGCTCGCCAACGCCGCCGAGCTGGGCCGCAACAACCAGAACGTCTCTTCGAACGGCTCGAACGCGACGGAGAACAATTTCGAATTCAATGGAATTGACGCCAACAATATCGCGCAGAACTCGGCGAGCGGGTTCCAGTCCGAGGTCGGTCTCGGGGTTCCGGCACCGGACACCATCGAGGAATTCAAGGTCCAGACGGCGCAATACACGGCCGAATACGGCCGCGTCATCGGCGCCAATGTCGACTTCACGAGCAAAGCGGGAACATCACAGTTTCACGGCAGCGCCTGGGAGTTTCTGCGCAACGACGATCTCAATGCCAATGATTATTTCCTCAATCAGAACGGACAACCGCGCGCGGTGCTCAAGCAAAACCAGTTTGGCGCGACGCTCGGCGGCCCGGCGGTCAAAAAGACAGAGACGTATTTCTTCGCGTCGTATCAGGGCACGACGCAGAGAAACGGTGAAGCGACCGGGGCGCTTGCCAGCGCACTTTTGCCGCCGCTCACCGATGATCGTTCGCGCGCCGAGCTGGGGCGTCTGTTTGGAGGTCAAACGGGATTTTCCGGCGGCGCAGCGGTCGCCAACGATGGTTCGAACATCAATCCGGCCGCGTTCACTCTCCTGAATTTCAAACTACCGGATGGCACGTACGCGATTCCGACTCCGCAAACGATTCTTTCGAGCGGCGTCGGCGAGTCCACTTATTCGATCCCCGCGCGTTTTCGCGAGGATCAGTTCACCACGAATCTCGATCAGAAAATCTCTCGGTCAAATCAGCTTGCCGGGCGCTATTTCCATGCGCGCAATGAAACTTCCGAGCCATTCACGCCATTTTCGGCGGACGTGCCTGGCTGGGGAAGCCAGGAGACGGACCGCAACGACATGCTGGTCGTCTCCGATACGCACGTTTTCACTCCGAACCTGGTAAACGTCGCTCGCTTTGGCTATATGCGCTTTCACGGTTTTGCGACGAGCGTCAACGCCATCACAGCGGCCCAATCCGGCATCGCTTCACCGGCCGGATTGATTCAAATGCCGCAGATCGATATCAACGGCCTGTTTTTCATCGGCCCAGCCGGCCAGCCGCAATATTTCCAGAATACAAACACGTTTACGTGGCAGGACACCGTCTCTCTCACTCGCGGCAAGCACAACGTGCGGGCGGGCTTTGAGGCCAAGCGCCATCAGTTGGCGCTCGACGTTCCGTACGTAACGACCGGATTCCTGCTCATCAATTCGTTCCCGGATTTCCTGCTGGGCGAGAGTGCCGCTCAAAACGGCAGCCCGGTAAGCAACATTTTTCAGAGCGTCGGCGCATCCGGAATTTTCCCGAAGAACGAGCGCTACACGGACTTCGGCGGTTTCGTTCAAGACGACGTGCATTTGACGCCCCGGCTTACGGCGAACGCGGGGCTTCGCTATGAATATTTTGGTCCGCCGAGCGAAATTGATGGGCGGCTCTCGAATTTCGATCCTACCATTGCGACTCAGCAAGTGCCTGCGTCGGGAAGCTTCAGCGGATTCGTTGTCTCGTCGAACCTCAAGGGCACGATACCTGCCGGCGTTCTGCGGACGAGCGGCAAGGGCTACTGGAATCCGGATTACAAGGATCTTGGTCCGCGTGTCGGATTCGCATATCGCCTGACCGATAGCCCGAAACTCGTGCTGCGCGGAGGTTATGGTATTTACTACCAGCGCCTTTCCGGCGACCTGGCCGAACAGGACGTTGGCGAGCCGCCGTTGGCCGTCACGCAAATGCTGCAAGGCGCTCAGAACGCAGGGGCCACGTTGCAGCAACCTTTCGTGCCTCCGCTGCCGCCGGATTCGGCCTATCCCATTTTTCTTCCCCGCACACCAGACAGCGCGATCAAGATCGCGGCAGTCACGCGGCAGATGCGAAGTCCCGCGGCCCAGGAATACAGCCTCGGAATTCAATACGAGATCAAGCCGACTCTGCTTTGGGAAACGGCCTACGCCGGCTCGTCGACGGCTCACGTCACCGGCTGCACCCAGTTCAACCAGGCCTTGCTTGCCACGCCGCAAAATCCCGTGAGCGGGCAGACGACAACGACCGTCGAAAATATCGCGCAGCGGCTGCCGTTCGAGGGCATTGCACAAGGCGCGTATACATGCGGTACGACCTTTAACGCCAATTACAATTCGTTGCAGGAAAGCGTGACCAAGCGCCTCGGCAACGGACTGTCACTGCTTGGCAGTTACACTTGGTCGAGGGCGCTTGGATACGTCGTCCAGGAAACGTCTGCGTTCGACGTTGGATTCACAAACGGGGACCAGACCAAGCCGCGCCAGGCTTATGGTCCCGCGTCCTACGACCGTACGAATCGCTTCGTACTGAGCTTTTCCTACGAAACTCCGAACCCGCACCGCGGTCCGGAAGCGTTGCGCCAGATGCTTTCGAATTGGCAATTCTCTGGCGTGATGGTGGAACAGTCGGGATTGCCGATCACGGTCACCGACTCCGGGGCGGGAAGCGTCTACGGAAACCTCGTCTTTACGAACCTGGCCGAGTGTACCGGTGCGAATCCCGTTTCGAACGGTTCGATGACGGCTCGCCTGCAGGGTTTTTTCAACCCGGCAGCGTTTACCAGCGCTCCGGCCATCGGAGACGGCACCGGATTCGGAAACTGCGGAGAGGGAATTGCCCGCGGTCCCGCGCAGCACAACCTCGACCTCGGAGTCGCCAGAAACTTCCCGATCCACGAGCGCGCGAAAGTGCAATTCCGCGCCGAGTTCTTCAATTTTACGAACACACCGAATTTTGGCCTGCCGGTGAGCGATTTTTCAGCCGGTCCGGCGTTTGGCGTGATCTCTTCCACGGCGGAGAATCCGCGGCTTATTCAACTCGCGTTGAAGGCGAGCTTTTGACGGCGCGAATGCTACGGCATTCGGCGAAAAGAGGAATCATGATCGGGGTCGCGGACACAGAACAACCGGGAGTGACCATAGCGCCGAGTTCCCACGAGGAAGACCCGCTGTTTTTTGATCGCGGGCTTCCACTGACGAGCTCGCTTTATCCCATGGGGTTCCCTTTGGAGATCGCGACAAACTCCCGTGAAGTAATCCTTGCCGCCGAGGAGAGTTGGAAACGGTTTGAGAAGCGCTTCGACGTACCGCCAATTCGATTTCGAATCGGCGTGCTCGAAGGGACGTCCACCCGCTCTCCCCGTTTACCACGCGCAAAAGGGCAGGGCCATCTCATCGCCTACATTTCCGATCCGCAAAACTTCCTCATTTTGGATGTGAGCAAGAGCTTCGCCTTCGGCTGGCTCACGCAGGGCGCGGTCGCAAATCGCTCCCACTTCCGCTACCACTTCCTCGAAGCGTGTTTTTGGATGACAGCCGTGCCGCTTTATTTGACACCGATCCACGGCGCCTGCGTCAGCTATCGCGGAAGCGGTGTACTTCTTTGCGGAGATTCCGGGGCCGGCAAGTCCTCGCTGACGTACGCTTGTACGAAGAACGGCTGGAGTTTTCTTACCGACGACTCGAGCCACCTCGTGCGCAAGCGCGAAGGCCGGGTTGTGATCGGCAATCCGCGTCAGATGCGATTTCGCCCGTCCGCGACCAAACTGTTTCCCGAGTTGCGCGAGCAACGCATCACCCGGCGCCTGCGCGGCGAGCTGTCGATCGAGATGGTAACTTCTGAGTGTCCGCAAATCGAAACGATCCACGAAAGCCAGGTCGATTTCGTCGTCTTCCTGCGGCGCCGCAGGGGACCAGTGCGGCTTTTGCCTTGCACGAAAGAAAGCGTCCTGCGCTGGTTTGAACGTGTCATTTGCTACGGCAGCCGCGAGGTGCGCGCGGATCAAAAAGCGTCCTTGCACCGCCTGCTCTCCGCCGAAATATTCGAAATGCAATATTCCGATTTGGGCGCGGCCGTGGCGCAACTCGAGTCGATGGTCGAGTCAGGCGGCTCGCGCGCCGCCGAATTGGCGGCCGCGGGAGAAGGCCAGTGGAATGTATGAACTGCCCGCGAACGCGAAGGCCGTAATCCAAGCTCTGAATTTCTCCAGTCCAAGCGCAAGCGATTTGCGGAAGCTTGCGAGCGCGGATTGGACGCTCCTTCTCACGCACCATCACTTCATCCGTCTGACGATCCCTTTGCGCCAGACCTGTGGCGAACATCTTCCCGAGTGGGTCCGCCTGCGTATTGATCGTCACATCGCAGACAACGCCGCTCGTCTTGAGAAACTCAAGGCCCGCTATTCCGAGATTGCAGATGTCATACGCGATGCGGGGGCTGAGCACATGGTTATAAAGGGCTTCGCCCAATGGCCGGATTTCACCGACCATCCGTGCTTTCACGCGCAATCCGACATCGATCTCTACTGCCCCGCCGACTCGATTTTGAAGGCGCAAGAAGCGCTTCTGGCCATTGCATACGTCCCGGAAGAAGTCAAAAAGGGCGTCAACGCGGATCATTTGCCTGCGATGTCCCGAGCGAACGGCTGGTACTGGAAAGGCAATTTTTTCGATCCCGAGATGCCGCCTTCGGTGGAACTGCACCACTGCTTGTGGGACCGGAAATCGCACCGCATCGACTTGCGGGTTGAGGACCAATTCTGGGCGCGGCGCGCTGAGAGAAGTTTGGACGGAATGGTCTTTCCTGCGCTCGCAATGGTCGACAATCTCGGCCACTCCGCGCTGCAGGTCCTAAGAGATTGCATCATCGACGCCGTAGCGCCCGAGAGGCTGTATGAGCTGGCTCGGTTTCTGCATCTTCGTTCGAATGACGAGGCCTTCTGGCGTGCGTGGTCCGTTTTGCACGACGACCGCTTGCGCGGCATGGAAGCAATCGCATTTCGCGTGGCGAGCGACGTCTTCGACTGCCAGTTTGGCGATCCGGTTGCGCAAGCGGTCCGCGAACTGCCGCTTGCCGTTCAGAAATGGTTCGAACGGTTTGGGGGATCAATCTTCGATCGGGGGCTCGACCGGGCGGCCGCGGGCCTTTGGCTCCAAACGGCGCTGATTGAATCGGCCCGCGACAGGCGCGCCGTCGTTTTCGAACGACTTGTGCCAAGTCGTCCGGTTTCGCTGAAGGCGTTTGAAAATCGCGACAAGGCGCTGGGCCCTCCGAGTGCTGGCGCCCGTCCGGTCACCCTTCGGGAAAAGTATCGCCGCTATCTTGCTCTACGCGTGCGTGCCAGGGGGCTGTCGTTTTTTCCGACGCTGTGGAATGGGGCGCGCTACTGGTTGTCGACCAAGAATCTCAGCGGCGGATATTGGAATTTGTTCGGCGCGTCGTTCCTGTTCGCGCTCGGCATGTTCGTCTTTTTCCTTCTCTACAACCTCTACCTGCTCGACCTCGGATTGCGTGAGCAATTCATAGGACTGGTGACGGGCGCCGCCTCGGTCGGCGCCGTCGTCGGAACGATTTTGGGCGGGGTGTTGGCCGATCGCATGGGCCTGCGTCGGATGTTGCTCTTATGTTTTCCCCTTCTCGCCGCGGTGTGTGCGTTGCGCGTAACCATGACGGGCGTCGCACTGCTTGTTGGCCTCGCGCTTGTTGGTGGTGCGTGTGCCTCTCTGTGGGGCGTCGGGCTTTCGCCGGCAGTCGCGCAACTCACAACAAGCGAAAATCGTTCCTTCGCTTTCAGCCTGATTCTTGCAGCTGGCATCGCGACCGGGACGCTGGGCGGTTTCTTTGGTGGGCATCTGCCGGGCTGGCTCTCGGCCGTCTCGCTCGCCAACGCCAACAACGCCAAGCAGATTGCCATACTTTTCGGATGTGGCTTGGTTGCGCTGGGTACTTGGCCCATCTCGCGCATACGCTTTATTCCGATATCGCACCACAACCGCGCGCTCTATCCGCGCAATCCCTTTCTCCTACGCTTTCTTCCAGCGATGGCGGCCTGGAGTTTCTTTACCGGTGCGTTCTCGCCATTTGCAAACGCCTATTTGTCGCAGCACTTGCACATTGCCACCGAGCACGTCGGCACGATATTTTCGGTTTCGCAGCTTGTGCAAATGCTGGCCGTGCTAGCTGCGCCTTTGCTCTTCCGGCGCTTCGGGCTGATCAATGGGATCGTCTCGACGCAAATTGCCGCGGCGATAGGGCTGGTGGCGCTGGCAGTCACACCCGCGAGTGCACCGGCGACAATACTGTTTCCGGTTTTTTCGGCGTTTCAGTGGATGAGCGAGCCGGGAATTTTCACGCTGCTCATGGATCGCATGCTGCCGGAGGAGCGCACCGGCGCATCGGCCTTGATGTTTCTGGTGATTTCACTTTCACAGGCGATTTCGGAAGCTCTTTCGGGCGCAGGATACTTACATTTCGGTTACCCTGTCGTGATGTTTGTGTCGGCAGGACTGGCACTGTTCGCTGCGATGCTCTTTCGTACCTTGCTTCACGAAGCGTCCGCTCCAACCGCGGCAGGTAGGCGCGAGTTTGCCGCGTAAGGCGCGTGGCACAGCATTGGAAATTCAGTTGCGGCTTTCCAGCGTCGCCGGCACTCCACCGTTTAATGATTTCGGCGCGCGCGGCAATTTGACCAGCAAAACGGTCCCGGTGTCGGAAGTACGCTCGACAATCACCGAACCGTCGTGGTCGCGAACAATCTTGTTCACAATCGCGAGTCCGAGTCCTGTTCCGCCCGGTTTCCCCGCGCTTACGAAGGGCTCGAAAACGACGTTGTGGATCGGCGGAGGAATTCCAGGACCGTCGTCCGCCACACGCACTTCAAACGTCTGCGGTGAAGAAGCAATCTCCACTCGAATCGTCCCAAGGCGCTGCGATGTGGCCTCGCACGCATTCAAGATCAAATTGAAAAAGACGCGCTCCATTTTTCGTGGGTCGAACACGCCCTCCATATCACCGTTCGCATGAATCGAAACGTCGCGATTGCGCCACTCCGGCCGCGCGAGCACGGAATTCGCTCCGCGCCGGACGATTTGATCGAGCGAAGCGTGCTCTGGCGAAATCGCGCGGTCGCCGCGAGCGAGCTCGCGGAGGGAATCGAGCAGGTCGGTCATCTGTTCGGAGGCAATCTGGATTTCCTCGTAGATTTCGCGCCGTCCCGCCGAATCCTCTCGCGCGTCAAACAAAAACTCGGCGTTGGCGACGATCGCCGCGAGATAATGCCGCAGATCGTGCGAAATCGAACTGGCCGCGCGCCCGACGGCAGCGATACGCTCGGTCGCGATACGCTGTTCGTGCGACGCGAGAATCTCGGCCCGCATGGTCGAAAACGCGTTTCCAAGTTCGGCGACTTCACTGCTGCCGCGCGGCTGAATCGAATACGCGTAGTCGCCGGCAGAGAGTGCCCGTACGCCTGAAACCAGATTTTCCAGCGGCCGGGTGATCGTGCGCGACACAAAACCGAGGAGCGCGGTGGCCAACAGAACGGCTGAAATGCCGAGTACGAAAATCGTTCGGTTCAATTGCTGCAGGAACTGATTCGAAGGATCGAGTGATACCAAGACGTAACAGCGAATCGGAGCCGCCGATTCGCCGTTGATCAGCACCGACGCCACTTCGTACTGGCTCGTGCCAAGCTCCACTTCCTGCGTCGCCCTCTGCGGCTGCGGACCGCTCGCGTCGAGCCATTTTTGCAGGCCGTCCTCTTGCGCGGACCGAAGCGTCGATGCGACCACCTTTTCCGGCGTGGCGAGCACGATTTGCGCGCCGGAAACGCTCGCAAGCTGCTCGGCAAGCGTGGAATCGACTTGGTAGCCGACCGCGATCGTGCCGAGCATACGCTTCGAGTTATCCGGCCCGATTGCGATAGGGCAGAGAATCACGCGGTAAAGCTGTCCGTCGCCGTACCACCAGGCCGCTTCGGTGTCCTGTTTGAGAGTCTTATCCAACTCGCCTTCGGCAAGGTCGGCCGTCCAGCCGGGGCGCTTCACATGAAATCCGGTGACTTTTCCGCTGGGGCCGGCGAGAAGGAAAAAGTCGCTCCCGGCAAGTCTCCAGAAAGGTTCGGAAGCATCCTGAATCGTCGGCGCGTGCTCGGTGGTCATCAGTGCCATCAGAGGTGGCAACTCGGCAAGCAACGATGCCGTACGCGAAAGCTCCACGTCGCGCTGCGTCTGCACGTTTTTGAACGCCCGGACCGAAGCATCCACGCTCTGCGCGGCCTGGCGCCGAATTTCCGAATTAACGGTATGCCGGACGATCACGAGGATCGCCCCTGTCAGCGCCGCGATGATGACGACGGCCGCGATCAGCAGTTGCGTTCGGAGTTGGAGCCGAGCCGTGATACTCATATCGTCGTGGTTATCGCTCCGCGGCGGCCGGAATATTTCCGGGCACGAATTTGTATCCTGCGCCATGAATCGTCAGGAAAAACTGCGGGCTCGAAGGATCGGGTTCGAGCTTCTGCCGCAATCGCAAAATGTAGTTGTCCACCGTGCGCGTGGTCGGATAGTTTTCGTATCCCCACACCTGGTCGAGCAGCTCTTCGCGCGAGACGACGCGTCCCGGAGAAAGCGCTAGGAATTTGAGCAACTTGAATTCATGCGCGGTGAGCGCGAGCGGCTTTCCGGCGCGCGACGCTTCCATACTTGTGAAGTCGACCTCTACATCGGCGAAAATTAGCGTCTCGTGTGCTACGGCCGAGGGAACTACGGTCGTTGAAATCGTACGAGTCGTCGGCCCCGGCTTGCCGCGCCGCATCGCCCGTCGCGCGCGCGCCAGCAGTTCGCGCGGGCTGAACGGTTTGGTCACGTAGTCGTCTGCGCCCAACTCGAGCAGCACGACTTTGTCTTCCACTTCGGCGTTCGCGCTCAGGACGACGATCGGTACCGACGGCGCAAGCGATTTGAACTCGCGGCACAACTCCTTGCCCGAGAGCCGGGGCAATTTCAGATCGAGGATCACGACGTCCGGCAATTGTTTCTTGAACATTTCAAGGGCCGCGGCGCCGTCTGACGCGATCCGCACCTGCAAGGAATCGCCCTGAAACAGGCGCTGCAGCGTCCGCTGCAGCGCCCGGCTGTCTTCGATTACAAGAACGGTTTCCATATCTCTCTTTCGAATACCTCCGAACTCCTAAGAACAAATCGCACATCGTCGCGGTGCAGCTACCAAAAAATATCAGTAATTGGGCGCAAGCGTTTGCGGGTCGTAGTCCCGCCCGTATTTGTTTTTATGCTGACGAAGATCATGCGGTACAACCTGGATCGCCACTGTCGGCAGCGAACGGTCCTCATTGCTCACCGTCACGTTGCGCACCAGTCCTGCGAGCGCAGCCGGATCGGCATTTTCGTACCAGACGTGCATTCCATAGCGCCCATCGGGCACACCCGCGATGGAAACGTGCCCGGAATGGTCCGTCAGCCCGAAATAGTGCGAGGGCACCGTTAGGACCACGGCCGCCATTTGCGGGTGGATGTTGCAGAAAATGTAAGAGACGCCGGGTTTGTCAAATCTCACCGACTTGGTGTCGCCCGCCTGATAGAGGCCAAGATCGAATCGCTTGCCCCGGTAGAGGGAAAACACGTTGTGAAACCACGGATCGCGATTCGGGAAGGCGACCATGCTTCCGATCGGCACGACCAGCAGTTCGGGCGAGAATTTCTTGTCGCGCTGCAGGATTTCGTACCCGGTCGATTGCGAGGTCGGTACGTAGCCCGGCTCCTCCAGCGGCACAAGCCACACGGCGACTTTCGAAGCGTCTTTCACCGGCGGCGCGTCGCCTTGGGGCAGCAGTGTGATCGCCCCCTGGACTTGCAGCGGAATTTCCGCAGCCGGAGCCCAGCGGGGCCGCAGTGCTTCGAGCGTGAAGACTGTGACAATCGCGAGTCCCACGATAGCGATGCGTTTCGCAAGCATGGTCAGAAAATGAATCCCGCCGAAATGCCGGTTTCACCGGCGCTGGCTGGCGTACCGGAAACCTGATACGTCCGCAACCGGCGATATTCGCCAGAAAAGACCAGATCCGAGCGCGGGCGGTACACATAATTGAACATCAGCGACTCGTTCTTGAACGCAAGCCCACTGAGGATCGAGTCCGTTAGCGCGCTCTGTCGAAAAACAGCCGAATCGCGGCTCCCGCCGCCCGCAACCAGATTGAATTCGTTGCGTGAGTTCACGCGAAACTTCAGTTGCGACCACCCGCCATACTCGCCAATGTGAGCTAGATATGCGGCGGTCTGGGTAATGTATTGAGTATAGTTGGTC
>Ga0210401_10002321_pt1 | contig 21192 bp, 16 predicted proteins | sample IncBWH32MmetaG_FD_150866 | JGI IMG/M metagenome (GOLD analysis project Ga0210401, IMG submission 150866) | Forest soil microbial communities from Barre Woods Harvard Forest LTER site, Petersham, Massachusetts, United States - Inc-BW-H-32-M | ecosystem: Environmental > Terrestrial > Soil >... | reverse complement strand
CACGAGCGCCGGATGCTCGGCGATGGTGTCGAGGAGTTTCTGGGTGATGCGGTTGGGATAGCAGTAAAGGAATCGAATCCACTTGGGATGCGGCGTCTCGATTTGAGCGAGCCGCGCGAGAAGATTCGGCAGGCCGTCTTTAATTCCGAGATCTTCGCCGTAAGAGGTGGTGTCCTGGCCGATCAGGTTGATCTCGCGGACGCCCTGGGCGAACATGCGTGTGGCTTCGACGATCACCGATTCGAAACGGCGGCTCCGAAAGTTGCCGCGAAACTGCGGGATCACGCAGAACGAACAGGGATGATCACAGCCCTCGGCGATTTTGATGTAAGCATAGTAGCGCGCGGTGGAAAGCACGCGCGGCGTGAGGTCGTGATAGAGATAGGGCTCGAAGGGGTTTGCGTTGGGGGCGGCTCCTTCGCATAAATCGACACCTTCGCATAGATCCACGATGGAGTCCAGCTCGTTGGTGCCGAGCACGGCGTCGACTTCGGGAATGTTGCGGCGGATGTCATCGCGATAGCGCTCGACCATGCAGCCGGCGACGATGAGCTTTTGCGCGCGGCCGGACTTTCTAAATTCGGCCATCTCGAGAATCGTGTCGACCGACTCCTGTTTCGCCGGATCGATAAAACTGCAGGTGTTGACGACCAGAACGTCGGCATCAGCGGGTTGCTGGGTGAGCTCATGGCCTCGAGCCACGAGGTGGCCCATCATGACCTCCGTATCGACGAGGTTTTTTGGGCAGCCGAGACTTACAAAACCGACTTTCAATGTGGTTGATCCGGGGAGAGGTGCGAAACCCCAGAATAGCAGAGTGGGGCGGGCGCGGTCTGAAATCGTAGGTCGAGCAGCGCGGGCGCGGAGGTGGGAGACAATTTTTATGTCATTGAGTGAGTTTGAGTTATTCGGACGGGGAGCGTGATCATGACGCCAGAAAGGGAGGCTGGCGTCATTCCGAGGTTGGAGGGTGGTCATCGCGATTGGAGTGTAGCAGGGTGTGTCGGTACCGAGGCATCGGGAAAAAAGCAAGTTGGTGAGGTGAAAGGAGATGGGGCGGGACGAAACTCGTGAATCTACGCCGCGGAAGCACTATGGCAGGTTGTAAAGCTTGCGGGCGTTGTCGCGGAGCACCATGTGGGCGATTTCGATCGCGCGGGCGCGTGTAATCTCGCCGTCGCGCATCATTTCCGTGAGGGCGAGGCCGAGGGCCTGGCGGCCAGTGGTCGCGGCTACCCAGCCGGCTTCTTCCCAGTACATTTCTTCTGAGAACGGATAGGCGTCGGTGGCGAACATGACTCTCTCGGGCGCGTATTCCAGCCATTCGCGAATCGCTCCGGCGACGGCGCGCGGATAGTTCGTGAAGGTCTGCGAAGAGAAGTCGGTGTAGGCGTTCGGTTTTGAGAGGAGCGCCGCCACCTCGCGCGTAAACGGCCAACCGCCGTGAAGCATCACGAAATTGGTCTTGCGCAACTTGGGATCATTGAGAACCGATTCGAGCCCCAGCGGATTCCCTTCCGCGACGTGGAAGTAACCACCCGCGCCTGCCGCCGAATGTAAGTGGACGGCCAGGCCCAGGCGCCCACACTCAGACGCGATGTAGCGGAAAATGTAGTCCTGAAGTATCTTGTAGGATGCATCCGGAGGCGCCGCCCGCCGCGAATTGGAATAGACTCGGGCTGCTTCGGCTTGTGTTGGATCGTCGAATTGGAGCGAGCGCAGATAGGCGGCCTCGAACTTCACGGCGATTGCGCCCCCGCGTTTGTGACGCTCGAGCGTTGCCGTCACCAATTTCTTGAGATAGTCCTCGAAAGACGCGGGCAGCTCGGAGTAACCCGATTCCTTGAGATAGCGCTGAAGCAGCCGGTCTTCATCGGCGAAAAATGCTTTGCGGTCGGAATTCTTCGCGGCGAGACTGCTATTGTTGAGCGGATACATCAAGGCATCTTCAAACGGCACCCAGAGGAAGCGCGGCGGCGCCAAGCCCGGTCCCATGGCGACGCGATTGGCGAGCATGGTTTCGATTCCTAACTGATCGAGCACCCAGTTCGCGTAGCCGGCGCCTTTTTCTGTGAGAACTTGCCGCTTGCGCTGGCGATAGTCCTGCGCATTGCCGAAGAGCGCGTGCGACGCCTCCAGAGCCAGCGGCGAACCCTGCCGCGTTCGCACCGGCTCGGTGGACGGCTCCATCGTTTCGACAGGTAAAGCGTCATAGTCGACGTCCTTGTCGCTGCCGAAAGTCGGCCGCACGGGATGCGCATGATTGTCGATGGCTCGAATCTTGGCGATTTCCGCGGCGAGTTGGGAATCAATCGGAAGCTGAGCAAGTGCGAGCGTCCCGGCCGCAGCCAGAACAACTAAGGAACGAACCAGCGTCATTTTGTCTCGAAGCCAAGGTGCCAGCCCAACTTGGATGAATCCGCCCAAGTGATGTGTTTGCCGAACCAAGCGGCTTTATTGGACGCGTCGATGGCGTGTGCCGCTCCGAGGATGAAGGCGCAGGGCGTTTCTCCGAACTGACGAATACGCGCGTCCAGCCATGACTGGGACGAAAGAGGCGCGGCGAGAACAACCGGCGTTCCGCGGAACCAGGCGAGCTTCGCGCCGAATTCCGGATCGTCTTGAAGTTCCGGCGCCGGGAATCCGTAAGCGCGCTTGAACTGAGCGACGGAAGCATCCAGATCCTTCACGGCTATAACGACTTTGGTAACGCCGGTGAAGCCGGTGGTGGTCGGCTTGCCGCTAGGGAACGCGCGGCGATCGCGAGGGGTGAAGTCGTGTATCAGGAACGGAAAAAAGTTGCCATTGCCCGCGCCGACCTGCGCAGCTTCCCATTCGATTTGTACGCCGTCGGGCCGCTTGCGTCCGTTCTTGCGAGCATCGCTAACCTGGATGGAAGCAGCGCGAAGGCGTGTGATCTCCGCGCCAAGATCGGCGGGCCGGACCGCCCAGGCGCAGGGGCCGCCATCGCCCTGGAGCTGCTTATGCCATTCGTGCGCGGCGAGGGCGGCAGGATCGGCATTGGGCTGGATGGCGATCTGCTCCAGATACGAGCCATCCGGGAAACTGGTGAGTGCCATTTCCGTAGCATGGTTCGAATGCGGCCCGCCATACTCACAGGCCAGGCCCGCTGCTTGAAGCGCACGCTGCATAGCCCGAACATCTTTGCCGGCAACCGTGGCATGGTCGACTTTGAGCTCCACCGCCATCAAGGGAAGACAGGCGAGCGTGAACAGCAGGGAATTGGGCATGGGCCCATTTTAGTTGACTCGGATCGCCACGACGGTTACGTCGTCGGCTTTCTCACCGGCCACTGCGTCGACGATGTGATTGACCAGAGCTTCCGCGCCGGCGGCGGGGTTGGCTTGGATCACCGAGAGCAGACCATCTTCTCCGAATTCCGCATCGCTTTCGATACCCGCTTCGGTGACCCCGTCAGAGAAGATGACGAGCGTGTCACCGGTTTTCAGATCGACGGTTTTTTCCTCCGAGGCCCAGATGCTGAAGACTCCCAGGACTGTGGCGGTGGAGGAAAGCCGTTCCACACTTCCATCGGCACGCACCAGAATGGGCGGCAGATGCCCACAGTTGGCGTAGCGCAAACGCCGCTCGCGATCATCGTAATGCGCGAAGAACAGCGTGGCGAAGTGCTCCGGCGGAGTCGATTCATAAAAGAGCTTGTTGACGGAACGCAACATCGTGGCTGGATGCTGTAGGGCTTCCTGCGCCTGGCTACGGAAACAGGCCTGAAGGTTGGCCATCAGCAACGCCGCGCCGATACCTTTGCCCGACACGTCGGCCACAACGAAGCCGAGGCCGCCCTCGCCGACATCCAGAAAATCATAATAATCGCCGCTCACTTCGCGCGCAGGCACGCAGCGGCCGTAATAATCGATACTGGCAAGCTGACGGGTCTGACCGGGAAACAGCTTCTGCTGCACATTGTGAGCGATTTCGAGCTCGGTCTTTACGCGGCGCTCGGCCTTGATCCGGGCCGAGGCCTCGGCCGCCTGCTTGCGGATGGCGCCTAGCAACCGCGCGTTGTCCCACGGCTTCTGAACAAAATCGCAAGCGCCTCGCCGCATGGCCTCAACCGCGAGATCCACATTACTCCAGGCCGTCATCACGATGATGGGCGCCGCGTTGGACTGCGCTTCGAGACTGGACAACAGATCCAGACCTTCTTCGCCAGACGTGGTATCGCGCGCGTAATTCAAATCCATCAAGATGAGATCGAACGGCTCGGAGCGCGCTGCACGCAGCAGCGCTTGCGGCGAATCGACGAGCACATTCTGGTAGCCTGCGCCTTTTAGCAGTAGCCGGAGAGCTTCCAAGATATCCGGTTGATCGTCGCCCACCAGGATCCGCAGGCCGCGGCCCTGATCTTGTGGATGAAGAAGTGGTTCCTGTATCACAGCAGTCATGATGGCCGGTTCGATGAGTGTAGGGCAAGCCGGTTGCCAGACTAAGCATTTGAAAGCGCGCACGTTGGCACGTGCCAGCACCTGGGCACTGTTCGCAAATGGGAAGGTTTGTTCCGGTTCCGGCGATTGTCAGGCGGGACCTAAAGCCTTTGACATGTTTATAAAGTGACACGGCTGTTTGGTCTTAACGTCCGGGGAAATCGGCGACGCACCAGTGATGACGTATCCGAGATGGCGATAAAATTCGGGAAGTTCCTGACGCAGATTGACGATGCGCAGCTCCATACAGCTTATGCCTAACGCGCAGGCACGTTCTTCGGCGGCAGCGACCAAGCGCGAGCCCAGGCCGTTTCGTTGCCGTGCTGGATCGACGGACAGGAGACCGAGGTAGGCTCGGTCGCCGCGCGGTGCAATATAGACACAAGCGCTGATGCCGTCGTCGTCGTGTGAGATGAGAAACTCGCCGGTCGCCATCAGTTGTTGAACTGCTTCGGCATGGATGCGATCGCCCTCAATGAAAAACTGCTCGACCAGGAAGGCGGCGTTGATAAGGCGTACCAGCGCTTCGATGTCGGCTTCGGTGGCGATACGGAGTCTAAGAGGACGTCGCGCTGGAGAACTCACGGACTAGTTCAGCTCGGCCAGTTTTTCGTCGAGGTGCTGGAGCGCGGCCTCGAGTATTTTCCGGTAGCGCGGATTGTTGGCATGCTCCAGATCGCGCAGCACGCGGGTGCGGGACAACAGCAGGCTTTGGCGTTGGTGGATTCGTTCGGCTTCGAACGCGCTGATTTCCTCGCTCCGAGACGCGGCGCGCCTGGATTCTGCAGATTCGATCTGGGACTCGACCGACTTACTTTCCCAGCCCCGGGCCATAACCTCTTTAGTGAGTTAAATCGTACACGAAATAGTTCGTGGCGATCCGATAAGCCAGCGACGCCCACTTTTCCAGATATCTTTGATCGTCGGACCACTCCCAAGCGTCGCCCAAATCCATGTTGTGGCAAATCGCAACCATGATGCGGCCCTTGTCGTCACGGATGCCCCGCCAATGAGGTACCTTGCCGCTGTCGCCCTTCTCGTACGTAATTCCGCTTTCAAAATACTGCGCACCGGGCACCTGAAATCTTTCATCGAGATCGAACAGCGTATGGAAAATCGGATCTTTGCTGTCGATTTCCTCAATGGGCCGGTCCGGGAAAACCTTTCGCATGCTCTGCATGAATACGGCCCATTCCTGGTCGCCGTGGAAATCGTCGCACATGAAGAATCCGCCGCGCAATAAGAACTCGCGCAACTGGGCGGCCTGCTCGTCGGGTAACAGCCAATGCCCAACTTCGACGCCGTACACAACCGGCCAGTTATAGATGTCGTCTGAGCCATCGAGATCGACCACCTGCTCTACCGAGCGAGTGTTGATTCTCGTCAGCCGCCGAACCCCTGCCAGCAGGTGCCTGTCCGAGCGCGGGTAATCCATGGTCCAGTAACCGGGAAACGGGCTGCCGTCGCGCATCCGAAAGCGATTGTGGTCCGGGTAGCCGTAGACGTCAGGATAGCGTAGACGCGCACGCACCCACTCGGTTTTTTGGCTTGCATCCGGCGGAATCGCGAAGTTTTCGTACTCGAGCGCCGGATATTCTTTGAACGGTCTCTGAGCGCGGAGGACACCCCACGCGAAGACAAGTCCAAGGACACCAACAGCGAGTCCGGGGCGGAGACGCATAAACAACTTCAAAGTCGTCTCCAGAATAACAGATCGGGCCAAAACGAGACCATTCCTACTTCTTCGGCGCGTTGAACGACCGCTCCACCGTATCGTGGACGTCGGTTGAAACGCCATGGTCGCGCCAGAGCCAGCGCATCATCTCCGGGAAAACTGTTCCCAGCATCTTCTGACCGTGCCGTTGGATGCCCCATGCGTAGTTAATCTCGTAGCCTTTTTCGGTGAGAGCCTGCTCCATCCTTACGTTCTGATAGAACCAATCGCGAGACTGGTCATAGGTTCCGTCAGCTCTCAGCCCCCGATTGTCATTGCGGCCATCTACCAGGAAGACGCGCAAGGGCTTCTTCTCGCTCTTGCGAATAATGTCGGGATAAGCGTTCCCGCCGCGAATATTGGTAAAACTTCCGATATTGCTGAGCACCTTGCGAAACTGATCCGGGCGTTCCCAGGCTACTGTGAATGCCGCAATGGCGCCCGAACTCGACCCGCCTATGCCATGCCGTTCGGGATCCTTAGAAATGTTGTAGTCCTTGTAGAGCAGCGGCAGCAATTCATCCACGATGACGCGGGCGTATTTATCATCCAGCGTGTTGTACTCGGTTGGCCGGTTAGTGTCACGGTCACCCCAATTGCTGGGGATGGGCTCCGGTTGATCGGGGCGGCGGCCAGGGTTAATGAAAACCGCGATCATGACGGGAATCTCGCGGCGGTAGATCAAATTATCCATTACGATCTGCGCTCGAATATCTCCCTCCGGAGCCATGAAGGCTTGGCCGTCGTTGTAGATCATCAGACTGGTGGGAATCGCCGGATCATACTGCGCCGGCACGTAAATCCAGTAGGTATGCTGAGTACCTGGATATGCTTGGCTCGGCAGCGTAAAGGGTCCGCGAATTTCGCCTTTAGGAACTCCATCCTGCGGGAGTGCGTCGGGCGCGAGCCGATAGTAGATGTCCGTGTTCGGCGTATCGGCCGACGGGGACGGCGTCGGCGTGGGCTTGGCAGTCTGTGCGACGGCCGCGATCGCGAACAGCGCGAGGATTGATAAGAGTCTAAGGATCGGCATCGCTATTCCGTCTTCCTAGCCAGCAACTTCTTAATCAGATTTCCGGTGACGTCGATGGTGCGTCGATCGCAAATCGCGAGCGGTGTCATCCCGCGGGCATCCTTCATATCGAGCTTTGCGCCGTGGTCGGCCAGGAACTGGACCACTTCGTCAATTCCAGTCGTCGTGGGACCGGGATGACTCACGGCGGCATGCACAGCAGTTTGTCCCGACTGAGTTGTGGCATTGACCTCTCCACCCAGCTCGAATGCGACTTTCACGGCGTCCAGATCGGCGCTGCCTGCCGCCGCGATCAGCGCGTTCGTGTTGTCGCCGGTTCTTAACGATGTGTCCGCGTGAGCGTCGATGAGGGCGCGCATGACGTCTGCATGTCCTGCGCGCGCCGCCAACAGAAATGGAGTTGCACCAATGTTGTTCACGCGGGACGGTCCGTCGCCTCCGCCGGGAGCCGGGGGGGTCTTTTCCAGGCGCGCGTTTGGATCGGCCCCACGCGCCAGCAACGCCTCTACTAGCGCGAGCTTGCCAGCCTGCGCCGCCATGTGCAACGGAGTCATTCCGAATCTGTCCTTCACGTTGGGCAAAGCACCGTTCGCCAGCAGAAATTTTCCAAGCTCCTCGTGGCCACTGGCCGCCGTGACGATCAACGCATTGGAGCCGTTCGCCAGCTTCGAGTTAACGTCGACACCCGCCCGGAGCAGTGCCCGCGCGGACCCAACATCGCCCTGCTGCGCCGCGAACAGCAACGGGGTAAATCCAGCTTTGGACGCGGCAGTCGGATCCGCGCCGTGGTCGATCAAAAGCTGCGCTATATCCGCATGCTTACCTGCCGCCGCCCACATCAACGCCGTTTGCCCGCGCTCCGATTCCGTGGTGCTCGGGCTGGCGCCGGCTTCGAGCAAGAGCCGGACCGACTCCGTGCTTCCAACGCGCGTGGCAACCATGACGGGCGTCTCGCCCGACCAGCGTGCGGCATTGACATTGGCTCCGGCTTTGAGCAGCATGCCGACGAGGCGCGCATTGCCGTTGGCGCAAGCTAATGACAGCGGCGTCTCCCCATACTCATTCGCCCTGTTAACATCGGCACCGGCGCCTATCAGCAACTCCGCTGTTCCGGTGTCGTCGGCATGCGCCGCCAGGGCAAGCGCGGTCGCTCCATCGGGTTCCGCTGCGTTGATGTCCACATGTTGGGCCAATAACGAAGGAACCGCTTTGACGTCGCCATCGCGAACGGCATCGAGCAGGCGGAGATCGGCGCCCCAGAGGATGGTTGACGTACAGAGAACAGCAGTAACCGAAAATGTTTTAAACCGAGTAAACACTAGCACTTCCCATGATACAATTCGTGCTACATGTGGAGGTTTTCCCTGTTCGGCCGGCGGCGCGTAGTGGTTGCTGGACTCGCCGGGGCTTGGTGTGTTTCGCAGGGGTTCGCTCAGCAACCAGCCTCATCCGAGAAAGCGCTTTTAGCCCAGTATTGTGCCGGCTGTCACAGTGTCCAAGCGAAAACGGGCGGCATCGTTCTCGATAATGTGAATCCCGACAAAACGGGTGAGAACGCTCAGGTTTTGGAAAAGGTCTTGCGCAAAGTTCGTACCGGCGAAATGCCTCCCCGCGGTCTGCCGCGTCCAACGCCGGCGGTTGCAATGGCGTTCACCGCATCGCTCGAAGCTGCTCTCGACCAAGCTGCCGCGAAGAGCCCGAATCCCGGACTCCCAGCCATCCATCGTTTGAATCGTATTGAGTACAGCAACGCTATTCGCGACCTGCTCGCGATCGATATCAATCCCGGTTCCAGCCTGCCGCCCGACGATTCAGGCTACGGCTTCGATAATATCGGCGACGTTTTGTCCGTATCGCCCATTTTGCTGGAACGATATATTGCGCTGGCGCGCAAGATCAGCCGCCTCGCCGTGGGTGACCCTGGAATACTGCCGGCCGTCGAAGAATATTCGGTGCCGGTGGGCCTGTCGCAGACAGATAGCGTGAGCGAAGATCTGCCGCTCGGATCCCGCGGCGGTATCGCGATACAGCATGCCTTTCCACTGGATGCCGAATACACGATCAGGATCAGAGTTCGCGGCTTTAACAATCGCGCTCGCGACCTGGTGCAGCATCTTGACCTGCGGCTGGATGGCGTCAGGCTCAAGGAATTTGAGATCGCCGGCAAGACCGGCGTAGCCGACGAAGAATCGCCTACGTTCGAGGTACGGGTGCCGGTGAAAGCAGGCGTGCGCAGGGTGGGCGTAAATTTCCTGAGCGAGTATGCCGTCCAAGAAGGCGTACTTCCACGGCCGCCGGCAAAAGCAATGCCGTTCCCGCGCAACCTGCCGGGGCGTATCGGAGTGGACAGCGTGCTCATCGGCGGACCCTTCCAGGCAACTGGGTCGGGCGATACGCCATCCCGCGAGCGCATATTCGTTTGCAGGCCAGTAAATAATAAAGATGAACTTCCCTGTGCACATAAGATATTTTCGACCCTGGCCCGGCGTGCTTACCGCAGGCCAGTCACCGATGCAGACTTGAAGCCTTTGGTCGGCTTTTTTGAAACCGGCCGGCACGGAGGCACCTTCGACTCCGGAATAGAGAGTGGACTCAGGCGGATGCTGGTGGCGCCCGATTTTCTGTTTCGAGTTGAGCGCGATCCGGCCAATGCCGCGCCCGGTAGCAACTACCGATTGAATGATTTTGAGCTGGCATCGCGGCTCTCATTCTTTTTGTGGAGCAGCATTCCCGACGATCAACTGTTGGACCTGGCGGATCGCGGAAAGCTGCAAGAGCCGGTAGTTGTCGAACAGCAAGTGCGGCGCATGTTGGCCGATCGCCGCTCCCGGACATTGGTGTCAAATTTCGCCGGCCAATGGCTGTATCTACGCAATTTGTCGCGCGTGCAACCCGATCCAGATGTTTTCCCCGAATTTGACGAGAACCTGCGGCAAGCCTTCCAGCGCGAAACAGAGTTGTTACTCGAAGACATTCTCCGAGAGGACCGCAGCATAGTCGATCTTCTAAGCGCCAATTTTACGTATTTGAACGAGCGGCTGGCGCGCCATTATCAAATCGCCGATGTACATGGCTCGAACTTCCGCCGCGTTAGTCTAACTGACAGCGACCGTTTTGGACTACTGGGCCAAGGCAGCATCCTCACCGTTACTTCGTATCCGACGCGTACATCGCCGGTGCTGCGCGGCAAGTGGATTCTGGAGAATCTCCTGGGCACGCCACCTCCACCGCCGCCCGCCAATGTCCCGGATTTGAAAGATCACGCCGAAGACGGAAGGGCGCTCTCGCTGCGGGAGCAGATGGAAAAACATCGTGCCGATTCTACTTGCGCGTCGTGCCATGCGCGCATGGATCCACTTGGTTTTGCGCTCGAGAATTATGACGGCGTGGGCAAGCGCCGAACCAAGGATGCCGACGGCGCCATCGATACGTCCGGCTCTCTACCCGATGGAACCAAATTTCAGGGTCCCGGCGGTTTGCGCGACCTGCTGTTGAGCCGCCGCGATCAATTCGTCGAAACATTCACCGAGAAGCTGCTCACCTATGCACTGGGCCGTGGCCTGGAGTATTACGACCAGCCGGCCGTTCGTGCCATAACGCGGGCAACGGCCAAAGACGATTACCGTTTATCGAGCGTTATTGTTGCAATCACCAGAAGCACACCGTTTCAGATGCGGAGGGCCCAGAATCGTGACTAGTAAGACCATGATTGTTAGCAAGAGATCATTACCCCGACGGACGTTCCTGCGCGGCATTGGCACGACTCTAGCGCTGCCATTGTTGGACGCGATGGTTCCGGCATTCGCCGCCACACGCAACACTCCCGCCAACGGCGCCAATCGCCTGAGTTTCGTGTACGTGCCGAACGGCGTAATTATGGATCGCTGGACACCCGCCGCCGAAGGGACAGGTTTTGACCTAACGCCGACCCTGCAGGCGCTGGAGCCGGTCCGCGATCGCGTTCTGGTTTTATCCGGGTTAGCTCAAGTCAACGGGCGGCCGCTCGGCGATGGTCCAGGCGATCATGCGCGCGCGGGCGCCACGTTTCTTACAGGCGTTCATCCCAAGAAAACCGAGGGTGTGGATATTCGCTCCGGAGTTTCGGCGGATCAGATTGCCGCGCGGGAATTCGGTAGGAAGACGCAGTTCGCTTCGCTTGAATTAACTCTAGAAGCGCCGGGCTTGATCGGCAATTGCGATTCCGGCTATAGCTGCGCATATACGAACACGATCTCATGGCGCACGCCAACCATTCCGATGCCCATGGAAGCGAATCCGCGCGCTGTTTTCGAGCGTCTGTTCGGCGATGGCGACAGCACCGATCCGGCCGTGCGCCGGGCCCGCATTCGCGAAGATCGCAGCATTCTGGACTCCGTCACCACCGAAATCGCGAGCATGCAGCCGGGACTTGGCGCGCGCGACCGCGGCAAGCTCAACGACTACCTTGAAGCGGTGCGTGATATCGAGCGCCGCATCCAACTCGCCGAGCAACAAAGCGCTACGATGAAGCTCCCGGTGCTGGGACGCCCCATGGGAATTCCGGATTCGTTTGAGGATCACGCCAAGTTGATGTTCGACCTGCAGGTCATCGCGTTCCAAGCCGATTTGACCCGCGTCACATCCATCATGTTGGGCCGCGAAGGGAGCAATCGAACCTACCGGGCCATCGGCGTGCCCGATCCTCACCACGGTATCTCGCATCATCAGGGCGATCGCGTGAAAATCGACAAGCTTGCCAAAATCAATGCGCATCACGTCGAGATGTTCGCGTATTTCCTGGACAAGCTGCGTTCGACACCGGAGGGCGATTCGAATTTGCTGGACCGGTCCGTTTTGGTTTACGGCAGCAGCTTGAGCGACGGCAACATGCACACCCATGAGGATCTGCCGATTTTGTTGGCCGGCGGCGCTTCAGGCCGGATCAAGGGTGGTCGCCACATCCGCTATCCCAAGGAAACTCCCATGACAAATCTGCTTCTGACGGCGCTGGATCGAGTGGGCGTGCCGGAAGAGCGGATCGGTGACAGCAACGGCAAGCTGGAGCACCTCACCGACGTATAGCGGCGTTCAAAATTTCGGATGCCGCGTGTGCCAGTCAGTAGCTTGCTGATAGGCGTAAGCGACGGCCAGGACTTGCGGCTCGCCGAAAACGGGTCCGACGATTTGAAGTCCGATCGGCAGCATGTCTCGCGAAAATCCACAAGGAATTGAAATGGCGGGTGTACCGAACTGATTGAAGGCCGCGGTATTGCTCGGCGGACGCTTATAGCTTTCATCTATCGTGGCCGCGATCGCCGGGGCGGTTGCGCGTTTCGTGGGAAGAATCAAGACGTCGACCTCTTCGAAGACGCGGCGGATATCCCGGCGGCACTCACGCAGCCGTTTGAGTGTTTCGACATAGTTGACGGCAGTCACGTTTCCGAGCTCCGTGAGCTGACGGCGGGACCAGGGATGGTATAGTTCCGGCGTCTTTTGAAAGAATGGCGCCTGATAGTGCAGTAGTTCCACATCATAGCTGCCGTTTTTGACGATCTGGAGCCTGGGGAGCACAACGTCATGAACCTCGCGGACCTTCGGACGCAGGACCTGGATCGCATTCTCCATCGCTGTCGCAACTTCAGGTTGAAGATCGTCAAAGAAGTAATTGCGCGCGATTCCGAGGCGAATTTTGGTTAGGGGAGCGTGAAGCGCCGCCGCATAGTCCGGCACCGGCGCGTCGGCGGTGATGGCGTCGGCCGGGTCGAAGCCGGCCAGCGCCTGCAACATTAGTGCCGCATCTTCCACGGACCGAGTCATTGGTCCAATGGTGTCCAGCGAATAAGCCGAGGGAACCACGCCTCGAGTACTGACGCGGCCATACGAGGTTTTGAAACCAGTGATGCCGCAGAACGACGCGGGAATGCGAACCGATCCGCCGTCGTCACTGCCTACCGAGGCGTAGCATAACCCCGCGGCCAGCGCCGCCGCCGAACCAGCGGAGGAGCCACCGGTGATGTGCTCAAGATGCCAAGGATTATGTACGGGGCCGAAATAACTTGTGGTGCCCGTCCCCTCGAACGCGAATTCGTCCAGGTTGAGTTTGCCAAGGCAAATTGTTCCAGCCGCTTTCAGGCGTGTGACGATTTCAGCATCCTGAGTGGGAATCCGATCCAGAAAAACCTGACTGGCGGCCGTGGTTCGAAGTCCGGCGGTGTCGATGTTGTCTTTCAGTGCAATGGGAATGCCGTGTAGAGGGCTCAACCCCTTCGACGTTCGGGTACGTTTTTCGTCGCATGCCCGAGCCTGGACCAAAGCGGCGTCTTCGGTAACCGTGATAAAGCTGTTCAGCTTGGAGTCAAGTTTCTGAATGCGCGTCAGGCACAGTTTCGTCAGCTCTTCCGAAGAGATAGAACGGCGTTGAAGAGCGGCCGCAGCTTGGGTCAATGTCCAGAATTCCGGTGAAGTGCTTAAATTCGGGGCTGCGAGCAGCCGGGCAACTGACGCGCTCGTACCTGCCAACAAAGTCCGGCGCGAGATCAAGCAGACCTTGGGAACATTCATCCCGGTAGTATATTCCCTCTTAAAGTCCGAGCAACTTCGCCGGATTTACTTTCGCCATCTGATCGATTTCGTTCTCGGAGAAGCCTTGGCTCTTGAGGTATTGGTAGAGCATAAGCAAGCCGTCGGGGTGCAAAGGATTGGCCGCCTGTCCAAGGTCGCTCGATAGAATGCAGAACTCCGGGCCGACCTGCCGAATCGCCGGCACATATTTCTTGGCGGCGTCCGATCCCGGCCGCACCCACACGAATTCGAGATACGCGCCCAGTTTCGCAGCCTCCTGCATTTCGGGGATCGACATACCAACTAGGGGACTCATGGCGTGGGTGACCAAAATGTTCTGCACACCTTGGCGCTTAGCCTCGCGGATCAGCAGCAGAGCTTCCGCGGGCGACGAATGTCCGGTTTCGAGAACTAGATTGTGCTTGGCGATGATCGATATCACTTGCACGGCTTCGGGCACCAGCTTTCCGTCTTTGGCGACGCGCGCGAACGGGCGCTGCTGACCAGATGAAGTCACCTGATGCTCGGAATCATAAGTTGGCATCCACACCACGCGGCCGTAGCCGCCCTTGACCTTAGTCATCCACTCTACCGCAGCCGGATTCACGCCACCGACGGTCAGATCGAGCGAGATACCACCGAAGATCTCGATTCCAGGCACCTCCTTGCGGACTAAGTACGCCAGCGAAGCGGTGGGCTCGTAGTGGTTCTTGAGGACGATGGCGCGCATTCCACGGTTCTTTGCCAGACGCGCGAGATCGATCGCGTCAATCGAGCGGGGCACGCCGTCGGGGTCGGAATGCGCGTGCATATCAATAGCTCCGGCCAGGGTTTGGGCCAGCGATGGCATCGCCAGCAGCGGCAACAGAGCAGCGGAAATCATCCACGGCATTTTCATCGCTTTTGGAGTATGTGCGCGCCCGGGCTAGATGCTTCGATCCGCGCGCCGCGAATCCACGCCAGAATCGTCTTGTACTGCTGGCTGGATTCGTTGCCCGGCCACCGCTGGCCGCCGTTGTGGGTCGCCAAATAATCGTCGACGTCGCCGGCGGCGTCGGTCGGACGGGTGGGTTTAATCAGGATCAAGCTGTGATTCGGGTCGCTGATGTCGAGCACGCGCATGGCGTACTTGTAGTTTTCTTCACTGTCCTGTGGCGAGAACTGGCCGTCAGTATTTGGCGGACGAAGCTTAAAAATGACGTGCGTCGCGTGGCACACCACGCAGGCTTTACCGTCCGCGCCCGGCGCGGCCAGAATGGGCTCAATCTTGGATACGAAGAATCGAAAATCCAGGACCGACCCCGGTTCTACGTCGGCGAGAGCCTCCTTCAGGTTCTTGCCGCTAAGGACGCGGTTTGCGATAAGCTGCAATCTCTGGTTCGGATCGTTTCGCAGCCGGTCCAAAGCCGCGCGAAAGTCCGGACGCAGCTCAATACCTTGGACTTTGCGCAACAGATCCAGCGCAGCCGCGCGCACGTTCGCATCCCTGTCGCCCAGGCTTGCCATGACGGCTCGAAATACGACCGGATGATTGAGAAAATCCGGCGCCTTATAAAGATACTTGCCGTTGCCCAAAACGTATGACCGGTCCTGGGATACTGCGCCGCCGGAGACACCCAGATGGCGCCGCATGAACTTTGGATCGCTCACTTCCTCGATCAGGATGTTCCTCTGCGAGCTTCCCAGGCGATCAAATGTCGTCCCTAACAGCGTTTGCATGTCCACGTCGTCCAGAAAGCGCTCCAGTGTGATCTGGATGGCCGCCCGCTGCACGTCCGGATCCTGGTCCTGGAACGCCTCGATGGTTTGGCTGCGCCGCCGCGAATCTTGCATGAGTTCCGGAAAGGACCCAGCCGCAGCCAGCACCTGCGCGTAGTTCTTGACGCGTGGCTGCGCATCGAGCAGAGAACGCACCGCGGAGAGGATGGCCAGTTGCCGGGTCCACGCCGAGTCAGCCGGTAGGCCCGAAAGTAACGGCAGCGCTACGGCCTGGGCGTCGAGGTCGCCACGAGCCAGAATCTCGGCGATGGTCTTGACCAGTGCCGGACTTGGTACGGCAGGTGCGTCGATGTTGAGCACTCCGCGCTGCCCGTTCTCATAGACGTACCGCACGGTGTCGCGAACTTGCTGGTCCGGGTCGAGTGCCAGTTGTAGGGCGGCTTCGGCAAAGCGCTGGCCTCCGGCGCCGCTGAGTGTGCTGCCCGCCTTTAATACATTGATCTTGGTGTTGCTGTCGGCGCCGCTCAGGCATGCGATCAACGCGGCCTCGAGTTCCCGCCCTGAGCTGGGGAAGAAATGGATCAAGTCGCTGTCGTTGCCGATCCTCGTCTGGTAGAAACCGTTATGGACGTCGTAGCGAAAATCCACGGTCTCGCGGTAGGGAGGGTACTCGTATCCCTGCCGATGCAGGTCAGGCACGCCTGAAACATACTTCGTGAAAACCGCCGGCAACGAGATCGACACGGTGTTCGTTTTGAGCTGCGGCAGGGAATAGTGCCTGACGTGGAAATCCCAGAGCGCGCCAAGGATGCCCTCACGTCCCAAAGGGGTCGCGGAGCCCAGCACTTTTGAAAGCGCTTGAGCTTGATCGCGTACCACCGCTTCATATCCGTCGTTGATTTTGTCCTGATCGTCTTTCGCGGAGGCGGCCTCGATCCACGCGGCAAGGTATCCCGTATTTTCATCCAACGCGTCATACAAACTTTCTTGTACCGCGCGACGCACCATAGGATCAGTCTCGGTGTTTAGCCGTGTTGCCAGCGCTTCGATGATTCCTATGCGCGCATCGTGATCGTCGACTGTCCAGTAATACCATTGCCAAAGCCCGCGCGCGGCGTTTAAGCGGACGGCCGGAACTGGATCGTCAAGGTCACGCCTTAGCGCCAGGCCCAGTCGTGTATCGCCGGCCAGATACTTGAAGTGCTGATTGAAGACCTGCGTTGCGCCCCACCGCGTGCGCGCGTTGGAGGAAACCAGGGCAGCGGCCAACTCCGCGCGTCCTTCCGTGGTGGCATCGGGCCGGCGCTCCAAGATCATGCGCAATGCCCATCCAGCCGTGCGTTGCACCATCTTATTGGAGTCGCCAAGCGCGGCAATCAGCGCTTTTGTGGCGCCGGAATCCGCCATGTGCCCCATCGCTCGAGCAGCAGCTTCGCGCGCCAGAGGTTGATCGCTGGACTCCAGAATGGCCCGCACCTGCCGTAACACAGGCTCAGGAGCGAGGTCCCACAACTGATCGAGCTGCGAAAGTAGCCGAGGCAGATCATGGCCGGCCAAGCGCTCGGGAACTGGCGGAAACGCGTCATCCCAGCCCTTCTCTTTCGCGGGCTTCCGATTGGGCCCCGGATACAGAGTGGACAGCGCCATCACCGCGAACTGCGTTGCGCGGAACGGTGTATTGAACCCCTGGTAAACCGGATCCCCTTCCCAGCTTCCTTCCGGCCGTTGTGCCTTCAAGAGAGCATCCACAGCACGCGCCAGGTGAGTGTCGGTCTCCGGCCGCCGCCCTGCCAACGCCGCTGCCAGAACGGCATGATAGGAAATAAAGTCAGCCGGCTTCGCGTTTTTGTCGAAAGTGTAGGGCCACATGCCGCCCGGCTGTTGAAAGCTGTAAAGCTGATCGAGCAACTGATCCAGCTGCGTGCGATACTTCTCCCGGCCGATGGTGGCAAGGAAATGAATCTTCCAGTTCAAATCGATCATGTTCTTGGGCTCACGCGGAATTGCCAGGCGCTCCACCAAGTCCCGTTCGGCGGCCCATTGTTCTTCGCGAGTCTGCTGGTAAAGTATCTGGAACGTCTCCCAGCTCTGTGCGGCTATTTCAAACGGGCTTATCGAAGGCTCACAGCCGTCTGACTCGTCGCCCGGCATTGCGGTGCGGTCCTGATAGTGAATCTTTAGGAAGTTCCCATAAGGCACGTTGAAACTCAGCCTTGGAGGATCGTGCGTAACGTTCTGTTCGAACAGGTGCTCGATCACTGGCAGCCGGCTCGCAACGGTTCGCGCCGAATAGATAACGCGAACCCAGTCCGTGCCGGGCTCGCCATACAAAGGCCGCTGGTTGTTGTAAATACGATCGGTCAAGAATTCGAGTGCCGGCCGCTGCGTCGGCGGATAGCCGTTCGCCACTGCCGTCATGTAGCCGCGCGTAGTGAACTGGGTCGGGTGGCACGCGATGCAAAGCTGTGTGTCGGAGTGCACCATCGTGGTCCGCAAGCCCACTGCCCCGCGGCGCGGCGTATTGGACAGCCACGTATCGCCCATATTGATTAGAAAGTCCATCCCCGTCCGCACCGCCTGGCGCGGATCACGGTACGGCGGCACCGCGTAATCATACATATGTAACTGGTAGGCGGGATGATTGGCGTCTACGCGGACATAATAGGTCTCACCCGGCTTGAGAATCCGGGTGCGAAACTTATAAAGCCCCGGATAATTCTGGGTGGCTTCAATCTGATAAATCGCCGCGCCGTCCGTGTAAGGCACGACGTCCGGCTGGCCTTTAGCGTTCTTGCCTGATTGGAAAATGTCGACATCCAGAGGCACTTCGCGATCCGTGATATCAAGCACGAAATATGCGAGCTTGGGCTCTGTTCCGTGAAACGTGAAGCGGAACCATTGGAAGCCCTTAAGCATTTCCGAATACTGATCCTCACTGGGTGCCGGTGCGTAAGGACGTTCGTCGCCACCACCAAAAACCGTTTGTCCGAACTCGACTGGTTGAGCGGCCTGCCAGGTGTCGTTAGGAGCGGCCGCGATCACCGACGGATCTCCAGGTTCGGTAGGTATCCGGCGCATCGTTGTTTCGAGCTCAGGAAGAGGTTCGGCGGCGGGCGCGCTAAGGGTCACGCTCACTTGGCCGGGGACGCGGGGCCTGAGTGTTAGATAAAAGTCCAGATCGGCGGTGTGCAGCACCTTCTCTGCTATTTTTCCGCGCGCGTCCGCGATTGCTACGCGGACCTGGCGATTGCCCTGAATTTGCTCCGGATTCTTTATGGCGATCGTGACCGCATAGAGCGACGCGGGCTCTGCTGCTCCCAACGTGATCCGCCGCTGCGGCTCGGTGCGGCGCGAAGTCCCATTAGGACTTGCCTGCATAGCCCGCAGCAAAAGACCGCCTGCCGCGAGACCGGTCAGAACAAATCCACATGTTAACCATTGCGGCACTCTAGTGTTCTTTTTCTTCATCGCGGGCTCCAGTACCCTCGACAGCTTGGTGCTTTTTATTGTATCGCCGACCACGCTTTCACCCGCCTCGAAGCACAACAGTGCAGGACGCTGTGATGCGAGACTCCCCTTTGGGTCGTCATTTCTGTCCAAGCAAGTGGCTTGTTTTGGCAGAAGCACCTACACTTATGAATCGCCCGAATACGCTACACTGCAGAGCGGCCTCGATTCCAACCTGAACGGCGATAGCGCGGGCGACCGGGCTATCGTCAATCCGGCCGGCGCGGCAAACGTGGGCAGTGGCGTAACCGGCTACAATGCGCAGCGCCAAGTGGCGACATCGAGCGGGACAATTGTTGCCTACGTGGCGAATAATTCGAACGCCCGTTACATCGTCGCCGGCTCCGGGGCGCTGGCCAACGGCGGACGGAATACCTTCCCGCTCCACCCGATCGATAACATCGACATCACTGTGAAGAAGAGGTTCACTTTCCGCGAGCGGTACTCGTTCGATATCGGCGCGCAATTTTACAACATCTTGAATCACCCGCAGTTCACTGGTGGCTATACCAACGATGTCCGAATTAAAAGTTTCATCAACGCGCGCAACGATCTGGTTCCCAACGATCCATTATTCGGGCGATTCGGTCAGTTCTATACCAGCAACTCCCGAGTCGTTCAGGTGTCCGCTCACATCGTTTTCTAAGCGGGCTGCCAGCTAGGGAGTATCGTATAGCAGGACGTTATAGTCCTTGGACTTGAGCGTGTTCTCGATGGTGGGCCAGACTTTCTGGTGCGTCGCTGAGGCTATCCATTTCTGACGTAGCTCTTCGCTGACGAATGTCAGCACAAACCGGTAATTTCCGGCCTCGGGAGCTTTGCCTTGAATCGCTGAACGCAACTTCAGCATCTGGACGTCGATGTATCCAGGCTGCTTGCTCGCGGCCGGCCGGAAGATGGTCTTGAAGTTATGCAGCATCTCCTGTTCTTTCGCCGGGTCGACGGAAAGATCCAAGTGCAGTTGAATGGGATGCTCCGGAGTCGCCGCCGGTACAGCGCTCATCGCCGTGACAGAGCCGGCTCCGACGAGTATCGTTTTCAAACACGTCCTGCGTTTCATATAGGTCCTCAGTTGTTATTGATAGAGCGTTCGCTCGCCGGTGGACGCAAGCTTGATGCGGTACAAGCAGGTCCGGGCGGTAATGTAAAGAGACTTGCCGTCGTCGCCCCAGTTGCAGTTGGCTGGTGTTTCCGGCGGCTTGATCGTGCCGAGATGCTTGCCGTCCGGGGAAAATACCCAAACTCCGCCAGGACCCGAGCAGTACAGGTTCCCCTGGGAATCCAGTTTCATCCCATCCGGCAAACCGTCTTCCTTCTCTGCCGTCACATCGAAGAAAACTCGCCCGTTAGTAACAGCGCCATTATCGGCGACGTCATATCGCATCCAAACTTTGTGCTTGTCATCCGAATTCGCGATGTACAAGATCTTCTGATCGGGTGAGAAGGCAATTCCGTTGGGCCGCGTCAGATCCCGAATCACGACCTGCAGTTTGCCATTGGCCAGTCGGAACACTCCGTTGAAACGCAATTCCTTGGCCGGGTCGTCATCTTCCTTGGCTAATCCATAGGGAGGATCGGTGAAATAAAGCGATCCATCGTATTTATAGACCAGATCATTGGGACTGTTGAAGCGTTTGCCCTGGAACCGCTCCACCAGAGGAGTGATTTGCAGATCTTTACTTACTCGGACGATCCGGCGGTTTCCATGCTGACAGAACAGCACCGCTCCGTCTTTATCCGCGATCTCGCCATTCGGACCAATGAGCGCACCCGGCGCTCCCTCTTTATCCTGGCCGGCATGCTCGATAGCGATGGTGGCTTTTCCATCCGGAGACCATTGGCGCACCACGTTGCCCATCACGTCGCTGAACCAAAGGTGCTGTTCCTGGGGGCGCCAAACCGGCCCTTCCGTGAACTGAAAGCCACCGGCGAGCTTCTCAATATGGGCATCCGGCGGCACCAGCGCGTCGAACGCGGGATCGAGCCGCACGATGCTCCCTACGCCCGTCGTTTCTTTTATGGGAGTGGACGCCGGATTGGTTGAAGGAGAGCAGCTAACGGTCAGAATCGCGACTGCGAACGGGAATGCAGCTTTTTTCATCATGAACCTAGATCTCCTTCAGCAGCCATTGAACCGCTCTCCTCTGCAGTTTGAGATATTCCGGTGTCCACAACGCATGGATGGTATGTCCTGGCGACGTAAACACAACCCGTCC
>Ga0210401_10002319_pt1 | contig 21198 bp, 19 predicted proteins | sample IncBWH32MmetaG_FD_150866 | JGI IMG/M metagenome (GOLD analysis project Ga0210401, IMG submission 150866) | Forest soil microbial communities from Barre Woods Harvard Forest LTER site, Petersham, Massachusetts, United States - Inc-BW-H-32-M | ecosystem: Environmental > Terrestrial > Soil >... | reverse complement strand
GAGAAGAAATCGTGGACCAACCCACCGTACTCATCATTTCCGACGACCCGGATTTTCCCGTCGTCATCACCAGTCGCTGGCAATCCGAGCGCAAGATGCCGGCGTTTACTCTGATGAGCAGTGACGTCTGCCTCGACTTTGATCCCGACAATTTTCAGTTGGCCATCGCCGGACGCATCCGGCCGCAGGCGTTGGCAGTAGTGATGGAAGCCATGGATGCGGCCGGCAAGCGCGTGCTCTTCGTCTCTGACGACGCCCGCTCCATCCAATCCGTCCGCGACCGTTGGCCCGGCGTCGTAGTCGTTCGCCAGCAGGAAAACTGGCTTGAGACCCTGGTGCTGGTCGCCGGAGAAGTGCTGCATCGCGCCGCCGCAGAGTTCCACGCTCGCCGCGCCGAGCGGCAAAACACCCTCCTCGACCGCCAGGCCACACTCGGCCGCTACATGCTCGAGATGCAGCACACGCTCAACAATACTCTGACCTCAATGCTGGGCAACTCCGAGTTGCTGCTGGTGGAACCCGGATCGCTTTCCGCTGAAGCCCGCTCACAGATCGAAACCGTCCGCAACATGGCGCTTCGCATGCACGAGATCCTGCAGCGCTTTTCCTCACTCGAAAAGGAATTGCGCGTCGTCGAACGGCAATCCGGCAAAGAAATGAAAGTCAGTGCTGCCGCCGTCTGAGTCGCGCCGCATCCACCTCTGAGTAGTTAAGGACTCCCCTCCCAGCTGATGACGGCCAACGCCGTGTGCGCTAGTCACGGAGTCAGCTTGAACACCGCCCCGTTGTTATTCGTGCCCCCGGAAACCGTTGTTCCGTAAAGATTCCCGCTCGAGTCCCGGAGCAGGCTCGCCGTCGGACCGTTTCCATCCGTTGGCGCTCCCATGAAGGTGTGCACTACGCTGAACTTGCCGCCGGAACTGATTTCAAAAAGCGTCCCGCAGCCGCCTCCACTATTACAACTCGAGCTTCCTCGCTGGTAAGTCGTGCCATACAGGTTTCCGGCAGTGTCTAACGCCAGGCCCGCGGACGGCCAGGCTCCATCCGCTTGTCCAGTGAAGCTGTACAGCACAGTCTCCTGGCCGGCGGCATCAATCTTGAACACCTCGCCGTAGCCCGCCGTTCCGCCGTAGAAGGTGGTTCCATAGAAATTGCCTTGAGTATCCCGAATTAAACCCCCTTGCGGCGATTCGCCTTGCTGGCCAGTTCCAGGGAAGTCGTAGTTTTCCATCCCTGTGGCTGTTAGTTTAAACGCTGTCCCACAGCCGCTATTGAAATTGCCGGAGCATGTGCTGTTGCCGCCTTGTATGGTTTCACCGTAGAGTGCGCGGCCTCCCTGGTCTGGAAGCAAGCCGGCGCCGGGATTCGCTCCATCTACGCCGCCGGTGAAGCTGTGCAGGATGGTCTCCTTCCCGGTGACTGCATTCCACTCGAACACCACTCCGTCATTCCCAGCGCCGCCCGCCTGCGTGGTCCCGTAGAGATTGCCGGCCGCGTCGCGAACCACTGGCGCCGACGGGCTCGCTCCGTCGGGCGCGCCCGTGAAGGCGTGCAGCACCGTCTCTTTGTTCGCTGAGTTCAGTTTGAATACCGTTCCCCAACCCGAGCTCCCCGGTCCGTAATTGGTTGTGCCATACAGATTCCCGGCTGCGTCCCGGATCACTCCCGCCAGCGGTCCTCCGCCATCGCTATCATCTGTAAAGCTGTGCAGAAGCGTGAACGTCCCGTTGGGGGCCAGTTCGAACACCGTTCCACACCCATTAGGATTAAAACAGTTCACACCGCCGGCGCTCGCCGTGCCATATAAGTTCCCGGCGCTATCTTCAATCAAGCTGGAGTACGGCCATTTACCATCCGATCCACCCGTGAACGAGTAAAGCAGGGAGTAGGTCTGCGCCTGCGACTGTCCAGGCGCCAGAATCGTGGCCGTCAGCAACAAGCCAATCGCCAGAATAAAGATGGAGGTGTGCTTATAAGAGTGCAGTATGTCATCGGACCGACGTTTGCTCATTTCAGTGTTCCTTCCTCTGCGCCAGGAGTGCCTTCCAGGGCTGGTTGCGTTGCAGAACGCCTTTTAGAGCACCAGATGGTGTGCGGGGTTGCCGTCCGCGAAATGATCGAGAAACCCTAGGGAAAAAACGGTAGCCGGCTGCGTGAGGCCGCAACTCGTTCACAATTTTTTACTTGTTTTTACTCCGGATTAGCACATGCTCTCGCCCGTTCAATTATCTTTGCCTCCGAATTCGCGGAGGCACTGATGAACCCCAAACATATTCGCGCCTGTCTCATCGTCAGCATACTTGTCGTCTGGCAGCCGCTGCATGCGCTCGCCCGGCAGAACTCCGACGCATCGAAAATCAGCGTCCAACCAACCGTGCGCGATGGCCAGCACGACTTTGACTTCGAAATTGGCCGCTGGAAGACTCACCTTGCCCGCCTCCAGCATCCTTTAACCGGCTCCCGCGCCTGGGTGGAGTATGACGGTACCACCGTAGTCCGCAAGCTTTGGAATGGCCGGGCCAATCTGGTCGAACTCGAAGTCACCGGCCCGGCCGGGCACATTGAAGGCTTGAGCCTGCGCCTGTATAACCCCACAGCGCGGCAGTGGAGCCTCAATTTCGCAAGCCGCAGCGGCGGCATCCTCACCCAGCCCACAATTGGCGAATTCAAAAATGCCCGCGGCGAATTTTACGATCAGGAGAAATTCAACGACCGCACCATCCTGGTCCGATTCGTCATTTCCGATATCACCGCCAATTCCTGCCACTTCGAACAGGCATTCTCCGATGACGGCGGCAAGACCTGGGAAGTCAATTGGATCGCGACCGATACCCGAATCACCGATACCGGGGTCAACGACGCATCCGCACAAGCGCCCGCCGAATCATCCGTAGCCAGCCCCACCGAGCCGGCTGATCAGCACGATTTCGATTTCGACTTCGGCCATTGGGATATCCCCTTGCAGCGCCTCGTTGACCGCCTCGCCAATTCCCACACCTGGGTCAAATTTGACGGCACTTCCGTCACTCGTAAAGTCTGGAACGGCCGTTCCCAGATCGAGGAGTTTGAGGCCGACAGCCCCAGCGGCCACATCGAAGGCTTGACCCTCCGCTTGTACGATCCGGAAACCCATCAGTGGCGCCTCTATTGGGCCAACAGCAAAGTCGGCGCTCTCGAGCCACCCCAGATCGGCCAGTTCAAGGACGGCGTCGGCGAGTTCTATGCGCAGGACACCTGGAAAGGCAAAATGGTCATCGTCCGCTTCCTCTGGACCAATACGACCACCAATAAGCCTCACTTCGAACAATCTTTCTCCGACGACGGCGGCAAGACCTGGGAAGTCAACTGGATCACCGACCAGACGCGCGTGCCCGACCAATCGGACGGCATTCGCTGAGTGCTGCGGGGACTTCTTCGCCCCGCCGACGGCTGCCCCATTTTGCGGTCGTCCCATGTCGCCAAAGACGGGGAGTGTTCCGCGTGGAACGTTTTGTAATATTTTTGTATTCCCAAAATGGGAATGGATTATTGTTGCGAGCGTGGACCCGGCTCGTAGAGATACTTCTGAAAACCCACGAATACCTTGCTGATGTCTTCGGGTTTGCCGAGGTCGGCAACGGCGTCAGAAATTGAGTTGGAATACTTCAAGCGGAGCAAGGGCGTCAGCTTCTCTTGGTCCAATTCGTCCACTCCGACGCCTACGTAGTGGGCCAAAACGAATTCGAGGAAGGCCTGCTGCTTGCTATTGAACTGCTTGCTGATCGCCACCTTTGCCCGGGCGGCGCGTTCTTCGCGAGTCAGTGGCGGCATGGCGTAGGCAACGTAAGCAAGCACGTCGAAGAGGTCGCTTTTCTCGGCGTCGATGATGCGTTGCATCTCGACGAGTTGGTCGTGGCCAAAGCCCTTCTCCGAGAGGCCTTGTAACAGCCTTTTTCTGGTGTCGGGGACGCTCCATAAGGCCCGTAGCTCGGCCTCGTCTTTGAAGAACTCAGGAAGTTTGCCAAAAAGTGATTCCATAAACTGCTGGGCGGACATGGGCGTACCGTCGGGGTGCCAGAAAGCGGTAGAAACCATGTGTTGGATAGCGCGTTCTTTGCCGTCTGCCAGTTTCACCGTCGCTTTTTTCTTGCACACACAGGGACGCTGACCGCAGAACTCGCACGGTTCTTTCGGGCACTCGCATGGCTGCTGTCCACAGATAGCGCATCGTCGTGGTGCGGCCTTCACACATTCGCATGGATAAGAATCGCACTTCGAGCAGGGTTCTGGTTCGAGTGGCTCACCATCCCATTCGGGGTCGCTGAAATGGACGTAGGCTCTCACGAAGTCGTAAATCGTAAAGTAGTCTTTGCCATCGTAGAGTCGGGTGCCGCGACCGATGATTTGCTTGAACTCGATCATGGTGTTGATCGAGCGCATCAGCACGATGTTGCGGATGTTGCGGGCATCGACGCCGGTTGAGAGCTTTTGCGACGTGGTCAGGATCGTTGGGATGGTCTTTTCGTTGTCCTGAAAGTCTCGCAGGTGCTGGTTGCCGAGTTCGCCGTCGTTGGCCGTGACTCGCTGGCAATAGTTGGGGTCTGTGCTGGCCTTCATCTGGTTGATGAGGTCGCGCACGGCCAGCGCGTGATCTTGCGTTGCGCAGAAGACCAGGGTCTTTTCGTTCTGGTTGATCTGCTCCATGAAGACTTTCACGCGTTTGGCTTCGCGTTCTTTGATCTCGATGATCTTGTTGAAGTCAGCTTCTACGTAGCGTTTTCCCTGCTCCACTTCACCGTCGACAACAAGATCGTCGGGCGTGTAGACGTACTCGTCGAGTGTGGTGGCAATCTGTTTTACGCGGAAGGGTGTGAGGAAGCCGTCGTTGATGCCTTCGCGAAGCGAGTAAATGTAGACCGGTTCGCCGAAATAGGCGTAGGTGTCGGCGTTTTCTTTACGCCTTGGCGTCGCGGTTAGACCGAGCTGCACCGCTGGCTGGAAGTAGTCCATGATGCCGCGCCAGTTGCTTTCATCATTGGCTCCGCCGCGATGGCACTCGTCGATGACGATGAAGTCGAAGAAGTCGGGCGGATACTCGCCAAAATAAGGCGAGGGTTGGCCGTCCTTTGGCGGGCCGCTCATGAAAGTCTGGAAGATGGTGAAGAACAGGCTGGCATTCGTGGGCACTCGGCCATGTCTGCGGATATCTTCCGGCGTGATTCGGGCCATGGCATCTTCGGGGAACGCGGAGAAATTGTTATAGGCCTGGTCGGCAAGGTTGTTGCGGTCGGCGAGGAATAGGATGCGCGGGCGGCGCGAGGGTTCGCGGCTCAAGTTCCAGCGGCTGTAAAACAGCTTCCAAGCGATCTGAAATGCGATGAATGTCTTGCCGGTACCGGTGGCGAGCGTGAGAAGGATTCGCTGGCGGTTGGCCGCGATGGCTTCCATTACGCGATCGACGGCAATGTCCTGGTAGTAACGGCTGGGATGGGAGCCGCCTTTGTCCTCGAAGGGTACGGCGGCGAAACGGTCGCGCCAGGCATTTACTTTGGCGAAAGTCAGGTTCCAAAGCTCGTCGGGCGTGGGATAGACCGGAAGCTCGCCTTCCATGCCGGTTTCCATGTCGATGCCATAGATGCCCTGGCCATTGGTGCAATAGGTATGACGAATGGCCATCTTTTCGGCGTAGTTCTTTGCCTGCGCGAGGCCCTCGGTGAGTGCTTTGTCCCATGCCTTGGCTTCAATGATGGCAAGTCTGGTGTTGCGATATTCGAGAACGTAGTCGGCGCGAAGCGGATTGCCGTGCCGCCCCTGGCCTTCGATGCGGCCGGGAGAAATCCAGTAGTCGCGCCGAACGCGGCTGCCATCAACGACGCCCCAGCCCGCCGCTTTCAGGGCTGGATCGATGTGCTCGGCTCTGGTTTCGGCTTCGTTCATATTTTGCCTGTGAAGGCCTGGTGCAGCAACGACTTCTTCAACGCCTCCAGGGCGGTGAGCTTGCGCTCGTAAATGGATTCGAGGTGCCGGCTTTCTTCGCGAAAAATGTCGAGTCTAGTAGCTAATTCTTGCTGTTTGAACAATGGCGGCAAGGGCACGGGAAGCTGGGAGAAGAAGCCAAGGCTCAGGTTAGCTCGAGCAGTGTTGACCTCGTTGTCATGGAGAACTTGCCTGAAAACCGGCGAATTCAGCAGATAGGTGAGAAATCGATTATCGAGCAAGGACTCGTCACACCGAATGAGGCAAACAGCTTGATTGATGTTCGCCACATCATCTAAATCGAAAATCGCCGTGCGTCCAATGGAAGCGCCTACGATGTTTGTCAATACATCGCCGGCTTTGAGAATCGACTTCTTGTCCTTCGCATTGAACCGCTCTTCCACATATTTCGGATTATTCATCAGCAGTCGGTATTCACCGACATTCTCGCTAGTGATAAATAGAACACCAGGATCGTCAACATAAGCAATGCCTTGCCATCTTGGGGAGGAGCCTTTCGTTATCCTTTCGCAGAGTTCACCAAGTGACCTGTTGGCGTGGCCTTTGCCACACTCGGTGAATACGGCTTGGAGGTGGCTTTCGAAGAGGGCGCGGGCGTTTTGGAGATTCTTTTCGGCGTTGGCTTTGGCGGTGGTGATGCCCTCGAAGGCTTCGTCGAGGATGCCGACGATCCGTCGTTGTTCGGCTGTAGGAGGAAACGGCACGCGGATGGCGTCCAACATGTATTTTGTGATTTGATTAATCATCGTGTTTTCGCCAACGCCTATTTGTTCGCGAAAAGTGTCTGACTTGAAAAACCAAGCAAGGTAAGGGTTGGACTTGCCCCTGATTACCGTCATGAATGTTCCGAAAGTCATTTCCTCGGGAAGGTTGCCAATCAGCGCCGTCTTTCCCACCAGCCTTTTGCTGCCGTTTCGGCTGCACATCAAAATATCCCCTTTTCGAACTATCAATCCCTCCTTCACGGGTCCGGCTACTCGCACAAGGTCTGACAGGTCTAATTCATCATTCTGGATGTTTGAGGAGCGCAGGACGATAGTGCCCTTGTCACTGACATCCTTCGGCGAGTAGGTAAGGCCGATGAAATACTCTGCAATCTCAGGCAGCCGTCTTATTTCCCACGCGTTCTTCATAGCAGCGCCTTGATACCCGCCAGTACTTCAGCACTCTCGGCATCCAGCGCAGCAATTTCGTCCATGATTGCCTCCGGGCTGCGGTGCGCGATTTGCTCACCGCCGTTCGGGTTCTTCACAGAAAGGTCGAACGTGGTCTTGTCAATGTCTTTGGCATCCACGCTCCAAGACTTTGGCGAATCTGCGAACGTTTGTTGGAGCTTCACGAACTCGGCAAGGTCATCGTCGCTGAGCGGGTTGGTCTTGCCAAGATTACGGCCCGGATCGAGCTGGTAATACCAGATCTTCCGCGTGGGTGCGCCTTTCTCGAAGAACAGCACCACGGTCTTCACGCCCGCGCCCTGGAAGGTGCCGCCGGGGCAGTCGAGCACGGTGTGCAGACTGCAACTTTCTAATAGGAGTTTCCGGAGGCTCACCGAGGCGTTATCGGTATTCGACAGGAAAGTATTCTTGATGACCACGCCGCCGCGTCCGCCGGCCTTGAGCATCTTGATGAAGTGCTGGAGGAAGAGGAAGGCGGTCTCGCCGGTACGGATGGGAAAGTTTTGCTGCACTTCCTTGCGTTCCTTGCCACCGAAGGGCGGATTGGCCATGATCACGTCGACGCGGTCTTTCTCCTGAATATCGGCGAGGTTTTCGGTTAAGGTGTTGGTGTGGATGATGTTGGGCGCCTCGATGCCATGCAGGATCATGTTCATGATGGCGATGACGTAGGCGAGCGACTTCTTTTCCTTGCCGATGAAGGTGCGCTCCTGAAGGGTGTTCACATCCTTGGTGGTCAGGTTCCCCGGCTTGGTCAGGTACTCGTAGGACTCGCATAGGAAGCCAGCGGAGCCGACGGCACCGTCGTAGATGCGCTCGCCGATGCGGGGCTTTACGACCTGAACGATGGCGCGGATGAGCGGACGCGGGGTGTAATATTCGCCGCCGTTGCGACCGGCGTTGCCCATATTTCTGATTTTGGCTTCGTAGAGGTGGGAGAGTTCGTGCTTCTGGGTCTGGGAGCGGAACTTCAGCTCATCGATCTGGTCGAGAATCTCGCGGAGGTTGTAGCCGCTTTGAATCTTGTTTTTGATCTCGCTGAAGATTTCCCCGATTTTGTATTCGATGGTGTTGGGGCCGCTGGCCTTTTGCTTGAAGCCTTGCAGGTAGGGAAAGAGCTTCAGGTTTACGAAGTCGCGGAGATCGTCGCCGACCATTGCCCGGTTGTGGTCCAGCTTGCCGTCTTTGTCTTTGGGCGCGGCCCAGGTATCCCACTGATAAGGCTTGTCGAGAATGTGGGTGTACTTCTTGCCATCCAGCTTGGCGAAGGTGCCCCTGTCCTGCTCAAGGTCTTCAAGATATTTGAGGAAGAGCAGCCAAGAGGTTTGCTCGGTGTAGTCGAGCTCGGTGGTACAGCCGGCTTCTTTGCGAAGTACGTCGTCGATGTTTTTGAAGGCTTGTTCGAACATGGCTTTAGTGTGATGCCCCGGGGGAAGGGAAACATCTTACACCAAAGCTTGCGGCGGAATTTGGCGGGTAGGGATGGGAGTTGCAGGGAAGCCAGGAACGTTTCACAAGTAGTTATTGGCCCGCTTTTTGCAGAAAGACTTCCAACTCTTCGCCCGTATCTATTCGGAGGCGACCGTGGAGGCCTTGGGCCAGGCCGGAAGGCATCTCCTCAGCAGGATGCCGACTCTTCCGTCGCGCACGTTCGTGCAGCGCCAGCATCAGACCGGCAACGCCTAGCGCGATTCCATAAGTCAAGATCGCTACCAAGGCTGAAAGTGTATTCATCACATGTTTCGCAACTATTTTTATCAGGATGCCGATTTTATCAGGATGCCGCCTGGCCGCTCCATGTCTCGCCGCCCTTGCGAGACGTGGGCGACTCATCCCACCACTGACACTTCGCCGTGCTGCTTCCGCGTCGGCCGGACAACGATCTCAACGTCCTGCCCCAGCGCCGTAAGAAAGTCCATGAGCCGCTCTACGGAAAACGCCCCCGCGCGGTTGCGCATCAGAGCCGAAACATGAGGCTGCTTGATTCCCAGAATCTTTCCGGCTTCGACTTGCTTAAGGCCGCGCCCTCGGATCAGACGATAAATCTGTAGCGTGAGCTTGGCTTTTACCAACTCCTGTTCGGCATGAGGTAAACCGAGGTCGGCAAAAACATTGCCACCGCTTTCTTCCGCGCGGAGCTTCCTTGTGATCGTCTTAGTCTGGCTTTGCACTTTAGTTCTGCCTTTCCCTGTGCAGCCGCCCGGCTTCGGTCAGCCGCTGCCTTATAAGCTCAATCTCGTTCTTCGTATACACGGCCCTCCAGGTGTCGCCGCGATGTCGGGCGACAATTTCCAGCACCGACCCTCCGCCAAACCCTTTCAGCGGCTTCGCCGAGGGATCGGTTTCCCCTTGCTGAGCGGCATACAAAGACTGGCCAATATCGCGCCGGACATCTTGGGGAAACGCCCGCAGGTCTCTAAGGCTCGACCCGACCCAGACAACCCGCCGCCGTGATTCCAAAGTATACATGAATATGTATATATGTATATCCTGGGGTTCAAACAACCTCCCGGTACTGCTGGCGCTAAGCTACTGTCTTGCATCCCTGGAAAGATGTGATGGCCGAACATGACAGCCGAAGTTCGGCTGAAGGCTGATAGCTGAGTGCTGACAGCTTCCCCTAATCTTTTCAATACGTTACATCCCATTCACTGCTCCATCCCCCCATTGAACCCCTGTTTTTCCCCGTTCATTGGGATATGCGTGCCTTACGCCTTGCCCCTCAATAGGATAGTGAGAACAAACCTGCGGGAGAGTTCTATCTGGAGCTTTCCGGGGTGAAGGTCAAGACAACTAGATATTGGCAGAGACGTAACTTGTTACGTCTCCCAAGGGACAGCTAGGTAGGAGTCAGTCGTACTGACTAAACCCAGGGGTGGGCTTTGCGCCCAACTCCCAGTGAGCGAAAGCGAGAACAATGCACAAACCAATCAAGTATGCGGAGAAAGTAATGACTGTGGCCGCCACCGGCGCATTTGCGGTGTTCGAGCGGCTCAATCGCATCAAGCCCAATCCTTCTCCCACGCCCAAATGGTCTGACAAGCCTCTGCTCAAGTCCTACGAAAAGTCGAAGCCGCCACTCGGCTGGCCGCGTTCGACGGATTCGCTGTGCCCCAAATGCGTCCCCGAAATTCGCCAGCAGATTCTCGACGGTAAACTGCCGGTCGATGTCCTGATGAACGAAAAAGTCGGCGAGATCAAGGCCACCATCATCGAGCGCGATGGCAAGATTCTGATGGTCAAGCAGTGCCCCAAGCACGGCACTTTCGAAGATGTCATGTCGATTGACACCGAATTCTCCCAGCATTTGGAAGACGTGTTCCCCGGCCGCGACATCAAGGCCCACAACGACGAAAAACTGCACCATCACGGCTCTTCGACCGTGAAATACGGACGCGGGTCGGTGCTGACCATCGATCTGACCAACCGCTGCAACATGATGTGCGATCCCTGCTTCATGGACGCTAACCAGGTTGGCTTCGTGCACGAGCTGACTTGGGAAGAAATCAAGACCATGCTCGACAATGCCGTGACCATCAAGCCGCGCCGCCAGATGAGCGTGCAGTTCTCCGGCGGTGAGCCGACCTTGTCCCCATATTTCTTGGATGCCGTCCGCTACGCTCGCAAAGTTGGATACAACAGCGTGCAAGCCGCCACCAACGGAATTGAATTCGCCAAGAGTTTGGAATTTGCCCAGCAGGCAGCCGAAGCCGGATTGCGTTACGCGTACTTGCAATTCGACGGCATCGGAAACGCCGCCAACGCCCACCGCAAAGTAGGAAACCTGTTCGACGTAAAGTTGAAGGCGATCGACAATCTTCACAAAGCCGGAGTAGAAATCGTTCCAGTAGTGACCATCGTAAATGGCATCAACAACGAACAAGTAGGAAGAATCATCCAGTTCGCTCTGGATAATCCAAAGAAAATCGGATTCCTCTCCTTCCAGCCAGTAAGTTTCACTGGCCGCGACGAAGCCGTAACCGACGAACGCCGCATGGCCCAACGTTACACCCTGTCGCACCTAGCCCACGACGTAAAAGGCCAGACCGGGCTCGGGGAGCCCGCTAGGGACTGGTTCCCCATCAGCTTCATGGGAACTTTCTCCGACTGGGCCGACGTGATGCACGCCAACGACTCGAAAAATGACTGGGGCCAACTCTCCTGCGGATGCCACCCGAATTGTGGGACTGGGATGGCTGTGATGATTGACAAGGAGACTAAGGAGGCCGTGCCGGTTACGGCGTTTTTGCATGGGGACCAGTTGGCCAAGGACATTGCCAAGGTGAACGACGGGGCGCGCGGAAAGTTTCTGAGTGTGGTGGGAATGGCGCTTTGTTTGATGAAGAATTATGACCCGTTTCAGTCACCTACACACTTCAGGCTGATCGATCTTTTGCGGAAGTTCGACAAGAACTACAACGCTACCGGAAAGAATTACGGCAAAGTGGGTCCGGACCGGACGCTGGATGACGTGATGAAGCGGCGTCAGGACCGGTGGAATTTCCTGTTCATTGCGGGGATGTGGTTCCAGGACCTGTTCAACTATGACTTCCGGCGGACGGAGCAGTGCATTATCCCGTACGCTACGCAGGAAGGCGAAATTTCATTCTGCGCTTACAACACGGGTGTGGGCTGGCGCAACATTATCGAGAAGATGCACATGACGGCCACGCTCACCAAGTGGTATGAGGAGCATGGACGGCACGAGATTTTCGCGGGCGGCAAGAACGTGAAAATGGAAGCCGAAGACCACAACCTGGTGCTGCGCGAAGGCATTGTCACCATGGAAGAGCAGCATGATCTGGACAAGCTGGGCATCGCCAAGAATTCGCGGGAAGAGAAGCTGCGGGCGCGGGATGCGAAACAGGCGGAGGCGCGCGGTCCGAAGAAAAACGATGCGGCGTACGATGCCCGCATGGCGGCGCTGTACCGGGAAGTGGTGTTGAAAGAGAAGCCGGTGCAGTCAGAGAATGGATTCATTCCGCTGGGGGCGCTGGTGAAGCCGTCAGCGCCGAAGCCGGAAGTGGGCGAGCCGGTACTTGGGGATTAGTTTCTAGTTTCCGGTTTCCAGTTTCTAGAAGGGCCGCCGCGAGGCGGCCCGATTTGTTTGGGGCGGGCTTTCGTTCACCTTAACCCACGATTGGAATTGGGGTCACTTTCGTCTGTCACCGCATTCTCCCGGTAGGGATCCTTCGACTGCGTTGTCGTCCGCGTTGCGAACGACAACTTCGCTCAGGATGACAGGTAGGCGGGAGTTTCGGCGCGGCTGAATCCGCGCTCTTTCAAGTCCCCACGCGCGAACAGAAAATGCGTGGCTTCCCTAACGATGAGCCGCGGTCTCATAAACCATCCACGCGATAAAGGCAATCGTAGCGAGCAGAACAATCACGAAAATAATCGCCAAAGGCCAGAAAACCCAAAGCCACGGCTGCCTTTCTCTGATCTGCCGGATGGCGTGACGCAATGAGAAAGCTGTAGCCATTCCGCCAAACGGAATAAGCATGAAAGCGGGCATAAAAGCATCGAGTTCAGCGGGCCCCTTGCATCCATGGCGGAGACAGTAAATAGAGGGCAACAGAATCGACAAGAAGTAGACGATGGCGAGGAAGTACAAAATTGCGAGGCCCAGTTTGCGTAACATAGACTTATCCTCGAACGGTGTTCAGATAGCCACGTTAGCACAGAGGGCTGGGGCACCCATCGCGGTAGGGATCCTTCGACTGCGTTGTCGTCCGCGTTGCGAAACGACAACTTCGCTCAGGATGACAGGTAGGCGGGAGCTTCGGCGCGGCTGAATCCGCGAATCGACAAGAAGTAGACGAAAATTGCGAAGCCCAGTTTACGTAACATAGACTTATCCTCGAACGTGTTCAGATAGCCACGTTTAGCACAGAGGGCTGGGGCACCCATCGCGGTGTCGGGTGGGTAGGGATCCCTTCGACTGTGTTGTCGTCCGCGTTGCGGACGACAACTTCGCTCAGGATGGCAGGGGGCTAGGATCGCGCAGTTGCCCCCTTTTTCTTGGCGCGAGCGCGATCAGGACAATGCCGATCGCGCCGAAGGCAGCCACGCCCCAAAGAAGGTCGCGCTCACTTGCTGTCTGGAAAGCCATGATTGCCATTACTGCGGCGTGAGCAACGCTTGACCATGCGGTATAGGCGATCAGGCTGCGATGGTCGGATGGGTTGCGGGCGGCCATCAGCAGGAGAATTCCGAGGGTGATGTAGAGGGTGCCCATCATGGCATCGGTGTAACCGGACTGGTTTTTTGTCCATAGAATCATGGTCACGGGATAGATCCCCGCGCAAAACAGCAGTCCCACGATCACTAACGTGATCTTTAAGGAACGTTCTCGGGTCATTGTGTCCTCTTTCTGTGATGTGTGATTGCGAAAATCCCACGTCTCGCAAAGGCGGCGGGACGTGGGGCAGGCGCAACTCATGGCGCGCCGAGTTTGTGAAGCATCACCACGGCTCCGCCGTTCTTCGGGTTGAACTCAAGCGATTTCCGATAATTGGCGATGGCCAGAGGCTTGTTGCCTTCGTCCATATAAGCTTCGCCGAGGCTGTCATAGACGTTGCCGGATTGCGGATAGGTTTCGATGTTGAGCTGGAAGATGCGAATGGCGAGATCGAACTTTTTTGCGCGGATGAACTCGTAGCCGAGATTATTGAGTTCACTTTCATCGAAATCGTAAGTCGAAGATCCGGCGGCTTTGAGGTCATGGTATTGCTGGACGGCGGCGCCGATGCCGCTGGAGGCGATGGTGGCAGAGAGAGTTTCCGCGATAGATTTGCGGGGGTCATAGGCGGCTTTGACCTGAGGCACCCATTGAGTCATGGCGACGGCAAAAAGGCCGGCGCACATCACCAAGGTCAGTACAAAAAGCATACCTGCCGTAGCCATGCGCCGCAGCACGCCGGGGCGATCCTGGGCGCGCAGATAGATTTCGAGAACGGCAAGGGGAACCAGGAATTGGGCGAAAGACATGAAAGTGAGGAAGGGTCCGCGGAAGGTAGTGGGGTCGAAACCGAAAGGGCCCTTATTGACGAGGAACGATAAGAAGAAGCCGATACGGAAAAACCACGAGGCACTTACCACCAGGAAAAAGCGAAGCGCCCAGCGGCGATGAGTTCTGAAATCGCGACTGAGCGCGTAGCGCAGTGCCATGCCGCCGCAAAGCCAGATCAGGATGGCGTTCACAGTAGAGCCCAGGTGCGTAGAAAGATCGCCGACACTTCCCCGGATCCAGGTCATGTACAGGCCCGCCAGGCTGAGGGTGAGGGCGGTCAACATGTAGATACGGCCATTCCAGCGATGAAAGACGGGAAAGCGGTTGCGGATTTGCGGAACCAACTGAACCGCTCCGGCGAGCATGATGAATGCGGCGGAAGCAACATGCATGATTACGGCAGTGTTGCCCATGGAAAAGCCGGGGAGGTAGCCGTTGGTGAAGTTCCACTTATGGTAGTCGCCTCGCAGCGCGGTGAGAGTGTAGAACGACGCTACCGTAAAGGCGAAGACCACTTGGCCGAGGATGGTCACGGCAAACCAGAAGCGCGCGGCTGCCCTCAAGGCAGTGTCAGCTGCCGAGGTCAGTTCCAACCGGTTAGTCATTACTGCGGTACTCATAATCGTTTCTCCATTTAACGAGCGACTGGATCGAGCGTCATGTGCGCGATCGCTTTCCGCCCTCGCTCCCAGGTCTGGCAACGACGGCGAGACCTGGGGCAGTCCGTTCAGGTCAGAATCAGAGCGGCTCCCGATAGCGCCTCTGTCGCACGGCTGCCAGGAAGAACGCCGCGGCTACAATCAGCCCGAGCCAGAGACCCGGGCTGCTCAGGAACCTTCCCGGAGTGAGTTGGGTGAGCGGAATAAAATGCGTATCGATCGGGACGCCATTCTTATCCTTGAGGTCGAAAGCGGCCTCACCGAATCCCAACAGCCGGCCGTGCAGCATGCGTCCCAGAAACGAGGTGTGGAAGGCGATGTTTTCCATGGCGGCAATCGCAAGCCACGGCACCACGGCCCAGAGAAACACCGCGCGCCGCGCCCAGCCTGAGACCAACAGAAACCAGCAGTAGATGGGCGCGTGCCAGAGCACAATCACGACCGTACCGTACAGCGTCACCAATTCCATATCCGACAAAGGCAGCCGAGTCCACAGCGGCGCGGCGCTGCCACCGTTCATAACCAGGACCGCCATACTCAGCAGCCGCATAATCTGTTGCAGGACAACGGAGACCGCGAGGACTATCAGGGGCAGAACCACTAGTGGGATGGCCGCCTTCGAGAGCACAGTTGTCAGATCGGAAACCGGCAGCGCCTTCCAGAACAGGATGCTGCGATCGCGGCGCTCGCTGTGCAGGGCCTCAAGCGAGTAGAAGATCCCGACCAGGAACGCGACCATCCCGACCAGCGCGGTAGCGTGGGTGTACGGCATGGCGAGCCCGATCAGGGTATCGGCCACCTTGAGGGTGGCCATTTCGCGCATGGTGTGCGGCATCCATACTTCACGCATGTTGTTCGGCAGCCAAATCGCGCTGACCGTGAAGCTGAGCAGATAGACAGCAGCGATGGCCAGCGGGGCGACATAGATGGAATGGTTCTCCCACAATTCGCGTCGCACCGACCAGTAGAGGGGCCGAGTCTCCGACAGGGTTGCTGGCGGGAGTGCCTGCGAGTCGAGGGGAGAATCCGGAACGGCGTTCGATTGGGTACTCATCTAGCTGCTCCTTTGGCCGCGCCGGCGTGGTTGCCCATTAAGGCAACGAATAAGTCGGCGATGCTGGGCGTGTGCACGTCGCCCAGTGTGGCGAGTTGCTGGCGATCGAGTTTCTGATCTACGGCACGATCGAAAATCAGGATGCTGCGGCCAAGCGCCTGGCGTTCGTGAATCGGCTTGAGCGCCCTAGCTGCGGCGACCTGCTCGGGGCGCACTTTGACTTCCAGATAGCGCGATTCGAATTCTTCCATCGTGCAAGTGAGTACGATGCGGCCGCGGTTGATGAGCATGAGATCGGTAAGGACGTGTTGAACGTCTTCGACCTGATGCGTGGTCACCACGATGGTGCGGCTGCGATCGAAATAGTCGTTCAGCAGGGAATCGTAGAACTGTTTGCGATAGAGAATGTCGAGGCCAATCGTCGGCTCATCGAGCACCAGCAATCTGGCGTCAATGGCCATGACCAGCGCGAGATGGAACTGGGTCACCATGCCCTTTGACAATTCCCGGATCTTGCTGCTGTGCTTGATGTCGGTTTTGGCGAGAAAACTTTCTGCCTTGGCGCGATCGAATCGCGGGTGCACGCCGGCGACGTAGTCGAGCGCCTGCGAAACCTGCATCCAGCGAGGCAGGACGGCGACATCGGCGATGAAACAGACATCGCGCATGAGCTGATCACGTTCGTTCCAGGGGTCGCGGCCGAGTACCCTCAGCTCGCCCTGATAGGGAGTGAGGCCGAGAATCGCGTTGAGGGCGGTGCTTTTGCCGGCGCCGTTGGGACCGATGAGTCCAAGGATGCGGCCTTCTGCGACTTGCAAATCGACGCCGTCGAGCGCGACGGTGGCGCCGAAAGCCTTACGCAGACCGCGTGCTTCGATGACTGTCATGACTTGGGTTTCTCCTGTTCAGGCTCGGTCGACTGCCGGGGGGCGTCACCATTCAGCAGTTCTTCTGCTTTCAGGCCAAGACGCTGAATGGTTGCGTGTACCCGGGGCCATTCTTCCGCAAGAAACTTCTGGCGTTCGCCCTGCAAAAGCAGATTGCGCGCGCCCGTGTTGATGAACATGCCACGACCTCGCCTGCTCTCGACCAGTTGCTCGTCGACCAGTTGTTGATAGCCCTTCAGGACGGTGAGCGGATTGACCCGATATTCGGCCGCGACCACGCGAACCGAGGGCAGAGGGTCACCCTCTTTGAGCACGCCGTCGAGTATCATGGCGACGACGCGGTCGCGAAGCTGGCGGTAAATCGGCTGGCTGTCGTTCCACTCACGGTCCATCATGGGCTCCCGGCATCCTCACGACAGGCGGCGTCACTTGGCGCGTTGCAGGTCCATGTGCGCATGCACCGGCTTGTCCTTCATCATGAACGTCCAATCTTCGGTGTGATGGTCGGCGTCGATAACGGTGAACACGGAATGGTGCATGTGGAGTTCCGGGTTGCCGCTAATGTCCTTGAGCTCGAAGTCGACCGTCTTACCGTCGGGCGACAGCTTGCCGATCATGCGCGGCCGGTTCCCGGCATCGCAGTAGTGAATCAGCGTGAGTTGGTCTCCGTCCAGGTATAGCATGGTCACCGGATGGTCGTATTTGGCCGCATCCAATGGCGTGCCTGCTTCCTGCATTTCGTGTACAAGCGCGTTCCCGCGAGAGGTCACGCGCAGCGAGATGTGCATTTTGGCCCCTGACATCTCCGGTGCGTCGGGGACGGTGGCGATGCCTTCCCACTCTCCCGCCAGGGACTTCAATGTGGTGAACGATTTTTGGGCGTTAGATGGTGCGGTAGTGACATCCGCCGCGAGAGCGGTGGTGGCGACCAGGGCCAACAAGAGAGAAATTGCGATGCGTGGTTTCATGTTTGATCCTCCTTTTTAACTGCTAGTGTTGTAGTTAACTATAACACTATATAACATGTCAAGCATTTTGTTGGTTGTCCGCTATAAGCTTTATAAACAATAAGTTGCGATGACAAGCGGATGATAAGGTTCTGCATGACATTTCGCTGGGCGTAGGAACTATGTCATCGATCCTGGTACCCCGGCTTCTCTGCACACAACGCGAGAAGCCTGCACCTGAGGCCCGGCGTGGGATTGGCCTCGCGTTTTCGGTTGGCGGTATTATCGATAGAGATGGCCACGGAAAGATCGCAAGGAGAATTACTGGCCGCCAGCGAGAAACAGCCGAAGCGGGGTTATCTCAGGCTGGAGCCTGTATCCCTGGCGCTACTCGCGACGTTGGCGGTGGCGTTCTTTGCTGGCGTGAGCGCCTTGTCACGGGTTTATCACGCGCAGCAAGCCGCGCTTGGGGACCGATGGTTCAGCCGCGGTGTGACTGACCTGAAGGAGCAGCGGTTTGAGCGCGCGGTCAGCGAATTCCGCACGGCGCTGCTTTATTCCCGCGATAATTACGATTACCAGCTGAACCTGGCGCAGGCGCTGATCGGCCTGACGCGGACGAGTGAAGCCTATGCTTACCTGATCAACCTCTGGGAACGAGAGCCGGAAAACGGGCTGGTAAACCTGGAGCTGGCGCGTATTGCGGCGCAGAAGAGAGACACCGACCAGGCGCTGCGTTACTACCACAACGCCATCTACGCGACCTGGCCGGGCGATGAGGAAGTGCAGCGCCACAACGCCCGCGTGGAACTGATCGAATTCCTGCTAAGTATTAATGCCAAGGCGCAGGCACAATCGGAGTTGATTGCGCTGGCGGCGAATCTCAACGGCGATCCCTCCCAACATGCGCACGCGGGAGATTTGTTTCTGCGGGCACAGGACTACGAGCATGCACTGGCAGAGTACCGCCTCAGCCTGAAGTCTGATCACCGCAACCCAGCGGTATTGGCGGGGGCAGGGCGGGCTGCCTTCGAACTGGGCCAATACCTGCTGGCACAGCATTATCTACAGGAGGCGGCAGACGCCGATCCGAACGACGCCGAGAGCGCGGAGTTGCTGAAAACGGTCACGCTGGTGGTGCAATTGGATCCGTTCCGGAGACAGATTTCCGTCGAGGACCGCGACCGAATCGTGGTAGAGGCATTTGCCGCGGCAGGGGAGCGGCTTAAGAGTTGTGCTGCGGCGAACAATCCAGGAGCGACGCTGGAGAATCTCAGCGAGAGCTGGTCGAAGATGGAAGGACAAATTACCGAGCAACGCCTGCGGCGAAGCCCCGATCTGGTAGAGACTGCGATGGACCTGGTGTTCAGCATTGAGCGGCAAAGCGGCACGACCTGCGGGCCGCCGACACGAGCCGATACCGCGTTGCGGCTGATCGGGAAACTGCACGAGGGCAATTAATTGGAGAGCCTGAACCTACAAAACATTGCGCCGGCGGAAAGAACCTCAGGGCGGGTGGAAAACTCTCCCGAGCAACGTTCAGGGCTGCTGCGCGCCATTTTTCCCCGGGAAGAGACCTTCTTTCTGATTTTGTCAGTGTTCATCGGAGTTCTCTCGGGGCTGGCAGTGGTCTGCTTCCGTTTTTCGATTGACTGGTGTCGCATCTATCTTCTGGGGTCAGGGGCGACACCTTCGGACCTGCGGCTTTTGCTGGCTCCCAGTCTGGCTGGGCTGGTGATCGCAGTGTTGGTGATACATGTTTTTCCGCTGGCGCGGGGAAGCGGAGTCAACCAAACCAAGGCAGCTCTGTACATCTACAACGGATATATTCCGCTAAGGACCGCGGTCGGCAAGTTCATCACCGCGGCTTTGGCGATTGGATCGGGACACTCGCTGGGGCCGGAAGATCCGTCGCTGCAAATCGGAGCCAGCCTGGCTTCGGTGTTGGGACGTCGCATGCGCTTGTCGCGCGACCGCATGCGGTTGATCGCTCCGGTCGGGGCTGCGGCGGGATTAGCGGCGGCGTTCAATGCACCGATTTCGGCGGTTTTGTTCGTGATCGAGGAGGTCATCGGGCGCTGGAGCGCAGGGATTCTGGGGTCGGTGGTGCTTTCGGCGGTTTCGAGCGTGGTGGTGATGCGGTGGTTTCTGGGATCGGAGTCGCTTTTCCGAATTCCAGCGGTGCAAATGGAACGGCCTTCGGAACTGGTCGCCTATTCCATTCTCGGAATTGTGGGTGGAGTGGCTTCAGTGGCGTTCGCGAAGGGCATTGAGATCCTACGTCCGAGATGTAAAGCGCTGCCCCACTGGACACAATATTTTCAGCCAGCGCTGGCGGGTCTGATGATCGGCGCGATCGCGGTGCTGGGAGCGCCGCAAGTGATGGGGGCAGGGTACGTGTACATCGACGAAGCCATGCACGGACAGTTCACGTGGCAGATGCTGGCGATGCTGGCGGCGCTGAAGATCGTGGCGACTCTGCTTTCGTTCGTCAGCGGAACTCCGGGAGGTATGTTTGCGCCAACTCTATTTATTGGCGCCATGCTGGGCGCGGCGGTGGGCGGGGCGCAGCACGCAGTCCTGCCGCAGCTGGCGGGTTCGCCGGGAACGTACGCGCTGGTGGGAATGGGAGTCTTGTTTGCGGGATTTCTTCGCGCACCCATGACTTCGGTGTTCATGGTGCTGGAGGTGAGCGGAAATTATTCGATTATCGTGCCGGTGATTGTGGCGAACACGCTGGCGTATGTGATTTCACGTGGCCTGCAGCCGACGGCCATTTTTGATGTGCTCACGCGCCAGGATGGGTTGGACTTGCCATCGATGGAGGAGCAAAGAGAAGAGGACATCCTGCGGGTGGAGGATGCAATGAGGCCGATCGAAGATCCGGTGCTGGAGGGTGAGGAAACGATTGCGAATGTGCTTCCGCAAGTGGACCAAACGAAGTCCGACATTCTGCTGGTTCGGTTGAGTCCCACGGGGTGGAGCAGCGTCAGCAAAGAGGAACTGCAACGAATGGCAAGCGAGGGCAAGGGGGAGCTGAGCTTGAATTCGCTTTTTACCACGCGTCAGATTGCGTATCTGCATCCGGACCACTCTTTGGATATGGCGCTGCGATATGTGGACCGCTGGCCGCTGGTACCGGTGGTGAGCAGAGCCGACTTCCGCAAACTGGAGGGGGTGGTGACACAGCAGGATGTGCTGGGGAGATACCGGGAGTTTGGGGAGGGTTAGGGCGGAGTGCGGGAAGGCGCTGGCGGAGCTACGGTCCGCCGGAAAGCCGAGGGCGGCTGTGCAGGTGGTCACAAAGAAAATCCCCGTCCAAGCAGAGGATGGACGGGGAACTGCTCGAGAGTTAATCGATCACTTGCCTTTGTAGGTGCGCGGGGAACCGACTCCGGCGCAGAGGTCCCAGCCGGTTTTGCAATTGGGATCGCCGGTGGTGATGTCGTAAAACGCACCGCTCTTGTAAGCCTGGCCGCTGCCGTATT
>Ga0210401_10002318_pt1 | contig 21201 bp, 24 predicted proteins | sample IncBWH32MmetaG_FD_150866 | JGI IMG/M metagenome (GOLD analysis project Ga0210401, IMG submission 150866) | Forest soil microbial communities from Barre Woods Harvard Forest LTER site, Petersham, Massachusetts, United States - Inc-BW-H-32-M | ecosystem: Environmental > Terrestrial > Soil >... | reverse complement strand
ACACCACCAGGCAATCGCCCGGCTTGAGGAAGGCCAGCGCCTTAGCAAGGCCGGTGCGATCGTCGCGACTGCCGCTGGCGCGATCTTCGAACAGTTGCCGCTCATCGACCCCCGCCGCCAGCAGGGCATCGCGCTGCAAATCCAGGACCTGCCGATCGCCGTCTGTCGAAACGCGCATGTAGCCGATCAGCATATGTACGGAAATCCCCGGTAGAGCGGTTTCCGTACATTATCCCATTCCGACATAGTTTGTCGTGCAGCTTTTGGCGCTCTGATTGACGCCAAACCCGCTCATCCGCCGCCTGTCGGGAATCAGATGTTTGCCGTCACCCCCGCCGCCGCGACCACGGGACGGCAATGGCTAAAAAGCTCGGGGTTGATCACCGTCGTCCGGGCGGCGTTCCACCTTTGTCCGCTTATGCGTATCAGAGAAGCGTTTCGTTACCTCTGGCAACCATTGATGACCCCAATTCTCTCACCTACAAGCGGACGGTAAACCGGCCATGCAATGAGCGCAATCCGCTCTTGTTAAATTATAACCATTTGTTATATATGTTGTATGACTTCTCAAGAAGGCGATAGAGAAGCGGACATTAAAACGGCAGAAGACCGCGACGAAACGATCTCCCTCATGGAGCCGCTGCTGATCGGCGCCAGTTCGCGCCATCGCGCCGCCCTGACCGACCTCGCCCTCGAACTGGCGCAGAAGAGCGCTGGCTTCCGACGTTCCCTCCCCGAAAGCCTGCTGGCCTCCCTCGCCGATCTCGTGCGCTCGATGAACTGCTACTACAGCAACCTGATCGAAGGGCACGATACGCATCCTATCGACATCGAGCGCGCCCTCAAGAACGACTACAGCAACGACCCGAAAAAGCGCGACCTTCAGCTAGAAGCGAAAGCGCACATCACGGTTCAGCAATGGATCGACAAGGGCGGCCTCGAAGGCTGCGCGCTTACGGCGGACTCCGTCCGCGAGATCCATCGCCGCTTCTGCGAACTCGTCCCCGACGATCTGCTATGGATTGAAGACCCGACGACGAAAAAACGCGTCAAGGTGATCCCCGGTGAGCTGCGCGACCATGATGTCAAGGTCGGCAACCATGTCGCCATCAGTCCCGGCGCCCTGCCGCGTTTCCTGCAACGCTTCGAAGAGGGCTATACCCGCCTCGGCAAAACCGACGCCATCCTGGTGGCCGCCGCCACGCATCATCGTCTATTATGGATTCACCCGTTCCTCGACGGCAATGGCCGCGTCGCCCGTCTAATTTCTCACGCCACGCTGCTAGAGGCGCTCGACACCGGAGCGGTCTGGTCCATCGCCCGCGGCCTCGCCCGCAACGAGCAGGCTTACAAGGGCACCTTGCCGCCTGCGATCTGACGCGCCGCAACGATCTCGATGGTAGAGGCCATCTGAGCGAAGAGAATTTAGCGGAATTCACAAGATTCTTCCTGACCACCTGCATCGATCAGGTCTCCTTCATGGAAAGCCTGATCCAGCCCGACCGCCTCCGCACGCGCATCCTCATGTGGGTCGAGGAAGAAGTCAGACTCAACCATTTGCCACCCAAATCAGGCAGCATCCTTGAAGCCGCCCTTTACCGCGGCGAACTCCCCCGCGCTGACGTCCCTGCCATCGTCGGCACCGGAGAGCGTCAAGCCCGCCGCGTAGTCTCCGCCCTGCTGGAGCAAGGCGTACTCACTTCAGAAAGCACGCGCGCGCATCTGCATCTTGCCTTCCCCGCGACCCTGGCCTCACGCTGGATGCCGGGCTTGTTTCCCGAGAGACCGACCTGACATGCGCTCGATCTGCTGGCTTCATATTTCTGACATTCATATGCGCGTCAGCGATGCGTGGTCGCAGGACATTGTACTGCAAGCGATGTGTGCTGACATCGCCGAACAATGCAAAGAAGGCACGATACCTGATTTTATTCTGGCAACCGGCGATCTGGCTTTCTCGGGGCATGCCGACGAATACAAGTTGGTCGAGAGATTCTTCGACGCTGTGATGGTCGCGTCTGGTGTGCCAAAGGAACGAATATTCTGCATACCCGGCAACCATGATATAGACCGTGAGCGCCAGAAGATGTGCTTCCTTGGCGCTAGAAATTTCGCGCAAAGTCAGAACCAGATCGACCTTCTGCTGTCCCCGAGCGAGGATTTGGGGACGTTGTTCAAACGTCAGGAGGGATTCCGGAAATTCCAAAGCTCATATCTCACGGGCCAATCGAGAGAATGGACGTCGGATGGGCTCGCCTATGTCTCGACCCTCACCATAGACGATGTCCACGTGGCGATAGTCGCTGTGGATTCCGCATGGCTAGCCGAAGGTGGAATCAGCGATCACGGCAAATTGCTCATCGGCGAACGACAGATAATTAATGCGATAAATCTAGCGCGCCGAGGCGGTCCCCACATCGTCGTAGCCATGGCTCATCATCCCCTTCATCTGCTCCAGGATTTTGATCGTCGGCCTGTCCAAAACCGGATCGAACGCTCGTGACGTTGTTGCAGGGATCGGCCGGGTTGCCGGCGAAAACCTGACGGGCCAGGCTGGCGCCGTTCACAACCGGGAACTCTCTGCCGTGCCGTTCAAACACCATGCCGAACATCGTCATCATATTCCGAGACCCCGGTATCGGGTCACGAACCAGCCGGAGTACGACGCAGCATTGCGGCGGCGCGGCAGCCTGACCGTCTGGTTCACCGACGCGGCCATCGCGGCGTGGCGGGCCGAACCGCGAACCACGCCCGGCGGGCAGCCCCATTTTTCGCCCCTGGCGATCACCACGGCGCTAACGATGCGCATGGTCTTCGGTCTGGCATTGCGGCAGACCGAAGGGCTCATCGGCTCCCTCGTCGCTCTGCTCGGCCTCGCTCTCGCGGTGCCGGATCACTCGACATTGAGCCGTCGGAGCAAGACGCTCGAAGTGCCGCCACATCGGCGGCTCGGAGCCGGTCCGCTGCATTTGCTGGTGGACAGCACCGGCCTGAAGCTCGGCGGGGCCGGCGAATGGCTGGTTGAAAAGCACGGCACGTCCCGCCGCCGATCTTGGCGCAAACTGCATATCGGCATCGATGGCGAGAGCGGCGAAATCGTCGTGATCGAGCTGACCAAGAAAGAGAGCGACGACGCCGCGCGGACTGCCGCGCTGCTCGACCAGTTCACCGATCCCCTGGCGTCCTTCACGGCTGACAGCGCGTACGATCAGGACCGCGTTTACGAGACTGTTGCCGAGCGTCATCCGGATGCCGCGGTCATCGTGCCGCCGCGAGCAACCGCGGTTCCGGGTCCGTCCGCCACGACTGCTCCGACACAGCGGGACCGACACATCCAAGAGATCGTCGCGCACGGTCGGATGGGCTGGCAAAAGTCGAGTGGCTTCGGGCCAAGGTCGAGGCAGCAATCGGTCGATACAAACGCGTGATCGGCGATGCCCTGCGATCGCGTACTGATCAGACCGAGGCCACGGAAGTCGCCATCGCTGCTGCTGCCTTGAACCGCATGCTTGAATTCGGACGCCCGGACTATGTCCGAATTTCATAACCCCACACGGGGTTGGCGTCACCGCGTCTGTGCGCACCATCCGCGCAACACGGTCACGCCTGCCGGAAGTGATCCCTCGGCCACCGCCGCGGCTCCGGTGCGCCCTGCAGCAGAAGCAGCTCGCCTTTGACGTGCAGCAACTCGGTAATCGGCCAGCATTCTTCGGTGCGCTCAGAGCGTGCGTTCGCCTCCTCGATCAAGAGCCCGTCCGCCATCTGCCCGACACGGCCCGAGGCTCCCGCCCGAGCTCTCGATGATTATCATCGTCAGTCAACCTCGCGAGGTCTATTCCAGCCGTGCTGGTCACGGCGTATGCTGGCACATTCGGGAGCGCGAATTCTCCGCCGGTGGCATTGGCCCGCTGAACAAGCCCCTTAAGGAGGATGATCCGCTGGCTTGCGTCCGCTCGGGTCTGACATCCGCTCGTAACGGCAGGGGGTGAAACATGGCGACAAACGGCGGTTCCGTGACTTGTGCCGGGGCCACGCTCGGCCAGCACCGTCATATCTGCGCTTTCTTCAACGACTTCGACGAGCAGCACAGAGTGCTTCGCTCGTTCATCAAAGAGGGCTTCGATCGGGGGGACAAAGCCTTCCACATTGTGGACCCCGAGCTGTGGGAAGATCATCTCGGGCAGCTCGCCGAAGCCGGCATCGACGTGGGGCAGGCGATGGGTACGGGCCAGCTCGAGTTGCGGCGCTGGCAAGACGCTTACCTACGCAACGATCGCTTCGATCAGGACGCGATGCTGGCCTTGCTCGAGGAGGTGCTTCAATCGGGGGAGGCGGCCGGTTACCCGCTCACCCGGTTCGTGTCTCGTGTGGAAGCGGCGCTGGTCGACAAAGCGGGCGTGGATAGCTGGTTGCAATACGAGACACGCGTCAACTACGTGGTTCCCAAGTATGACGATCCGGTCATCTGCACCTACGATCTGTCGAAGTTTAGCGCCAGCATGGTGATGGACATGATGCGGACGCACCCGGTCGTGATCATCGGCGGGGTAGTGCAGGAGAATCCCTTCTTCGTTCCACCTGATCAGTTTCTGCTCGAACTCCGGGAGCGACGGCGCTTCCCACTAGCACAATAATCGTGCCCAATGCCGATGGGTTTCGAGGCTGACGCGCTGCGGCTGCGAAGAGCGCTCCGAGACCTCGTGGCTGTCTCTACCGTCCCGGCTGTGTGGGCCGGCAGAGAACCGCCCGCCATCGCCGCCGGCCTCGTAGACGTGCTGGTCAACGCATTGTACCTCGACTTCGCTTTTGTGCGTTTGTGCGATCCGAAGGGGGGTGCCGCAGTCGAAATCGCACGGGGAAGCGCATGGCAGGCATTTCCTGAATGGCTGCAGCAATATCTCTCCGTCAACGGCCAGCTGTCGCGCAGGGAAATCGTCCGCGAGATCGGCGGCGGCGCGCAGCGCGGCTGCGGCATCGTCATTCCCATCGGCGTCGATGCCGAGGGCGGTGTGGTTGCTGCCGCCTGCGATCGCGCCGACTTTCCGACCGAGATCGACCAGTTGCTGCTCTCCGTGGCCGCCAATCATGCCGCAACCGCATTTCGGATGGCACGCCTCGTCGACGATCACCGCCGCGCCGAAAAAGCGCTGCGCGCGAGCGAACAACAGCTTCGAAGAGCCCGCGACCAACTCGAGACGAAGGTGGCGGAGCGGACCGCCGAATTGCGGCGCAGCGAGGCCTATTTGGCCGAAGCGCAGAGGCTGAGTCACACGGGGAGTTGGACATTTATCCCGGCGACCGGCAAATACGGCTACTGGTCCGAGGAAATCTTCCGCCTAACGGGATTCGATCCCGCGGGGGAGCCGCCGCGATTTGAAGAATTCGAGCAGCGCATCCATGCCGACGACCGGGCCAGAACGAAAGAACACTTCAGGATAGCAATCCGCGAAAAGGCAGATCTCGACCAAGGCTATCGCATAGTGCGTTTGGGCGGCGAAATCAGAGACATCCACGTCATTGGCCACCCTGTTCTCAGCCTATCCGGCGATGTGGTCGAATTCGTAGGGACCATGATGGATGTAACCGAACGCAGGCGTGCGGAGGAAGAACGGCAAGCGCTGGCGCACGCCCATCGTATCACGACCATGGGGCAGCTGACGGCCTCGATCGCTCATGAAGTGAACCAGCCGATCGCCACGGCGCGCAACAACGCGGCTTCCGCCCTGCGGTTCTTATCCAGAGATCCGCCAGATTTGGAGGAGGTGCGCGAAGCGCTCGGCTGTATTGTAAACGACGTCGATCGAGCTGGCGATGTCATCGGCGGGATCCGTAATCTTATCAAGAAAGCGCCAGCACCACGGGATGATTTCTTGGACCTCAACGAGGCGGTCCGCGAGGTGATTGCCTTGACCCGTGGCGAAGCGCTGAGGAATGGTGTCTCGGTGCAGATGCAACTGGCGGAAAGTTTGCCGCTCATTCAGGGGGATCGGGTTCAACTGCAACAAGTCGTATTAAACTTGATCCTGAACGCTGTCGAAGCGATGGGCTCGGTTGATGACGCGCGCCGAGAGCTCTCGATAGGCACTGGACGAAGGGGAGCGGCTGAGATCATGGTCGCGGTAAGTGATTCGGGGCCGGGAATTGATCCGGAACATCTCGAACGCGTTTTCGACTCCTTCTATACCACAAAGCCCGGCGGAGTGGGGTTGGGCCTCTCGATCTGCCGCTCTATCATCGACGCACATGGAGGACGGTTGTGGGCAGCTGCGAATGCACCTAGAGGCGCCGCATTTCAGTTCACCTTGCCGGCAGGAAATTAGGATTCATGAATTCGCTGCCGGCGGCTTGCCGCCCTCGACAGCCTTCCGGACGCAATCCATCAGATCGTTGTCGTCGAACGGCTTGAGAAGATAACAGGCGATACCGTCTTTCAGAGCCCGCGCCCGTATAGCCTCGTCGGGATAGGCAGTAACAAGGATGGTTGGAATCTCATGCCCCGCCTCGACCAAGCGGGCGTAGAGTTCGATTCCCGTCGTTCCGGGCATCTGGATGTCAGCAATCAAGCAGGCGGTCTCGTCGAGACGGCGAAATGCCAGAAAATCGGCTGCCGACGCAAAAGCTTCGGTGGTGTAACCCAGCGACCGCATGAGTCTTCTCATGGACTGGCGAAAGAATTCATCATCCTCGACTATCGCGATCAATGGCGCCTTGGACAATCCGGCCTCCGGGGCTCGCACGAAGTCACCCCCACCGCGGGCGCTTCAAACGGTGTCGCGCCAGCAATGCGAAGTCCATAGGTGACTAAGAAAGCCGCCGTGGCAAGCCTGGCGCCGCTAAATTTTGGTTTATGCCGTTTGGCAGGCGGAGCGTTTATTTCTGCAGTGGAATGTGCTTAACTCCGATCGTGTTGCACTTGCGAATCGGAACCGAAGCCGCTTTTCCGATCTTGTCTCGCGGGGGAGGCGATGCCTGAATCCGATCCCCTTGTTTCGGTTATCGACGACGATCCGGCGTTACGAGAATCCGTTGGGCGGCTTTTGCGATCTGTCGGCGTGGGTGCTCGGCTATTTGCGTCCGTTCCCGACTTCCTCAACTCCGACCGCCCGAACGGTCCCACCTGCCTCATCCTGGACATCAGATTGCCGGGGCGGAGCGGTCTGGATTTTCAGCGCGAGCTCGCCGCTGCGGATATCCAAATACCGATCATCTTCATCACGGGCCATGGCGACGTCCCGATGTCAGTACAGGCGATGAAGGGCGGTGCCATTGAGTTCCTGACCAAGCCTTTCCGTGATCAAGACCTGATCGACGCGATCCACCTCGGCCTCGCTCGCGATCGTGCTCGGCGCGAGAATGAAAACGCCTTGGGTGCTCTCAAGGCGCGCTTCGCATCGCTCACCCGGCGGGAACGCGAGATAATGATCCAGGTCGTGCAGGGCCGCCTCAGCAAGCAGATTGCCTACGATATCGGCATCTCAGAAGTCACAGTGAAGGTCCATCGCAGCAATCTGATGCGGAAGATGAGCGTCCACTCCCTGCCTGAGCTTGGCCGAATGGCAGACAAACTCAAGCTGGTATCAGAAAAGACGTAAGCGGCTGCTCAGTGCTGTTGAATTCGCGGGCGGCGTCAACCAACGTAAAAATCGCTGCCTTTGAGCGCGCAGTGCCAGCACCTGCTCAAGCTCACGGCCGCGGCAACCGCGCTGGTTGTCGCAGGGAGTGCGCCGTTCAACGAGTCTCGTGAGCCCCGCCGCCGAAGCGGGCCAACGTTGGAACCGCTTCTGCAACCGCTGCTGAACCAAGGTTTATCGCTCTCACCTGCAAAGACAATAGGCGGAAGCGAGCCACATGCCTAAGTTCGCCCATATGGGCCACGTCGCAACCTACACAGAAAAATGGGCCGCCGACCGAGGCTCCACTTGATACCTGTAAGATATTGAGGCGACCAATCTAGTACAGCCTTTCCAAATTACCGCTTCTATGGATCAGGCGGCAGCGTCGATTTGATAGTGCCATCGATGGATCACCGGGTCGCGGTTGAGGTCGTCGATGAATTCGAGAATGCGTTGCTTGAGCTCGTGCTTGGAGGCGACGCGGATGTGACGGAGTCCGGAGCGGGCGGCTTTGGCAAAGAAGCCCTCGACGAGGTTGAGCCACGATCCGTGCTTGGGGGTGAAGACGAACTGGAAGCGCCCTTCGGGTCGGGCCGCGAGCCAAGTCTTGGTTTCTCGAGAAATATGCGCGGAGTGATTGTCGACAATGATCTTGATCGCGGTTGCCGCGGGGTAAGCCATGTCGAGGACACCAAGGAATTCGATGAACTCGCGACGGCGATGGCGATCTCTGACCAGGGCATGGACTTGCCCGGTGAGCAAGTCGATGCCCGCCATCAGGGTGACTGTTCCGTGCCGCTTGTACTCGTGATCGCGAGCGATCGTCGGATGAGCTCCGGGAACCGGAGGCAGATCGGGAGCCATCGGGCCGATCGCCTGGATGCCTGGTTTCTCGTCGTAAGAGACGACCGCGATCGCCGCTTCGCCCGCGCCAGCCGCATCCGTCGTGCGGCAACCATGGCTTCCCCCAATACCATGACCGCCTCATACCACATATCGAACAAATCGCAGCATCATAAGCACAACATATTGATAGTTTGGAATATTTCTACTAGTCTCGGACCTACGAGGCTGCTCGCGATGATGTGCCGTTGAGCACCTCTATTGCAAAGGGAAGGCCTCATGAGCGCGATCGCCACTCGCTATGCAAGATCACAGCAGACGAACACAGATCCAAATCCAAAGTCCGTGCTCGTTGGCGCCCTGCAGCAGCGGTGTTTTGTGCCCGACGGTCGAGCTCGGCAGCCGCCGACGCTGCTCTCGAGTTCGGCCGTTTCCGCGTGCAGCTGCGCCAGCGGCAATTGCTCGCCGACGGGGTTCCGGTCGAGCTCGGCACGCGTGCCTTCGATCTTCTTCTCGTCCTCTTGGAGGCCGACGGCTTGCTCGTCACGAAGGAGGAGCTTCTCGGCCGCGCGTGGCCGGGGATCGTGGTGTCGGAGGAGAACCTCAAGATTCAGGTCTCTGCATTGCGCAAAGCACTCGGCGCGGACCGCGATGTCATACGCACCGAATTTGGTCGCGGCTATCGCTTTACCGGCCTGCTCCGCACCAATAATGTGACCGGCGCGAGTCTAAGCCCGATGCGGCCAAAGCAGCGGCGTTGCCGAATTTTGTTTTCACAAAATTGTCGGCAAATACCACGGTGCAACTTCAGTTCGAGCTAAGTCGGCCTAGACCCACATGTGGACGGCCCCCCCTCGCAAGGTGTTTCTGCAGTGCTTTGATCAGATCGCTTGCGTTCATATGTCCGGCCTTCGGGCGCGCTCGCACGTGAACGCTGGCCAAGATGGTCTCCGCGACAGGGGTTCCAAACAACATAGCGGCCAAATAGAAGGCCATTGGGTCTATCGGAGTGTCCCGCGTCGTGGATCGATTGATCACACCATCTGCTCATCATCTTGCAAGTTCTGACATCGGCTCAGCACGGTTGAGTTGAGGTGCTCCCCGTGTCTGGCTGATCTCTAAGCAGCGCCGGCCAACACGGCGGGGGCGGCTTTTGCGGCGTAGTTTTCCCCGGTCCCATCATCTTCCAGGCGATCCGTGCCGTTTTGTTAGCCAGTGCTACGGCGGCCAACTTTGGCGCCTTACGCTTGAGAAGCTCGGCAAGCCAGGGCGACGCCCTTCCGCCGCGTCGAGCCTGCTGAATCACGGCGGTCGCCCCGGCCACCAGCACACTGCGCAATCCCTCGTCACCGGCTCGCGTGATAACCCCGAGCCTGACTTTGCCGGCGGTCGAATGATCCTTCGGGGTCAAGCCGATCCAGGCCGCGAACTGCCGCCCCGATCGGAATAGCTCAGGCTCCGGGGTCTTCATTCTCAGCAGCATCGCGCCGATCGGCCCGACACTCGGGATCTTGGCAAGCCGTCGGCTACATTCATCAGCCCGATGGCAGGCCATGAGCTTGGCATCGACCTCGTCGATTTGCGCCTGCAGCTGGGTATATTCCGTGGCCTGCATCGCGAACAGCTCGCGCGCCCGGGCGGGCAGGCTCTCATCGGCTTGGATACGATCGAGCAGCAAACCCAAGTAAGCCAGTCCCTTGGCGGCAGTCAGGCCGAACTCGGCGGCATAGCCGCGGATGGCATTGCTCAACTGCGTGCGATTGCGGATCAGCCGGTCACGGACGCCGACCAGCATCAAGGCCGCTTGCTGCTCCGCCGTCTTCACCGGCACGAAGCGCATCCCCGGGTCAAGCCCGAGGACCGGCCGGCTCATCGCCTCGCAAAGCGCTTCAGCGTCTGCCACATCGTTCTTGCCGCGCTTGATGTACGGTTTGACCAGCTGAGGCGCGATCAATTTCACCGAATGCCCGAACGATTGCAGCAGACGTGCCCAATGATGGCTCGCACCGCAGGCTTCGATCGCGACCACCGTCGGTGCAAGCTTCTCGAAGAACGCCACCATCTCCTTGCGCCGCAGCTTCTTGCGCAGGACTGGCGCTTCGGCAGCATTTACCCCGTGGAGCTGGAAAATGTGCTTCGACGTATCCATCCCAATTCGGCTAATCTGGTCCACGGGCGGTCTCCTTTGTCTGAGATCACTTTACACGACCTCATTCTGGCACATCGATGCCGTCGGGGGCCGTCCACACCAACAACAGTCGTGTCACCAGGGGCCATTTGGAATCAATCGATGCGCAGCCGAGCCTCCATATCGAGCTCGAAGCGGCCATAGGGTTCACATATTCCCAGATCAGCGGGGTCAGGGCGCCGAGATCTCTCGTGGTGAGTTTGCCTGGCCAGTGCGGCTGGGCCAAAACCTGCTGCAACATGAGCGTGTTGATGTACACCATGCAGTTCTGGAGAAGGTGCAGGACGAGCATGCTGATCTCGTGATCCTCTCGGCGGTTGCTGACCATTTCGCCGCGACGGGCAAAGAAGATAAAATCGTTGGCGCTGTTCCACTGCTCGACGATGTTCGGACCTTCGTTGATCTCCCGGCGGAGTGCCTCGCTGTGAAGGTATTGGCACAGGAAGATGGTCTTCACGGCCCTACCGAGCTCCGCGAAGGCTTTGTAGGTCGGATGTTGAATGTTGCTCCTCACGAAGCGGCGCAGGATCGATTCGGTCTCGGCTGTTCCGAGACGGACGGCCGTCACGTATTTGACCATTTGGTCGTATTGCTGGCGAATGAGTTCCCAGTCGATCGCCTTGGTGAGAATTGCCTGTAGGTTCGGATAGGCGTCTGGTTTCCCGACATCCGGTCTGGAAAGCTTCTGAGCGTGGATCGCCTTCAGCCGCGGCATGAGCTGGAACCCCAGCAACCGGCAGAACGCGAAGGCGACCGTGCTTTGGCCGTGGGAGTCGACATATTGGCGATCGACCTCCATCTCGGTGCAATGATGGACGACCCCCTCGATCATCGATGCGACCTCAGAGGATGACGGGAATTTGAGCTGGGAATGAATGCACAGCGAGTTCCGGATATTCGGGTCAACGAGGGTAACTGCTCACCCCGGATCAGGGGCGACGAGGACGGGTCGTCCGGCGAGTGCAGCTTGGAGAGCCTGGAGAGCTGAATTGCCGTGCAGCCTGCCGGTGGCGATTACCGAGGCGGCGGCGGCGTAAGTCTGGGCACCCCACTTGGAGCGAAAGCCGCCGGTTACTTTGCGGAAGATGACGCTGGGCCGCAGCGCCCGTTCGCAATCGTTGTTGCTGGCGGGGACATCGCGACGGGTGACGAAAAGGAAGAGATCGCCGCGGCATTTGCGGATGCCTTGGGCGAGCTTTCGTCCGGCCTCGGTGGTGGGCGTCGCCGCGAGCAGCCGGTCGAGCCGGCGGTCGAGGTCGGCGCGGTACTGGGCGAGGGTGCTGTCCTTGAGATCGGCGCGACGCTGGCCGATGCCGACTGCGCGTTGCAAGAGCTTGTGGAAGCCCGGAGCGAAGCCGGTATCGCCGCTGTCGATTGCGTATTGCGAATCGCCCAGCAGATGGGCGAGGCACAGTTGCCGTTCGTCGGCATGCCCGGCCTGCGCCGCGTAACGGTCAGCGCACCCAGACCTCGGGCTTGGCCTCGCCGAGGAAATCATCGAGCACCGCAGCACCGCGACTGTCGACGATCAGATGGTAGGCGGCGGTCGACGACAACAGCACCCATGGCCACCAGTTATGGCCCTCGACCCGGGCCGAGGTCCCGTCCGAGGCCACCACTGGGCTGGCGCGAACTTCCGCCGCGATCCCCGCCTTCGCGGGGACCGCCGCGCTGGCGGTCAGCGGGGTTTGCGCGCGGGCGATCAGATTGGCGATCGCCCCTTCGCTGATGCGGATGCCGAACACCTCGTCGAGCAGTTGTGCCAATCGCTCGAAGCCGATCGCCTGGTTGACGTGCAGGTGCACGATCAGCGCCGTCAGATCGGGGCCGAAGGGCGAGCCCGGCGGCATGCCGGCAGGTGGCGACGCACTGAACCCGCGACGGCAATGCGGGCAGGTGCCGCGATGCCGGTGAATGCGGGTGACGACCGGCCGAATCTCCGGCAACTCGATATGGTCGTAAGCGTGAAATCCGAGCTGTCACCCGGGCGCAACTCGTTCGCGCAATGCGGGCAACGCTCGGCGAGGCTCTCGACAATCCGGTCCGGATTGTCGGCCAGCGCCCGGAAGACGCCGGGTCGGCCCTTGCGCTTCTTCGCTGCGCGCCGTTCGGTGCGTTTGGCTTTGCGCCCTTGGGACGGCGGTACCGAGGAATTGTCAGGGGTCTTGGGCGGCTGGCCGAGCTTGGCTTCGAGTTCGGCGACACGCCGGGCCAATTCCGTAATCTGCGCCTCGATCTGCGCCGCCTGCGCCAGCCCCAGCGCGATCAGCTCGTCCCTGGAGAGTTTCGCGAAGTCATCCCGATACATCCTCAGGTTGAATCACGCGAATATACCCCTGCCAACCAAAATCTACACGTTTATCGCCCCAGACCTACAATATGTGCTACCCGTCCGCACCGCCCCGGACCTCATCCCGCACGGGGGTGAGCAGTTACCAACGAGGTCGAAATCATTACCCGGTAGGTTCATCGTCCGGTTCTATGCCATGCACAGGCTAATACTGTTCATCGCTCAGTAAGCGTATACGCCGCCGCAGCGCCATTGCGAAGACTGTCGAACACTCAGCCGGCCAGTCGCCATATCTCGCTCGCACCATTGCGGAATCCATGAGAAGGAGTTGTCGTAGAGCTCCTAAGTTTCGCGACAACCTCCGGAGCGCAGGGAGAGCCTAGCGTTTTGCTGTTGCAAAATGCTGTCGCGAAAGTAAACTACTTCGCGACGACATCTGCAACAAATTGGCCCCGCCATGCTGGTCGGCTATGCCAGGCTACCCCCAGTAATGAATCCAGCAGGCGGGCTTTCTCGGGCAAATATCACCGCTGCCGATCCGTTTTCGAACTGGCAAGCTCGCCGACGAGGCGCGCTGCGACGGCCTCTTCGTGCTGCGCACATCGAACGAGTTGTAACCGCCTGACCGTCTCGGCCTCGCGCGAAGATAATCGCCGTCACGGTCGCCGCGATAAGCGAAATGCGCGCGAGGCGGTTCAGACTGACGGGCGCATCTCGGGCCGGCCACACAGTGAAATTTCCAAGCCGCTTCAGAAATTAACCTAAGTTAACCTCAGTTAACCGGACATCCAGTTGAAGAGCACAATTGCAAGGGCACATCTTCCGAGTTGTTCAACAACGGAGACACCCCGATGAAGAGTAAGCATCTCTTCTCGACCGGCGTTGCGATCGTTGCCGCAGTCGCGGTTGCCGCGCCGGCGTGGGCGCAGACAGAGGGCGGGAACTCCTATGGCGGAAACTCGATGGGCATTCCCGGTCCGAACCCAGGCGGACCCTATATCCCCGGTACGATCGATGGAGGCCTTTTCGGCCACACCCCATCCCCCCCCGCCGGCTTCGACCTCGGCGATGCCGGGGATGCACTATCACGCTCACCGGGTCACTCACGCGGCCGCCCATTACCGCAAATTGGCGCTTCTGACCCGGTCTACGGCCGATCAGCTGAACCAGGAAGAACTCGCCCGCCTTCAATCAGGTAGCTCGACGCCACCACAAGACCCACCGACTTGGCTGCCCAGCCAGTCGGGGGGGAACAGCATGGACATGCCTGGTCCGAACCCGGGTGGACCGGGCCTGACGCCCTATAACCGCTGACTCCCGCGACGGTAAGCTGCTGGCGGGCTGCGTCTGCTCAGGCGCTACTGCATGCACGAAGCGCCCCTGGGCGGTCCATCCTCGGCCGCATTAATTTTTGTCATGGAATCATCAAGCCCGGGCGTCATGCGTTAGCAGTTCGCAGACCCTCTTCGCTCAAGGAGCACAACATGTATCGCCTTCTCGCGCTTGCCATGGCGACCAGCACCGCTCTCGCCGCTACTACTGCGCTCGCGGCGCCCGAACGTGTCCGTGGCACAGTCGCCGCCGTCACCGGCAACACGCTGACCGTTCATACGGCGCTTGGTCAAAATCTGTCAGTTGCTCTCACCGGCAAGACCCGCTACCTCAAAGTGGCACCTTCGAGCCTCAATCACGTCGATCCCGGTGCCTATATCGGCACGGCAACCAAATCCATCGGCGATCAGCTGATAGCACTCGAAGCGGTGATCTTCCCGCCGTCCCTGAAGGGGATGGGCGAGGGCCATTACGGCTGGGACCGCCTTCCGGACACGACGCTCTCGGCCGGTAGTACTACGGCCAGCGCGATGACCAACGGCACGGTAAGTGCCGCAGCCCCGGCGAGCGGGACTGTCAACAGCGCAATGACCAACGGCACTGTGTCAAGTGCCAACGCGTCGGGCGGTGCCAAGCAGATCACTGTGACCTATAAGGGCGGCAAACAGGTCATCATCGTGCCGCCGACCGCGCCCATCGTGACCTACCAGTTGGGCGAGAAAGCCGAACTGAAACCAGGCGCAGCGGTCTTCGTCAACGGCGCGAGCCACGGCGAGATTGTCACTGCGAATGCTGTGGCGGTCGGAATCGACGGTGTAAAACCGCCCATGTAAAAACACCCAGCAGCCTCGGCGGCCAGCCCCCGCGCAGACTTTTTAGGCGAAGTCCACACCATCCGCTTAGAAAGGGGCAAGTCGTGGATCAAATTGCACATCAAATTGCACAGGGCCAGGCCCGCCGCCCGGCCCACCCTTTGCCAATCCGAATCATGCACTGGATCGGCGCCATCGCTATCATCTGCATGTTTCTGAGCGGCTGGGCGATCTATAACGCCTCACCGAGCTTACCCTTCACCTTTCCCCGCGGTTTGACGCTCGGAGGCTGGCTCGCCGCCGGAATCGCCTGGCATATCTCGATGATGTGGGTGCTGTTCGCAGACGGGCTCGCCTATCTCGCCTATGGCACGATGTCGGGGCATTTTTGGCGTGACCTGCGCCCGACCGGGCCCCGCGCCGTGCTGCGCGATCTTTGGGATGCGCTGCGTTTCCGGCTTCCTCATCGTCTCGGCCATTACAATGCCGTGCAGCGTCTCCTTTACAGTGCAGTGATCCTCTTTATCTGCGTGGCGGTGCTGAGCGGACTCTCGATCTGGAAGCCGGTGCAACTCGGCTGGCTTACCGGGCTCTTTGGCGGATATCCGCTCGCACGCCACATCCATCTCGCCATGATGTTTTGCATTGTGACTTTTCTCGCTGTGCATCTCGTGCTCGTCGCCCTCTACCCACGGACACTGGTTTCGATGGTTGCGAGCACCGACGCCGAGGAGGCACCGTGATCAAGCGTCCGCGCGTCGTCCCCTCGGTCAGCGCCGCCGAGATCGCGCCCGAAATCGCCAAGTTGAGCCGGCGGGGCCTGCTGCGCAAGGGGTTGTCGCTGGGCAGCCTGGCGCTGCTCACCGGCTGCGATCTTTCGACCCATTCCGGTGTCGATGCCGCGCTCTGGGCGATGTTGCACTTCGACGATCGTGTCCAGGCCGCCCTGTTTAACCCAAAGCGCCTCGCCGAAACCTATCCCCCGAGCGCCATCACCCGGCCGTTTCGCTTTAACGCCTATTATCCGATGTGGCAGGTGCGCCCGGTCCCAGAAGGTTGGCGTCTTGCCGTCACCGGACTGGTCGCAGACAAGACCCCATGGACGGTCGAGCGATTGCAGAGCCTGCCACAGCAAGCACAGATCACCCGGCACATCTGCATCGAAGGCTGGAGTCAGATCGGGCAGTGGAGCGGTGTGCCGCTGCACCTCTTTCTGCGCCAGGTCGGCGCCGATCTGCGGGCGCGTTATGTCGCCTTCACCTGCTTTGACGGCTACTCGACCAGCATCGACATGGCGAGCGCGCTGCATCCGCAAACCATTTTGGCGATTGATTTCGAACAACAGCCGTTGGCGCCCGAATGGGGAGCGCCGGTGCGGCTGCGAATCCCGGTAAAACTCGGGTTCAAGAGCGCCAAGAACCTGGAGTCGATCGCGGTGACAAACACCTATCCAGGCGGATTTTGGGAGAACCAGGGATACGACTGGTTCTCCGGGGTGTAGGCGGCAGAGCGGGGCTCAAGACTGCGCCAATTCTCGCCGCGTCCGGCCGCGCCTGTCTTAACTGGGTTATAAGCATGGGAGCAAAATGCGCGGACCGAGGATATCGACTAGATAACAGGCCGGTCTGCTGCGACCGTGATTTACGATCGTTTACTAGGCTTGACCGCGATTTACTCACAATGGAGTGAGATCAGCCACAAATTTTCCCAAGTTAGCGGTGCACCACTCGGAGAGCAACCATGCGCAAACATCATCTCCTAACCCCCGTCCTGCTTGGCCTGGACCTCTTAGTGCTTGCCAATCTCGTTCCGCAGACCGCTGCGGCGGCGCAGGCGCCGGGTACGGCGCGGGTTTGGTTTCTGCGGTCGGCGGGCTCGCTCAATGGCAATGTGTGGGCAGCAGAGCCAGAGATTTGCGCGAATGGCGCGCCGGTTGGCGATCTTCCGGTAGGAAGCAAATTTTATCGCGATTTCCGGCCTGGGACGTACCGCTTCACGGTGCAGGCATACGGCCTGCCAACCGGTGCGGCCGATACCGTATATCTGGCACCCGGAACACAGACCTATCTCGAAATCGAATGGTTGGCAAGCTGGCAGGAGGGTTACCCCGAGGCCGATTATAGCTTTGCGCCCAATACCTTTGGCATTCGGAAGATGTCGCCTCAGCTAGCACAGGCATATCTTCCCACATTGACTAATCACCCGGCATAATCGCCCGGCCGCGATGACGGCTTGTAACGGCTTGGGCTGCATCCAGCGTCAACATACCCGATGATCTTCCTCCTAATGCAGTCGTCGAGCTCTTTCTCGACTTTTATATTCGGCGGGTCTTTGCGATCCAGCCGGCGGAGAGCCTCTCAAGTGACGAACCTCGGAAGTCGTCCTGCGGCCTTATCGCGGCAGCGAGGTTTGTCGGTTTGCCTGATCCGCCCATGCCCCTCACCGCATCCGAATGCGCGGGCAAAACGAGGACGGGCATGAAACTGACGACGCTTGCCCAGAACGAGCGGCTGCGGACGCGGCTCGCGAGGGTGCTAGACCTCAGCAGAACCGCCGGGCGAGCGGCGGCCCCAGTCGTCGACCTTCTGGTTCGCCTCGCCCTGGCAAAAGCCTTCTTTGCCCTGGGAATGTTCCCCGGCATTGGTGCTGCCGATTTCCCTACGGCGTGGCCGATGATCATTGTGCGAGTGGTTGGACCGGTCCTGCTGGCCATAGGGCTTCTGGTCAGACCGGTTGCACTGCTGATGCTGGTGCTGACCTTGCGGGCGCAGTTTTCGGGCTCAGCGCAAGACGAGCACTTGTTCTGGGCAGCACTGTTTGGCTGGTACGTTGTGCAGGGTCCCGCGTCACTGTCGCTCGACCGCCTGCTGAGCAACGGTATGAAGCACAGTCCACTGCCGCTGGCAGGGCTCGCGATCGCTGCAGGCGATTGGGTCAACCATGCGATCGGTCCGCTCTTTGTGCTCGCCATACGGCTTTGGTTGGCCGCTGCCCTTGCCGCGCCCGCCCTGCCCCATACCATGCTCCCGGCCATGCAACACGGCATGCTGCCGGCGCGGTTGCTTAGTATCGGGGCTGTCTTGCTGGCTGTGGGCTTGGCTACGCCCGTGGTGGCGGCCGTCCTGTTTGTGACGGGATCCGGAATGGCGATGGGCGGTCCCGGTCACGGCATGACGATCTATGAACCCTTGCTTTTGGCTTTGCTCGCGGCCTCGGGAGCCGGACGCTATTCGCTCGACCATCTGATCGGCCGTTGGGCGCGTCGCGCGGTCCGCTTGCATCCCGACATGCCCCATGTCGTCATCGTCGGCGCAGGGTTTGGCGGCATGGCGTGCGCGGCGGGGCTACGCCATGAGCCGGTGCGCGTCACGTTGATAGACCGGGAGAACTATCACCTGTTCCAACCGTTGCTGTATCAGGTCGCAACAGCTGCCCTTTCGCCGGCCGCTATCACCACGCCGGTGCGCGCCGCGTTCCGCGACAATGCTCGGATGCGGGTGCTGCGCGGCACCGTTACCGCGGTGGACGCCGCTGCGCGCCGGGTGATCGCCGATGGTCGCGCAATTGCCTATGACACGCTCGTGCTCGCGACCGGTGCGACGCACGGATACTTCGGTCGCGAGGAATGGGCAGTCTACGCGCCGGGGCTGAAATCGGTCCCGGACGCCACCAGGATCCGCAGCCGTATTCTCGATGCCTTTGAAAAAGCCGAAGCGACCGAAGATGCTGCGCTGCAGCGGAAACTTCTGACATTCCTTATCTGCGGCGCCGGACCGACCGGCGTCGAAATGGCCGGCGCCATCACTGAACTTGCGCATAACGGGGTGGGCAAAGATTTTCGCAATTTCGACCCCGCATCCGCCCGCATCCTGCTGTTGCAGGCCGGGCCGCGGGTGCTACCGCAATTCGACGAACGGCTGTCGGCCTTCGCCCGCAGCTCATTGGAGGCGCTTGGCGTCGAGGTGCACACCGATAGCCGGGTAGAGCTGATCGACGGGGACGGGGTCGTCGTCAATGGCGAACGAATCACGGCCGGCACCGTTTTGTGGGCGGCCGGGGTGGTCGCGTCGCCAGCCTCGGCGTGGCTCGGAGCCGAGGCGGATCGTGCCGGCCGCATCAAGGTCCGCCCTGATCTTTCCGTTCCCGGCCACCCCGATGTCTTTGCGATCGGCGATACCGCGCTTTCGCTCGCTTGGGATGGCCAACCTGTTCCCGGGCTTGCGCCCGCCGCGAAGCAGGGCGGCGCTTACGTAGCCTCGGTTTTGCGAGCCCGGCTGCGCGGCCGCAAACCGCCGCCGCCGTTCCGCTATCACCACCAAGGCAGCCTGGCCACGATCGGCCGCAAGAGCGCGGTTGCGGATTTTGGATGGGTGAAGGTTACCGGCGCCGCGGCATGGTGGCTTTGGGGCGCCGTGCATGTTCTTTTCCTGGTCGGCGTACGCAATCGGCTTTCGGTGATGCTCGGCTGGGTCTGGTCGTACTTTACGTTCGACGTCGGAGTACGGCTAATCACGGAAACAGGATCGAATCAACCTACACCGATATACCCGAGCCAAGCTTGACGGGGAAAGTCGGCGACCTCGGGATCGGCGTATCCCGCCACCACTGCTCCCACGCGGATGAGGTGATTGAATAAGGCGAAATCACTGAAAGCCCGCGTTTTGAACGTTCAGCCGGCGTTAACCCGATCCGGCTGCTCAACGCCAGATTCCACACGTGCATCTTCGTTTTCCCGCCTCGAAAAAGCCGCGCACGTCCTTCAGCGGATGGTTGTGGCGGGATTCGTCGAGCGCGACATACTCTTCGAGGCTTTTCAAGGAAGCGTGACCGGAGAACTGCTTGAGGCGCGCGATATGGACGCCTTGTGCGACGCCGCTAGAGATCGCCCCGCGCCGCAGGCTATGGCCGGCAAAGGCGGCAGCATCCAGCCCGGCCTCGGCGGTCCATTTCTTGACGATCAGCGCAATCGAAACGGTGTCGATCGGGTTGGTACCGATCCGGTAGCGGTCGGCTATCGGTTTCCGTTTGGCACCCCTGTGGAGGCGCGGCGGCGGCAGACGCCACAGCCGGCGAAACAGCGGCCCGGCGCTGATGCTGGCGGCAGCGAGCCAGGCTTCGAGGGCTCTGACCTGGGCACAGATCGGTCTTGCCGACTGGCAGCCAGACAGTCGTGCCATGGGCCTCCTGGTCGTTCTTGTGCCACGGCAGCAACAGGGCGATGCCGTCTTCGTGCCGGCTCAGCTGCTCGATCGTCAGGGCCGCGAGTTCGCTCGGCCTGAGCGCCGCGGCAAAGCCGACGAGCCGCAAGGCGCGGTCGCGCAATCCCCGCAAGGTAGGTGTCGGGGATTGCCCGCACCGCGGCCCGCAACGGGTCGAGGACCAGTGCGGTCTTTTTGTGCAATGGCCGGCGATGGGCGCGGTGGATGCCGGCAAAGGTCGCGCTGACGATTGGCGACGCCGTCGGCGGTGGATAGCCGGCTAAGAGGTGCAGATAGCGCAGCGCGGCATGGCGCAGCCGCAGGGTGTTGACCGCGAGCCCCCTGCCCGCCTCGGCCGCGAGAAACGCCGCGATGGTCTCGGGCGCCGCCGGCTGTGCGGTATGCCTATGCACCGCACACCATTCGGTAGAGGCGGCGAGACCGGCGCGGTAGGCGCGCCTGGTGTTCTCGGCGTGGGCGGCGCGCCGATAATCGGCGGCGGCGGCCTCGGCTTCGGCTTCGGCTTCGGCGAAGCTCAGCGCCGGCGCCGGCAGATCGACGATCGTTTTCAGCTCGAACCAGTCGCGCACCGCGTCCGGGTCTGCGCCCACGGGCAGCTGCCGCGACAGCGCGAAGTCCGCGCCGGCCGACCCCGCCGCGATTGCTCGATTGCCGACCGATTCGCCGTCTTGGGTCATCGAACGGTTGCCGCGTTGGCCTTGTCGTAACCTTCGTGCCAAAAGTGCCGATCTGAAAGTCGCGCTGTTTCAATAGTTTGCGTTTGAAGGCCTGTTGCAACCCATTGATGTGGCGAGAGAGTCAGCTTTCCGACAGCAAGGGCTCCGCAGCGGCCTCCATCGCGACAGCTTCAGGAGCCGCCCCTGTTTTGGGCGACACGGTTCTCGCCTCGGCGGCGATGCGGCTG
>Ga0210401_10002316_pt1 | contig 21204 bp, 20 predicted proteins | sample IncBWH32MmetaG_FD_150866 | JGI IMG/M metagenome (GOLD analysis project Ga0210401, IMG submission 150866) | Forest soil microbial communities from Barre Woods Harvard Forest LTER site, Petersham, Massachusetts, United States - Inc-BW-H-32-M | ecosystem: Environmental > Terrestrial > Soil >... | reverse complement strand
TCCGCTCTCAGTCGTCCAGGCCGATGCCGCCCGCCGGGGCCAACGTGTCCACCGAGATCCGCAGCAGGCCCTGCGCGGCCCGCTGCACATCGACCAGCTCGTAGCCCAAGCCACGGATGGTCGGCTCGATCAGCTCGCGCACGGCCGAGGCCGAAGCCGGGCCGCGCGCCGCGACCGTTTCGGCCGCTCGCCGTCGCGGCGCCGCCTGCTGGCCCGCTGCATTCCAACTGTTCGTGCGCATCACGCCGGTATCACCCCGCCACTCGAAAGATCACGCATCAAAAAAAAATGGGCCCGCTAGCCCATTTTTCTAGTCCCGACAGGCTGGCGCCGCGCATTCGGTCTGCCAGCCGCCGCCCACCTCATCGACCGGATCTGCAGGGCCCGAACGCCCGCCTCGCAGGCGATCGAACATCGATCCGGCCCCGGAGCCCGCCCGGTGTGCCTACTGCGCCTATATATCGACGCAAAAAGCGATTATATCGTCTTGCCGCCCGCCGTTCTAGCCGAATCCGCGCCCCGGCTTCGGTCGCCGGAACCGGTTCTGCAGGCCCGCATTGGCGCGCGGGCTGTGTGGATGCGTCCCGTTGGCGATATAGCTGACGGTGCTGGTCATCGGATCGGGCTGGCGCGCCCCGCCCGAGGGCCTGCCGCCGGAGGGCTTGCCTCGGCGAGCGCCGTCCGGGCGCCGCGGCCCCGCACCGGCAGGCCGGCCGCGGATGGCCTCGGCCCCGATGCCCAGATCGTGCAGCCACGCCTCAACCCAGCCCGGGGCCAACTCCAGGAAGCGGCCACGCGCGAGCGAGCGCGGGAGCGCAATCGAGCCGAAGCGGATCCGTATCAGCCGGCTGACTGTCAGCCCCACCGCCTCGAACATCCGACGGATCTCGCGATTGCGTCCCTCTTTGATCACGGCCCGGTACCAGTGGTTCAGACCCTGGCCGCCGGCATCTTCCAGCAGATTGAAGCGCGCCGCGCCATCGTCCAACTCGACGCCATCGAGCAGTCGCTGGCGCTGCTCGTCGGTGAGCTGCCCGGCCACCCGCACGGCGTACTCGCGCTCGACTTCGAAGCGCGGATGCGTCAACCGGTTGGCCAGGTCCCCCGACGTCGTCACCACCAGCAGACCTTCGGTGTTCAGGTCCAGGCGACCGACCGAGATCCAGCGCCCGCCCGCAACCTTCGGGAAGCGCTCGAACACCGATGGCCGCGCCTGCGGGTCATCCTGGGAGACAATTTCGCCGGTCGGCTTGTGATAGATCAGAACCCGAGGCGGCTTGCCGGGTTGCCGGCGCTGCAGGGGCCGCCCGTTGATCCGAACCTGGTCAGTCGGCAGCACGCGCTGGCCGACATGCGCGGGTTGGCCGTTCACCGATACCCGCCCGGCCACGATCAGCTCTTCCATCTCGCGGCGCGAACCGATGCCGGCATCGGCCAGCACCTTGTGCAGCTTGTCGGACTGCGCATTGAGCGCCGATTGAGCCGCACGCCGTCCACGCTCGAGCAACTCGCGCGGCAGCGGCTGCTCCGGCATGGCCGCCTCGCTCAGATTCTCGCCGTCGGCCAGCGGCCCGGACGGCTCGGCCTCGCGCGACTCGGCGGGCACCGCATCGCGGGGTGGCCGCTCGCCGCGGCCCCGACGACGCCGCCCGAGGGGACCGCGCAGGCGGCGCTCGCCGTCTGGGCCAGCGGGACCCGGGCCGGGCCGGGCCGCATCGTCCGGTTCATCCGAAGCTGCAACGGGGTCGGCCGGCGCAGTCGTCTGGTCCGGATCCGGGTCCGACCCCGACGGCGCGTGGCCGGCGGCGATGGCCGGGTCCGGCGGCGGTGCAGCTTCGGCAGGACTGTCGGAAGTTGTCTGGGCGTCCGGCGACGAATCGGCCGGCTCGGTCCCACTCGGCAAGGGTTGACTGATCATATGGGCGAGACCCATGAGGAAGAAGATTCGAGCGACTGCGCCAGCGGCGCCGCAGCGCCGTCGCCAGCTTTCGGGATCAATGCGGCGTGTGTCATCGGCAACTCCAGTTCCTGCGGTTCTGAGGCCGCATTGCCATTGGCCAGCGGTGGAAGCTCCTGCAGTGTCTGCAGGCCCAGATCGTCGAGGAAGGCGCGCGTGGTGGCCAGCAGCCCCGGCCGTCCGGGCACCTCGCGGTAACCCACGGTTTCGATCCAGCCGCGCTCCTCGAGGGTCCTGATCACCTGGGTCGAGACGGTCACGCCCCGGATCTCCTCGATGTCGCCCCGTGTTACCGGCTGCCGGTACGCGATGATCGCCAGGGTCTCGAGCACCGCGCGCGAGTAGCGCGCCGGCTTGTCGGGATTGAGCCGTTCCAGGTATGCCCGCATCGCCGGCGTGCTCTGAAAGCGCCAGCCGGAAGCCAGGCGGACCAGCTCGACTCCGCGGCCCTGCCAGACGTGCCGCAGTTCATCGAGCAGCGCCTGCAACGTTGCGGCGTCGAATTCGCCACCGAATAACCGGTCGATTTCGGTCAGCGACAACGGCTGCTGCGCTGTCAGAAGCGCTGCTTCCAGGACGACCCTCGCCTCGTGCGCGTTCATGCTCTCCGTTCAAGTCGGTCGGCCCGTCATTGCACCGGATCGCATTCGCGATGCGGGTTGGCCGAACAAATCCCGGGTCCGGTGATCAATGCCACCCGCCGCACAGGGGACGGTTATGGCTGGCTGCCCGCGCCGGGCCGAGATGTACGATCAGAAAACGGGACGATCTGGAAGCATCTGGGGGTCTGGGCGCTCCACCCCGCTTTTACGTTTGGGTCGGGGCGCTCTGCTCCGTAAGTGGCTGCATTTAGCAGCAGCTCAGCGGCTTCCGGTTGGCCAAGCAGTGTATCACGCGACCTCGCGCGCACAACAGACGAAACGGATGACACCCGCGCAGGCGGTCGTCGCCACTGCGGACACGCGCTGATCGAGGGCCGGATCGGGCTTGCACCATCGTCCAGCACTGTATATATTGACAGTATCCGGATCGGCAGCGAGGGGCCGGGTTGGCTTCCTCCGCGCTCCCCCAACCAACGGCAACCGCATGACCATGAGCACCGACACCGCCCTGGCCCTGACCACCCGTCAAAATGAAATCCTCGAGTTCATCCGCCATGCGTTGAGCACCCGCGGAGTGCCGCCGACGCGCGAAGAGATCGCGCGGGCCTTCGGTTTCCGGTCGCTGAACGCGTCCGAACAGCACTTGCAGGCGCTGCAGAGAAAAGGGCTGATCGAGTTGCTGGCGGGCACTTCGCGCGGCATCCGCCTCAAAGGCGGCACGCAGGATGCGATCGGAGCGGCGGCTCGCGAATTGGGCCTGCCCCTGATCGGCAAGGTGGCCGCCGGCAGTCCGATCCTGGCCCTGGAAAACGTGCTCAAGCATCCGGTCATCGACGCGGCCCTGTTCAGGCCGCGTGCCGACTACCTGCTCGAAGTGCGCGGCATGAGCATGCGCGATGTCGGCATCCTGGACGGCGATTGGCTGGCCGTGCACCGGCAGGAGCAGGCATCGAACGGCCAGATCGTGGTGGCGCGGCTGGGCGACGAGGTCACCGTCAAGCGGTTCCGGCTCAAGGGCACGCGGGCCGAGCTGATCGCCGAGAACCCCGAGTACGCACCGATCATCGTGGATTTGAAGCGCGAAACGCTGGCCATCGAGGGCCTGGCGGTCGGAGTGATCCGGCCGTCGCTGTGAGTGGCGAAAAATGATGCACGCTCGGCAGCTTGCCGCCCTCACCCCCGCCCCTCTCCCGCTGCGCGGGCGAGGGGCGATACCGCGTGCCCCTGCAGACGCGTACGCACTTGCGGCGCCCGAAGGGGGTGAGGGCAGATTTGCGGGGCTGCCAGGCGTGTGGCACGCCGATGATCCGGCACTGGCGGCCACGGCAGCCGAATGTGCACCCACCGGCTTTGCCGGCCTGGATGCCGAGCTGCCCGGCGGCGGCTGGCCGCATGGCCAACTGGTCGAGCTGCTGTACGACGACCCCGGCATCGGTGAATTGAGCCTGCTGGCTCCCGCGCTGGCCGCACAGGCCCAGGCCGGCCGCGCCTGTGTCTGGATCCTGCCGTGCGAATCCGGGCCGGACAATCTGCTGCAGCAGGCCTTGCCGTATCCGCCGGCGCTCGCCGAAGCCGGCATCGATCCGTCCTGCAGCATTTTCGTCAGACCCGCCGTTGCGCGCGAAGCCTGGTGGGCAGTGGAGCAATCCCTGCGGGCTGCGCACTTGGGCGCCCTGATCGGCTGGCTGCCGAGCTCCGGCGCGCAGGCCGATTTTCGTGCGCTGCGCCGGTTGCACCTGCTGGCCCAGCGGCATCACGCACTGGTGTTTGCGATACGGCCGTCGCGTTGTGCCGGCACGCCCTCGCCGGCCGTGCTGCGCCTGCAACTGGCTTGCAGCAGCGGGCCGCAGTCCCGCTTACTGGCTGTCAAAATTCTGAAGCGGCGCGGCCGGCCCCTGATCGACCCGGTCGCACTGCAGGTGCATCCAGACCGATGGAACCGGAGCGCTGCTTCGCTGGCCATGGCGGCCGCACCCGCATCCTCGGCGGTCAGACCGTGGCGGCTGACGGCGGCGCTGGCCGGCTGTTGACGCTGAAGCCAGCGGCCCGCGCAGCAGCTTTTCAACAGCCTGCGCCTGATGGCTCTGTGGCTCGCTGTGTGCCTGCCGGCGCTGCCGCTGCAGCTGGCGGCGCGCGCCGCGCCGTGCACCGGACCGCTGGCCATCACCGAGGGGCCGCGCGAGCGGCCGCTGATCTCGTTTTGCAACGACTCGGCGCGCGCCGCCGGGATCGCTCCGATGATGAAGCTCGCCGCTGCGCAGGCGCTGGCGCGCACGCTGACGGCCGTGCCGCGCCAGCCCGATCATGAACGCGACGCGCTGCACGAGCTGGCCTGCTGGGCTTACCAGTTCAGTGCCCAGGTGGCGGTCCGAACCGGCACCGTGGCGAGCGGCCTGGTGCTGGAAACCGGCGGCAGCGAGCGCCTGTTCGGCGGCCATTCGCTACTGCACCGGCGCATCCGGCGCGAGCTCGGAAACCTCGGCTACCGCGCCGCGTTCGGCCATGCCCCGACTCCGGGCGCGGCCTGGCTGATCGGCACCGCACGCGCCGGCGGCCTGCCGGCCAGCGATGCACCCGCCGGCGGACAGTTGCAGGCCGCACTGTCACCCTTGCCGCTGGCGATGCTCGAATGGGACGCGGACACGACCGGGACGCTGCACGCGCTCGGGCTGGCCACGCTGGGCCAGCTGCTCGCGCTGCCGCGCGATGCCTTTGCACGGCGTTTCGGCGCGCAGCGGCTCGATCACCTGGATCGCGCGCTGGGCCTGCGGCCCGACCCGCAGCTGGCGTTTTCGCTGCCGGCGCGATTCGCGGCCCGCATCGAGCTGCCGGCCGACGTCACGCAATCGCCTCAGCTGATGTTTCCCGCGCACCGGCTGCTGCGCTCGCTCGAAGGTTTTCTGCGCGGCCACGATGCGGGCGCTGCCGAGCTAGTTTTCACCGCCCACCATGACCCGCGCGCGGTGCAACCGGTGACCGCAACGCCCATCGTGCTGGTGCTGGCCGCCCCCGAACGCGATGCCGGGCGGCTGGCCAAACTGCTGGCCGAGCGGCTGACACGGATCAGCCTGCCAGAGCCTGCCATCGGACTGTCGCTCACGGTGGATCGGCTGGCGCCGTTTCAGGCATTGAACGCCAGCCTGCTGCCGCCGTCGCAGGACAGCGTTCGCGACGGGCTGGACTGGCTGCAACTGGCCGAAACCCTGCACGCCCGGCTGGGCTCCGAGCGCGTGTTCCAGTTGCAGGCGGTCGACGACCACCGGCCCGAACATGCGATCCGGATCGTGCCGCTGGCCACCGAGCGCGGCAGCCCGCGCACTGCGGCCCTGCCGTGCGCTCAGCAGCGTCCGCTGATGATCCTGCCGGCCCCGCAACTGCTGCCGCAGCACAACGAGCATCCGGGTTACGGCGGCCGTCTCGCGCTGCTGGCCGGTCCGGAGCGGATCGAGGCCGGCTGGTGGGATTTGGGCGACCCGCACCGTCCGACGGTGCATCGCGACTACTTCGTCGCACGCAACGAGCGCGGGCAGACGTTGTGGATATACCGCGAGTTAAAGCAGCCGCGCCGATGGTTTCTGCATGGATTTTTCTGCTGACGATTGAACGTTTTTTGAACTCAGCCCGGTGATAACATCGTTTCGCCCGCAGCACGAATCGCGTTCCGTGACCATCGAATCTCACCCGGAGTGCCCATGACCAATCCAGCCCTTGAGAAAGTGCGGAGCGAAGCGCTGGGGCTGACAGACGACGAGCGTGCGCAGCTTGCTCATGATCTGGTCGCCAGCCTGGACGGTCGTGCTGACACGAAGGCGGACCAGCAGTGGGATGCCGAGGTCTTGCGGCGCCTGGATGAAATCGATTCCGGCACTGCGGCGCTAATCGACCGCGAGGAATTCTCGCGCCGGCTGCGCGAACGCATCAATCGGTCCTGATGAGATAAACACCATGACCCGTCCCGACTGCATCAAGCACTGGAAGGAGATCCAGGAACCCGACAACTCGCATTACCCGGACAGCCAGGAGCTGCTGTCGATAGGGTCGCCGTTCGGACGCGTCTTCGGCCTGGCCCGGATCGGAATTCATCACGAGCTGGTGCCGCCCGGGCGGCGCACCTCATGGCCGCATTGTGAAGAGACCGAAGACGAATTCATCTACGTGATCGAGGGCACGCCCGATGTGTGGCTGGACGGCGAGCTGGTGCGGCTGGCTGCCGGCGACGGGGTCGGCTTTCGGGCCGGCACAGGGCTGTGCCACACCTTCATCAACAACACCGACTCCGATGTGCGGCTGCTGGTGGTCGGCGATCGCAACCGCGACGACAACCGGTTTCACTACCCGCTGCATCCGGCCCGCAATGTCCAGATCGGCGAGCACCACTGGAAGGAACTGCCGGCGCGGGCGCTGGGGCCGCACGACGGGCTGTCGGACCGGCTGCGCAAGGCCGGCGGGCCGTTCTAGCATACCCACGCGATGAAGTATTGAGCGCGCCGAGCCGGGCGATTACACTTCTGCCTTATGAGTCACACAATTACAGTCCGTCTTGATCCGGACCTCGCCACGTGGCTGGAGCAGACCGCTAGAAAAACCGGCGTTTCGCAGGGGCAGATAGTCCGCGATCAGCTCAGAGCTCAGTCCAAGAAGACGGAGCGCCGCTTCATGCGCCTCGCGGGTTGTGTGGACGGGCCGCGCAATCTTTCCTCCCGCAAGGGCTTCTCCAAGCGATGAGGGGCATCGCGGATACCGGCGGCGACTTCAGAATCTACCGGCGCAACAAGCGCGAAATCATCCCGACGATCTGCCCGCCGGGCGCGTAAGCGATCACGGATTGAAACGCTTGAAGGCGTGCTCGATGCCGCATCGCCGCCCGTCGGCGAAGCGAACCCAGCCTCTGCCGTCGGCGGTCAGGTCCAGCATCGCCGTCTCCGACAGCGTGCGGCTGATGCAACCGACTGTCTTCAAATACAGGTCGCTGTCGGTTACCTGGTACCAGTCCCGGCCTTGATCCTGCGTCAGCCGCACCGTGTACTGGTCCCACGCCACCTTGGCGGGAACCAGGAAGTCCTTGACGGTGCAGCTAGCGGCCGCTCCGCTGAACGTCAGCTTGCGCGTGGCACCGTCCTTCTGAACATTGACGACGCCGGAGGCCGGAGCATCGTCACAGCCCTGGGTGCGTATGAAGACGTTCTGGCCGCTGATCTGATAAAGGTTGAACCCGGCCTTCTCGACGGTCCACTGGTCCGCGCGGGCCGGCCCCGCCGCGGCGATCAGCCATAGGCTCGCCGCCAGTCGGACCGCAAGGCCGTTTCTCATGCTCATCGTCTCAGCGGCACTTGCCGACCGCTGCCGCGTGCAGCAGGACAGGCGCCCTGAGCAGGCCCTGCGCGGCAGGAAAAACTTCCGGGCTCAGGCAGTTGGGCACGGCAGCGCTCGATACGGATTCGCGAAAGCTCTCCCACGAGTCGGACGGCAGCTCCGTGGGTGGCTCGGCCGTGATCTCGATCGCGTCCAGCCCCGCTTGCGCCTGCGCCTGCCGAAGCCGCCGCGATTGCAGCTTCTGGCCGGTGGCCTCGCGCGAATCGGCCGGCTGATCCGCGTTCTGCTCGGGCTGCGCGCACCGCACCAGAACGACGGACCCGCAGCCATTCTGGATCGCCTCGGCACCCGCGGCCTCTTCGGCGTCGGCCTGCTGGGCTTCGCACCGGCCTGAACCGATCAGCATGGCGGCGATCAGCAATGGACCCAGATCCCCGGCAACGCCTCTGACACGCAAATTCACCCCCCGACCCGATCGCTCAGGGTACCGAAAACTCCCCGGCCCCGCTGTGCGCCAGACGGGACCGGTGTGGGGATTATGCGCCGGGTACTGTATATTTATACAGTACTCCTGTCCGGTGCCCGCCCGATGCAGCCGTCCTACGCCGAACTGCATTGCATCTCCAACTTCAGCTTCCTGCGCGGCGCCTCGCATCCGGAAGAGCTGGTCGAGCGCGCCCTCGCCCTCGGCTACACGGGACTGGCGATCACCGACGACTGCTCCTTCGCAGGGTCGGTTCGAGCGCACCTGGCGCTGCGCACAGCGCGCTGCGAGCTGGCCGAAGCCGGCGAATTCCGCCTGATCCACGGCACCGAAATCCGGCTCGCCGATGGCCCGCGCCTGGTGCTGCTGGCGGCCACGCGCGCCGGGTACGGCAACCTGTCGGAGCTGGTCACGCTGGCACGGCGCGCCGCGCCCAAGGGCGAATATCGTCTCACCAAGGCCGATCTGGCCGCGCGGGCCCCTCTGCTGCAAGACACGCTGGCACTGCTGGTGCCCTCCTTCGCCCCTGCCAGGGCTTCGGAGGGCAAGCCCGAGCCGGCGCCGCGCGGACGGCGGCAATCCGCGACCGAACTGGCAACGATCGAGCAGGAGGCGCGCTGGCTGCAGCAGCTGCTGCCCGGGCGCAGCTGGATCGCCTGCGAACTGATCCGCGGCCCGGACGACGAGGCGTGGCTGGCTTCGCTGCAGCACATCGGCTCGCTCGCCGCTTTGCCGCTGGTTGCGGCCGGCTGCGTGCACATGCACGTGCGAAGCCGCAAGAAACTGCAGGATGCGCTGACGGCGGTGCGCTTGCGCACGCCGCTTGCGCAGTGCGGCCGCGAGCTGGCGCCCAACGCCGAGCGCTACCTACGTCCGTTGTACCGGCTCGGCCGCATCTACCCGGCCGAGTTGCTGGCGCAGACGCTGGCGATCGCCGAACGCTGCCGTTTCTCGCTCGACGAGCTGCGTTACGAGTATCCCGACGAGATCGTCCCGGACGGCCAAACGCCCGCCACCCATCTGCGCAGCGTGACCTGGGAGGGCGCGGCGACGCGCTACCCGCAGGGCGTGCCGGACAAGGTGCGCGCGCTGATCGAGCACGAGCTGGCGCTGATCGGCGAGCTGCGCTACGAACCGTACTTCCTGACCGTGTACGACATCGTGCGCTTCGCGCGCGAGCGGCGCATCCTGTGCCAGGGCCGCGGCTCGGCGGCCAACTCGGCGGTGTGCTACTGCCTGGGCATCACCGAGGTCGACCCGGATCGGATCAGTGTGCTGTTCGAACGCTTTGTCAGCAGCGAGCGCAACGAGCCGCCCGACATCGACGTCGATTTCGAGCATCAGCGGCGCGAAGAGGTGATGCAGTACGTGTACGCGAAATACGGCCGCCATCGCGCCGCGCTGACCGCCGCGCTGCACACGTATCGGCCGCGCGGCGCGCTGCGCGACCTGGGCAAGGCGCTGGGCCTTTCGCTCGACCAGGTCGACCGGCTGGCCAAGAGCATGTCGTGGTGGGACGGCAGCCGCATCCGCCCGGAGCTGCTCGCGCAGGCCGGCTTCGATGCCGACAACCCGGTGATCGCGCAGCTCACCGAACTGGCGCACCTGCTGATCGGCTTTCCGCGCCACCTGTCGCAGCACAGCGGCGGCTTCGTGATCGCGCGCGATGCGCTCTCGCGCCTGGTTCCGATCGAGAACGCCGCGATGCCGGATCGCACCGTGATCCAGTGGGACAAGGACGACCTGGATGCGCTGGGACTTCTGAAGATCGACGTGCTGGCGCTCGGGATGCTCACCTGCGTGCGGCGGGCGCTGGACCATCTGAACGCCTTCAACGGATCGAACCTGCGGCTGCAGGACATTCCGTCCGAGGATCCGGCGGTGTACCGGATGCTGGGACGCGGCGATTCGCTGGGCGTGTTCCAGGTCGAGTCACGCGCGCAGATGAACATGCTGCCGCGGCTGCGCCCGCGGTGCTTCTACGACCTGGTGATCGAGACCGCGATCGTGCGGCCGGGCCCGATCCAGGGCGGCATGGTGCATCCGTATCTGCGGCGGCGCCAGGGCCTGGAGCCGGTCACCTATCCGTCCGAGGCGGTCAAGTCCGTGCTGGAGCGCACGCTGGGCGTTTCGATCTTCCAGGAGCAGGTGATGCAGCTGGCGGTGGTTGCGGCCGGCTTCACGCCGGGCGAAGCCGACCGGCTGCGGCGCGCGATGGCAGCCTGGAAGCGCAAAGGCGGCCTGGGGCCGTTTCGCGACCGGCTGATCGCCGGCATGCTGGCGCGCGGCTACAGCAACGAATACGCCGAGCAGATCTTCCGGCAGATCCAGGGCTTCGGCGAGTACGGCTTTCCGGAGAGCCACGCGGCCAGCTTCGCGCTGCTGGTGTACGTCTCGTCGTGGCTCAAGTGCCACGAGCCGGCCGCGTTCTGCGCGGCCCTGCTCGATTCGCAGCCGCTGGGCTTTTACGCGCCGGCGCAGATCGTGCGCGATGCGATCAACCACGGCGTGACGGTGCGGCCGGTGTGCGTCCATGCCAGCGACTGGTATTGCACGCTGGAGCCGTGCGCTGCGGAGCCCTCACCCCCTCCCCTTTTCCGGCCTTCGGCCGGAAAAGGAAGGGAGGAAGAGAACGAGGGGGCTGGGCTGGCCCCCTCGTGCTCCCCCAGCCAATGTAAAGGCGCGGGCGAGGGGCGATCGAGCGCGGCTTGGTTGTGTGTCAACGCTAAAGGGGCAGCGACTGATCGCCCCTCGCCCGCGCAGCGGGAGAGGGGCGGGGGTGAGGGCCAGTCCGCCGTGCGGCTCGGCCTGATGCAGGTGAGCGGCCTGAGCGAGGCGGCCGGCCAGCGGATCGTCGAGGCGCGGCGAGGCGCTGCTTTTTCCGACGTGCACGACCTGGCGCACCGGGCCCAGCTGGACCGCGGCGAGATGGCGCGCCTGGCCGCGGCCGATGCGCTGGCGCAGCTGGCCGGGCACCGGCGAGCCGCGCTGTGGGGCGTGCTCGGACTGGACAGCGGCGCCGCGCGCCAGGCTCCACTGACGGGCGCACTGCCGGTGGCGGAACGCCAGATCGAGCTGCTGGCCCCGACCGAGGGGCAGGACATCGTGGCCGACTACAACGCAACGGGCCTGACCTTGCGGCGCCACCCGCTGGCGCCGCTGCGCGAGCGGCTCGATCGGATGCGGCTGTGGACTGCGCGGCGCATCGCCGATGCGCGCCATCAGCAACGGGTGCGCACCACCGGCATCGTCACCTGCCGCCAGCGCCCGGGCACCGCCAGCGGTGTCACCTTCGTGACGCTGGAAGACGAAACGGGTTGGATCAACGTCGTGGTGTGGCGCGCAACGGCCGAACGGTTCCGCCGCGAGCTGCTCGGCTCCACGCTGCTGACCGTGTACGGCCACGTCGAGCGCGTCGATGCCCCCGATACCGCGGTGATCCACCTGATCGCATCACGCCTGGTCGATCATTCCGCAATGCTGAGCGGGCTGGTGGTGGACAGTCATGACTTCCGGTGAGACAGCTGGCTGTCAACAGCCTGTCGCCGAAACGCGCCGGAAACTATTCAAAAATGACTCGATAGGCAGCCTGCAGCGCCCGCATAAGTGACGGATGCAGCGTACCGAGCTTTGGAATTTGCCCATGCGGAGCCGATGGGGGCACTGTGAACCATTCGGTCGTATAGGGAAGATCCACCATCTTCCTCAGATCGAACTTCGTGTCGTAGCTAAGACCGGCGGCGTGATAGCCGACCGGATTGCCAGCGCGCAAGATCGCAAACTCGCCCCGATGCAGCGTTCTGGTTTTTTGGCTGGTCCCATAAGCAACCCGCACTACAAACCGAGGTGCGTCGTCATCGAAGACCGCCAAGATAAGCGCAGGGCGAGGCTTCGGGAGAGGCGTAATTCCATCCGGGAAGTGACACCACACGATATCGCCGGCGGTGGGCTCGCCCCACCAGTGCGTCACGTCGTTTCCGTGTCGAGCACTGAAGACCTCACCGAGCGCTTCGTACCTTGCGGCACCCGCTTGCGGATCTGCCGCAGTTGCGCAACAGTCAGCGGGCCATCGTCGGCCTCATATTGCGGCAGGACCCTGACCGCCAGCTCACGCAGCGCTTTGTGGATTGCTTGCGTCTCATCGAGGCCAAGGGCCTCGGCCAGGCGCTTGGTCGTCTTTCGCGTGACGCCGGCCTCGCTGTCAACTGCTCGATAACGAAATGCGATCTGTTCGCGGGCGGAGCGGCTGGCCATCAGCGGTGTCCTGCAAGGTAGATATCTATAAGATATCCGACACTAGCCGGTCCCGTCAATCCAGGAGCTTCAATAGTCGTACGTCAGCGACAACCAGGTCTTGGTGACGTCGTAATAGTCGGCCGCCGGGTCACCGGCGCGAAAGCGGGCGTGCTGCAGCTTCAGGCTCAAACTGGGCGTGAACGCGTAGGAGGCGCGAAAGTCGCGCTCGTTGCCGTAATTCAGCCCTCCGAAGGTGGCGTCGAACCGGTGCAGCTCGGCCACCAGCTGCAGGCGGCCCGGCCGGGCACGCAGCGACACCCAGGTGTCGCGCAGGCCCGTTGGCGGCGTGCGGGTAAATTGCAGGGCCCAGCCGTTGAAGGCGTAGGTGTCCTCGAACGGCATCTGGAATCCGTAACGGCCGCCATTGCTGGACTTGACCTCGCGGTCGAGGCGAGCCCCGAACTCCGCCAGCTTGAGCAAGACCGCCCCGCCCCCCAGGCGCCAGTAGTGCGCCTCGATTACCGGATCGCCCCCCGCGTAGTGCCGCTGATGCGCGGCCTCGACCGTGTACAGCCCGTTCACCGCGGCGCCGGTCGACACCGTGCCTTCGGCGCGCAGCCCGACCACCTGGTGCGAGTTGTCTCTGACACCGTCGTACGCACCCAGGTACCACTGGGGGTCCGAGTACAAATCGGTCTGTGGCTGGTTCAGGCCGTAGGCGTAGGCCGCCACCGACTGATCGCGCGCGGGGCTGTAGGCCAGGCGCAGCAGCCAGATGCGGGTTTTCGCCTGCGTGCCCACCACCGTGCGAACTCGATCGAGCAGCGCGGCGTAGATTTCGCCATCGGGCAGGCTGTTGTTCACAACCGTGAGCCCCGTGAACAGCATCGGAATCTGCCGAAAATCGACGTCGCTGAAGAAGCGCTCGTTGTCCAGCTTGATCGGCTGCTTGCCCAGCCGTACGTGCGTGTCGGGCAAGCCGAGGTATTCGACGTACAGGCGGTTGGTATCGGTCCGTGAAGGATCCGGCAGCAGCGGATAGGGCGAGTCTTCATCCGTCGCCGGATCCGTGTTCAGACTGCTCGCACCCACCACATCGGTGTGAATGCCCTCGACCACGACGCGAAACTGGTCGAACACCGCGGTCTGCCAGCCGACGATCGAGCGCATGGTCCACGCGCTGGTGCGCTCCGTCTTGTTGGTCTGCGTGATGTCGGTGTAGCGCGGCCGCAGCTCGAGCGACAGGCGCCCCTCGGTGATCGCGTCGAGCGGCGAATCGACCTGCACCTGCTGCGCCGCCAGATCCGACCCCGCAAGTGCGCTCGCGGCCAGTCCCGTCGAAACGAGCAGCCGCCACAGTCTTTGTAACGGGCGCGGGCGCAAAAGACAGAGTGGCTGCATTGCAGCGGTCAGTTTCTCCGATCACCCCATTTGAAACTCGATTAGCTTTGTGCGATGCCGTGAAATGCTTCGACTCGACCCGGCAATCCAACCGCCTTGCAAAACGCCCTTCCCATGCGCCAGCTCGTCCTACGTTGCACGCTCGCGCTGGCCGCCGCGGCTCTCGCAGGCCCGCTGGCGGCCGCCTCCGACGTGCAGGTGCAAGTGCTCGCGCCTGACGGCGGACCCGTCCAGGACGCAGTCGTGTTTCTACGCACGCTTTCCGGTCAGAAAACGGCCGCCCACACTCCCCTGGCCGCTTCGGTCGAGCAGCACGATCGCGAGTTCGTCCCCTACGTGACGGTGGTGCAGACCGGCGCAGCGGTCCGGTTCCCGAACCAGGACCCGATCCGCCACCACGTGTACTCGTTCTCGCAGCCGAAAAAATTCGAGATCAAGCTGTACGCGGGCGACGCCCCCGATCCGATCATCTTCGACAAGCCGGGCGTGGTGACCATGGGCTGCAACGTGCACGACTGGATGCTGGGCTACGTTTTCGTCGTCGACACGCCCTGGTTCGCCAAGACCGACGCCCGCGGCCTGGCGCGTATCGACGCGGTCGAGGACGGTGAGTACGAGGCACGCATCTGGCATCCGCGCCAGCGCCACGAGGTGTCGGTGCGGCATCTGAAGCTGGCCGGCGCGCTGCCCGAGCCGCTGCATTTCGTGATCGAGGTCGCCTCGCGCAAGCCCCATTACAAACCGCCCCTGGACCCGCTGCACTACGCGAAATGATGTTCAAACGGCTGCGCCTGGGTGGCATCGCGGGACGGATGATTCTCTTCTTCGTCTCGCTGCTGGTGCTGGTTCAGCTGGCGGTGTTCGTCTCGATCGACCTGCGCAGCGATCAGATCGCGCAAACGACAGTCGATCACCAGCTCGAGGTCGGCGAGCGCGTGTTCGAACGGCTGTGGACGCAGAGCAATACGCAGCTCGAGCAGGAAGCCACCGTGCTGGCGGCCGACTTCGGGTTGCGCGAGGCGCTCGCGAGCAATGACCGCGGCACCATTCTGTCGGTGCTGGCCAATCACGCCACCCGCGTGGGCGCGGCGGCGATGATCGTGGTGTCGCTGGACGGTCACGTCGTGGTCGACTCGCTGCATCCAGCGGGCGATTCCCGCATCTTCGAGTACTCCGATCTGCTGACGCACGCCCAGGACCGCGGCCACGCGGCCGCCACGGTGGCGATCGACGGGCGGCTCTATCAGCTCGTGCTGGTCCCGGTGCTCGCCCCGGAGCCGATCGCCTACGTGGCGATCGGGTTCCGGGTCGACGATGCGCTGGCCCGGGAACTGGGCGAGACAACCGGCCTGGAGGTTTCGTTTCTGAGCACGCCGGCGCGCGGCGAGCGCGCCGTCGCCGCCTCCACGCTCGGATCCCGGGTGCGCACCGAGCTGGCCCGGATGGTGCCGACCGGTGCGCCGGCGTGGGCAGGCCAGGCCGTATCGCTGGGCGAGCGCCAGCTCGAAACCCGCGTGCGCTCGCTCTCGCCCGGTGGAAGCGGCGCCATCGACGTCGTGCTGCAGAAGTCGCTGGACGAAGCCGTCGAGCCGTTCAAGCGGCTGCGCGCGAGCTTTGGTCTGCTGGCGGTGCTGTGCCTGGGCGTCACGGTCACCGGATCGGTCCTGATCGCGCGCAACATCACGCGCCCGATCCGATCGCTGGCGCAGGCCGCGCTGCGGATCCAGGCGGGCGACTACGCCTCGGCGGTTCCGGTGCCGCACCAGGGCGAAATCGGCGCCTTTGCCGCCACCTTCAGCCACATGCAGGATGCGATCGCGTTGCGCGAGGGCGAGGTCCGGCGGCTGGCGTACCGGGACCCGCTGACCGACCTTCCGAACCGGGCCCTGTTCATGAACGAACTCGACCGCGCGATCGCCGAGTGCGGAAAAGCCGGCCAGGCGTTCAGCGTGCTGCTGATGGACCTGGACCGCTTCCGTTTCGTCAATGACACGCTGGGGCATCACGCCGGCGACCGCGTGATCATCGAGGTGGCGGCGCGGCTGCGTTCGGCATTGAGCGAACTGGACGTGCTGGCGCGCCTGGGCGGCGACGAGTTCGCGGTGCTGCTGTCACCGCAGCAGCGGCTCGAATCCCCGTCGGTGGCCGGGCAGCTGCTGCAGTGCCTGCAGGTGCCGGTCGTGGTCGACGGGCAGAGCCTGGACGTGGGCGTCAGCATCGGCATCGCCCACTTCCCCCGGCACGGCACCGATGCCGTGACGCTGTTGCGCCGGGCGGACGTGGCGATGTACGTGGCCAAGCGCGAGCACAAGGGTTTCGAGGAATACGATCACCGGATCGACCGCTATCGCCAGCACCACCTGTCGCTGCTCGGGGAGCTGCGCCAGGCGATCGACAGCAACGAGCTGCGGCTGCATTTCCAGCCCAAGATCGATCTGCGCACCGACGACGCCAAGGGCGTCGAGGCGCTGGTGCGCTGGGTCCACCCGGTACGCGGCGTTGTTCCGCCCTCCGAGTTCATCCCGTTTGCGGAGCAGACCGGATTCATCCGGCACGTGACACGGTGGGTGATCGAGGCCGTATTCGCTCAGATCCAAACCTGGCTCGCGCTCGCGGTCGAAATTCCGGTCGCGATCAACGTGTCGGCGCGAGACCTGTCGGGAACGGAACTGCCGGACCTGCTGGACGGCGCGATGCGCCGACACGACGTCTCGCCCCGCCTGATCAGCCTGGAGATCACCGAAAGCGCGCTGATGGAAGATCCCCACCACGCCGCGCGCATCCTGGCGCGCGTGCGCGAACTGGGCGTCGGCATCGCGATCGACGACTACGGAACCGGCTACTCGGCACTTTCGTACCTCACCCAGTTGTCGGTCGACTGCCTGAAGATCGACCGCTCGCTGATCAGCAATTTGCGTCAGGAAACCCGCAACGCGGCCATCGTCCGATCCACCGTGCAGCTGGGACAGAACCTGGGACTTACGATCGTTGCCGAGGGTGTGGAGACGCCGGACCAGATCGAGCTGCTGCGCCAGTTCGGCTGCCACCAGGCGCAGGGGTTCGGGGTGGCGCGGCCGATGCCGGCGGAAGAGGTGATGGCGTGGGTGATTGCGCGGGAGCTGGCGCAGGACTCAGCCTCACCGGGCTCCGGCGCGGAAGGGCATCACAGCAGCGATGGCACATCCGCCGTGGTCCCAGTACTGGCTGGCCGTAACCTCCGCCTGGCACGCTCAAAGTGACTGTCGAGGCCGAGACTCAGCTTGGGCGGAACCCGCCGGGCAGTTGTTCGGCAATGTCGCTCCGGTAAAGCGGTAGCCTGCTGACGCTCGAAAATCACTGCCAAACGTCGTTGCGGACACGACGATAGCGCAGATAAGGCAGTCAGCACGAACACAATCACCCCAACAACCACACGCGCGGCTCGTTTTCATAAGTTTTTCATTGGGCAAATTTAAGAAAACGACGCTTCGGACCGCGCAGCTGCCCTCAGCCAAAAAAGTGGCTATGCAGCAGGCACCCGGAATATGATTTTCTGTCGAGGGATCGCTGGACCAGCGACCCGCGGTGCAAGTCTTATCAGGACCACCTGCTCATGCACGCGGCCCAACGGTGCCGACCACGATGATCGAGATCAACGCATTGGCGACCATGGCGTCGACCTCGGCGCAACAAGACCGCGCACACACGATCGCCGAGCTCGGCCGGGTCCTGGAGTCTGCCGAAACAGCCGCACCCGAAAGCAATCAGGCGTTCCTGCGCGCGCTCGAGCTGGTCGAAGACCTGGACGACGAGCGCGATCAACCCGAGTTGGCCGAGGGGCTGCGTTCAATCGCCCGTTACGCGTATTTCTCCGGCCATGCACTGGAGGGAGTGAAGCCCTCGCTGCGTGCGGTCGAGATGCTGCGCCGCCTGCGGCTGCCTTCACGCCTGCAGACCGCGTTGATAACGCACGGCAACCTACTGGGAGATATCGGTAACGTGCCCCTCGCGATCGAGACGCACGCGGAGGCACTCGAGATCTCCGCCGAGCTGCGGGACACGTCGGCCCAGGCCAAGATTCTCAACAACCTGGGGGTGGTGCTGATCGACGCGGCCCAATACGCGGATGCCCTGACGTGTCTCGAGCATGCGACCGCATTGGCCGACGGCAATCCATCGCTGCGGCACGTGCGAGGCTCAGCCTTCGGAAACGTTGCGTACGCCTGTCTTCATCTGGAGGACTATGAGCGAGGGATGGCGGCCGCGAGGGAGTCGATCCAGCTTCATCAGGATCCGACAACCCTGCACGAACGCTTGGGACGTGTCACGGTGGAGAGCAACTACGCGCGGCTCTTGCTGGAGGTTGGCCAAACCGAGGCGGCCTTGGAGCGCTGCGAGATTGCGCGGCGCATCGCACAGGAGTCGGGGCTTGAACGGGCTCGGCTGGAGCTTGCACTGGCCGAAGGCTTGTGCGAGATCCATTCGGGGTTGCTTGAGCAGGGGTTCGCGCGGCTTTACAGGTCCTTGGAGTTCGCGCGCGGCCACAAGGGGGTGCTGGCCGATTTCCTGACCGTGATCGTCAAGGCGAATGAAATTGCGAACCAACACGACACGGCGCTGGTCTACCTGCGCGAGCTGATGATGCACACGAAGGAGGTGCAGCAGGAGAACACCTTGCTGCACCATCGGCTGCATTTGGAGCAGCTGGAGAGTCGAGGAAGGTCCACGGCATCTTCCGATGAGCTGCTTGCGCGGCGCGAAGCCAGGCTGCGGGACAAACTGGCGCAGAGAGTAGCGCACCAGGAACTGATAAAAGCGCGCGTCGAGATGCTCGAGCGGATCGCCGTTATTGCAGATCGCGCGGACCGCACCGGAGAGCACGCATATCGGGTGGGCAAGCTGGCCGCGCTGCTGGGGCAGGCGCTGGGCTGGGACGAGGACACGGTGTTTCTACTGGAGCTTGCGGCGCGGCTGCACGACATCGGCAAGATCGGCATCCCGGAACGATTGCTGATGGCCAGGAGGCCACTGGCGCAGGCGGAAATCGAGCTGGTGCGGTCGCACACCGCGATCGGCGCCGACATCCTCTCCCGGAGCAACGAGCCGTACGTCAAAATGGCCGAGGAGATCGCACGCTTCCACCACGAGCACTGGGACGGAAGCGGCTACCCGTTCGGGCTGACGCACACTGCTATCCCTATCGCGGCGCGCATCACGGCGCTGGCCGACGCGTACGACGAGCTCATGCATGCCCAGGGCCACGCGCCGGCGCACTCGCCCCAAAGCGCCCTGCGGGAGATCGCCGCGCAACGCGGCCGCCAGTTCGATCCGGAACTGACGGACTGGTTCGTGGCGCTGGCGACGCGACTGCAGGCCGAGCACGGTGGTCTGGACACCTATCTCGGTCAAGCCGCCCGCGGGTCACCGTTTATCCAGGCCCGGCAGAAGATTGCGGCGGCCTTGAGTCGGGTGGGTCCGGGATCCTAGGGCGGTTGCGACCCGTCATCCTAGCAAGCTGAACACCTGGCCGCCGGGAAGACGATAACGCGCAAAGTCTGCGATATCGACGGTCATGATGTCCCTAACGTCCGTCTCGGCCGCGAGCCAGTAGAGCGAAGCGTCGGCCGGATCGATCTCGCGCCGCGCTTTCTTCGAGTATTGCCGCATTCACTTGACCATGTCGCCCAAGTGATAAGGTTGGTCACCGCCACCAGAGAGCCCATCTGATGACGTGCCAGTAGTCGGTCGCTAAAGCACTTGTGTCGGAAATCCCTTTAACTCAACGCGCTGAGCAGATGGCATTACGTCAGTCACGAGAAAAAGGAGGAAGCATCCCATCGCGCTGAATCTTGCGCTTCTGAAGCCACAGAAGCAGGAGAAAATTGCAAAATCCGAGCGCGAGAACGAACCATGCTTGAGCCTTTGTGATCGGCGGCCATATCAAAGCGAACGGAATCCCGAAAACGCCAATCGCCACGATTCCCAAAGCCAGCGGCATTACCATCTGCAGCCAGATCCAAGCAAACCACGACAGTTTCGTCATTTCTTGTGCTCGATCGCGTCCTGAACGGTGAGCCCGGAGTCAATCAGTACCCAGGAACGTTCTCCAGCATTCATCGACTGCCATGCGTAGCCCGAGACAAGCCAGCCTCCACCGAACCTGGGCAATTCCAGCCATACGCGCGTCGAGGCAAAGACGCTGTAGCCGTTCAATGCAAGCGACGAGACATCATAGGCGTAATCCCCATAGGCCGAATTGCCGAAAGCCGCGGCTGATCCTGCTTCCAGCGTCAGTTTGACGGGATTAAATCCTTCGTAACCGGCCCTGGAGAAGTACGTAGCCCCTTCGAGCGCCGAATTCATGCCCCACACTGCGAGAAACGTAGCCGGATAGCAGGCGATTCCTTCACTTCCTGCACACGCCAACATTGCCGCGTTGACTCCAAGGACCCCTACGACCACCTTGCCACCGTTGTAAGCCCAATCCTTGAAACAACCGAACGTGAGATGCATGCAGCGGTTGAAGAAATACTGGAACGCTCCCGTCATCGCACCATTGCCGAACTTGCCCCCGGTCAACACGGAGCTGGTTCCACCGATAATCGAGTATGCGAAGAGATGTTCCAAGTCGTTTGCGATGGGGTTGCCTTCTATGTTGGGGATATTGCTTCCAAGATACTGGGACACTCCAGCAGACAGCGCTCCCTTGCCGCAGTTTCCGCCTTGCATCACTGAGCTCAGGCAACCTGCACCTGCGTGAAACACCGCCCGGCCAAGGCTGTCCTCAGCTTGAGAAAACCCGGGAATGTCCGCCAGTTGCCCGGCGCCGTAGAAGAGGCTTGCCGAGATCGCTCCCTGGATTCCGCCATCTATCTTTCCGGTGCTGATCAAGCCCGCGTCGAATCCGGCACTAGCGCTCACGGCAAGACCTTCCCAAAAACTCGGGTTCGGCGGCATGCCGTAATAGATCTCCACCGCCGCAACCGCGATCCCCGCCACCTCCCGCAGCCAGGGCGGCATCCACCAGGTCAGAGCCCCAACCCAGCCTTCAATCATTTCGCCGATGAACCCAAACGGGGTAAACCCGCTCGGATCGAAGCCGGCGAGCGGGTTGTTCATCAGGTAGGAGTAGCGGTTGTAGTCCTGCATCAGCAGGGCGTACTGAACGGTCGGGTCGGCCTGCATGAAGCGGGCGATGCTCGCGTCGTACATGCGCCCGTTCATGTGGATCA
>Ga0210401_10002314_pt1 | contig 21206 bp, 18 predicted proteins | sample IncBWH32MmetaG_FD_150866 | JGI IMG/M metagenome (GOLD analysis project Ga0210401, IMG submission 150866) | Forest soil microbial communities from Barre Woods Harvard Forest LTER site, Petersham, Massachusetts, United States - Inc-BW-H-32-M | ecosystem: Environmental > Terrestrial > Soil >... | reverse complement strand
GCCAGTGGTTGCATGAGATCGGGCGCGCCTATGGCAAGCCGCATAACTCCTGTGGTTCGCCAAAACTCTGGCCGACTTTGAAATCAATGACATAGCCGCCCTCCCGCCACCGGACCACGGTATGCGTCAGGCGATCCACGACCTCGTCGAATCAATTGGGCTTCGCGCGGCGTCATTTGCGACAGGTGAGGAGTTTCTCGGCACGAAACACGCTCATCGTCCGAGCTGCTTGGTTCTCGACGTAAGACTGCCTCGGATGAGCGAATCCTCTCCGCACTTCGTTCGAAAGTCCTTGGCAGAATGGAGTCGCAGAGCGTTGGGTAGGGAGTTGCCGGCGTGATCTCCTGGATCCCATCATCGCAGTTGACGAACGCCACTTGAAACGCCGGCTCTCTGAGTATATTCACTACTACCACGAGGACCGCACACATCTCGGACTAGGGAAGGGAACGCCAGACGGAAGAACTCGCACTGTAGCCGCCGGTCAGGTCCTTTCTCATCCGCGACTGGGAGGGCTGCACCACCGGTACGATCGGGCTGCCTAATCCGAACCGACGTAGCGTCGTGAAAACGTCCGGGTTCCTCCATCTTTTATATATACAGGTATACCGCTCGGGGTCCCCGGGACGGATTCTTGGCGTTCGAGGGTGAAGGGATAACCTGGATGGGGCAGCCGTCGCGGCAGGGAATCGCGCTATTTTCAGTGCGCATGGAATTTTGGCGAAGCACAGGCCTGACGATTCGTTTTGGACCTCCTAGCTTCCGGTCCACGGATTCTCTTAGACCCGCATGGGCGGCGTGATGCCGCCCTTTTCGGCCGCAGTGATTGGTCCGTCCTTGGCCCCGCTCTAGCCGAGCATCCACGAATTCAACTTAGTTCTCAAACTTGGTATCGGCAGGCTTTGCAGAGCTCGGAGAAGGAGCAGATGTACGCGTCCCGATAGCAATTTCCATGGCTGTGTTTTTGGGGAATACGAGGTCGCGTCCCCGCGCGATGAAATGCGAATAGACCGACATGCTTGCCCCATACGCACCCATTGCCATGCCGAGCGGCTGCGAGTGAACGAAGGCGCCCATCGCGATGCCCACGAGTTTGAATCCCCCGGCGCCGCCTGCTACCCGGTTGCTAGCATTTCCGCCAACGTCGCCGTCGCGGGCGTCACTGTCGCCGTGAGAGGACGCAAAGGCCAACGCCACGGAGATTCCAGTTGCTAAATACCGTGTCTTCGGAGAGCTGGCCTCAGCACCGCCTTCTGAATCGAGTTTCACATCCTGTCCTTTGTCCGACTGAATGCCCTCCAAGCTCGCCTCCACCTTCTGTTCGATTCCATCCGGCATGACAAGCTCGTGGAACGCCATTCGGAGTTGCCCATTGCGGCTGAGACGGCGCGCTGGCCGAACCTGAACCACGGAGCCTTTCAGGCGACTTCCCTGAGGAAGCACCAGGCGGTCTCCGTCAAACAGCGGTTGCGAGAGGACTGCCTCGATTTCTTCGCCCTTCTGCGCCGTCGCTGAGCTGAGTCCCGTCATGAGCCGCACGTGCACAGAGCTGCCGGGAGGTGGCGGCGTGTTGAGCGAAGCCGCAATAACTGGAGTCAAAGGCTCGGTTCCAAAGTCAAGTGGCTGCTCAAGTTCGGCGAAATAGACGGTTCCAGCGTCAATGTATTGCGGATGGACGGGGAGCTGAGCGACGGCATACCTTTTAATCTTGTGCATTTTGCCGGGATCATGCGCCTGCTTCATCGCAGCGTCCCACTGCCGCTTAGCTTCTTCCTTCGCCTGGTCGGCCTTCTCTGAGGCAGTGTCTTTCACGCCCTTCTTTTTCTCGGCGTCGGCGGCAGTGACGAACTGGATTACTTGCCCGGAGCCAGGTGTGACGCTGGTGTGGACCGGAATGTGCCGACCGTCAGTCAGTTCGAGATCGTCAAATTCGATCTGCACCTTGCGAGGAGGAGTGAAATCGGCATTCAATGCATCTAGAGTACGTTTTCCACCAGAAACACCTTCGAGCTGAGTGATCTGGCCTGTGACCTTGGTTCCCACGGGCACAACGAGTTTGTCAAAAGCATACACGGGCTCAGCGATCCGACCATGCACCGGCTGCCCGACTTTCTGAATTCTTACTTCCTTGTCCAGAACAACCTGCACCGCAGTCCCGGTCGGCACCGTGAGAGGGATGGTCTCATTGGTTGAAGCATTCACGGAAGCAACAGGTCTGTGTATCAAAATCGGGTTAGAGGCAGGTGCGCACGGCGAAACAGCATCCTGTGCTTGCGCCGAGCTCGCAAATATGCCTGTCAAAAAAACCGCGGAAATCACGCGTCCCGTTCGCATATCACTTCTCCTTCCGCCAGGTCATTTCCACGCGCACAGGTATTTCGTTCTTCACGGACATCGATAAGAGCGACGGTGGGTCGATCTTGAAATCGGACAGGGTGGCCGGAATGGTGCCTGATATCTTCGTCTCGTTTCCTTGATTCGCTTGCTCAAAGGGAACCTGCTTATACCTGGCGGTCTGGCCGGCAAACTGGACCTCCAGATCGGCATGAATGGTTGATGATGCGGAAGCGTCTTCGGGCAGATTAGTGCGCACAGTGACCATCGGAAATTCCCCACCGCGCGTCACTTGAAGCATGTGAAGATCGCGGTTACTGTCCCCAGAATTGAACGATTTAACGGGCACAGCGATCAAGAAATCGCATTGTCCGGCATGGCAAACGCCCTTGCCTCGCGCCGTATGGCTAACTCCATCGGTCTGATGGAGCGGGTGAGACACATGATATGTGAGAGTGGATTGTGAAAGAACCCATTGGCTATCGGTTTGGGCGAAGGTGGGGAGCCCTAGAGCCAACAGACCTACCACTATCTTCGTTCGTCTATTCATGATCCCTCTCTACCACTTAATCGATACGGACAGGATAGAGGCTCCATACGCGGCAGCTGTTACGATGGCCACGGGCCCATGGGCACTTGCGATGCCATGAACTTTTTCCCCATTACTTTTCTGGTCGTAAGCCAATATTCCCAGGATGGGTGTCAAGATCATCCCGGGGCCATGAATCCACGCCAGAGCCTTGTGCAGCCGGATGGGTCCCCGCGTTTCGGTTCCCGGAATTTTGGGCGCGCGGATCGCGTAATAAGCGCTCAGAAAATACAGGTCTCCCGTCACACCACCGAGGGCAACATGCGCAAAGCGATCGGTCGAACTGGTGCTCTTGCCGCCGGCGCCGGTCCCCAAAATAACCGTGGCGATCAGAGGAGCCGTATCTATCAGACCGATCCGTTGATGGATCTTGAGCGTATGCGACCTCTTGTCGAGCCTCGCCTGATCCTGGGCATTTCCCTGGGTTTGGGCCGGAGAGAATCCCAGGTCCCCCAACGAAAGCACACTACCCAAGGTCAAGTTCATCGTTTGCTTGGCTCCCTGAGCGATCGTCACTTTAGCCACACTGGGGCTGAACCCTTCCGCCGAAACTGAAACCTCGTAATCCCCGGGCACGAGGTTTGGAACGTTGTAGAGGCCGGCCAAATCGGTCTGGGCCCCCGTCGTCTGCCCCGTGACTTCGTTCTTGACGGAAATCTTGGCGTCCGCCACTGCCTTGCCGGAGGCATCAGTGACCGTTCCAGACAATACGGCGCTAGCAATCTGTGCACGCAGTGGAACGGAAAATAGAAAGGAAAGCACTAGAATCCCCGCTCCAAGGACGAACTTCGCAACGTTCGAGATCACTTGAGGTTCTCCTTTCGACACTGCACTCCGGTTGGACATATGAGTCCGGGGACCCGCTTAGACGCACAAATCCTATTAACGCGCTTTGAAGCTCACGTCGGACTGTCGCTGCAATGCTATCAACTGGGGATGAAGCAACAGTATCCTGTGGATGACGAATTGTTCATTTTTGTGACGCTGGCGGCTGACGAGCGTCAATTGCAGCATCCCGATTTCGACGCTCCCCATGAATTGTCGCGCGCTTCAAAACCGACTGCACGTGGCAAACTTCAGCTCAGTTCAGGTGAGCGACTTCCGGGCCGACATCAAGAGTTTCGTCACTACTTGATCGCAGGCGGCGCCAGGCATCAAACCCTTGTTTCACTAATTTGAAGATTGTCCGCCGATTCTGCGTAATGACCCTCACCCATGCCAAGCGACCAGGTTATCCAAGATGTAGCACGTTGGCGGGAAGCGAGAGAGATACCACAGCACCGCCTGCTGGGCTATCGGAGATCTTGGCAGTGCCGCCGTGTGCCCGTACAACCGCATTCACGAAAGCAAGTCCCAGCCCATGCCCGTGTGAGTTTTTCCCTCGAACGAAACGTTCAAACGCTCGAGTGCCGATGTCAGGCGGAAATCCCGGACCATTGTCCTCGATCACCAGCATCGCTGATCCCTCCCGCGACTGCAGCCGAATCGTTATCTGGCATCCTGCGGGCAAATGAGCGATTTCGTTCTCGATCAGATTGCTAAGAACGCGACTTAACAAACCCCAGTCAGCATCTACGACAACGTGGTCTTCGAGGTCAACCATCAACTCGTGCTGGCGTTCGTCCATCGCAGGCTGGTAGAGCTCAACTAGTTGTTTCACGACAGCAGAAAGGTCAACCGCACTGCGATCCAGGCGAAGTGCACCCGCCTGTGCTTCCGCAACATCCAATGTCGTGTCCAGCGCGCTCAAGAGTCTATCGACGCCTTCGATTGCGTCACCAACCGAGTCACGCCACTGTTCGCTGGGCTGGCTGGATAGGACGGATTCCAACGCGCCTCGAATCGAAGTTAACGGGCTCTTCAAATCGTGCGCAACCGCGTCCGTCACGGAGCGAAGCTCATTTACCGAGGACTGAATTCGATCCAACATGTGATTGAAAGTCTTAGCCAAGCGTGAGATCTCATCGGAATTGACAGGCTCAGGCAATCGTTCCCGTAAGTCTTCGCTCCCGATTCGCGCGACAGTGTCGGTAATGCGTTGAACGCGCAGGAGGGTCCGACGGGCGCTCATGTATGAGATTAGGAAACCCATGAGTACCGTGCTGCCCCACAACACCAAAAAACGACGAGTCAACGTGCGAAGCAGATGCCGAGCGCCACGACTAGAGAGCCCTAGGTAAATCGTTTTCCCGTTTTCATTCCGCGTAACTACTCGAAATGTTGTGGGCCATCCTTCAACACTTATAGACTGCGGAATACCGGGAACAAGTTTGGTCTGGTGAATTGCCTTGAGAAAAGTATCGACTGAGCCCGGCCCGACCCACAACGGACTTGCATTTTTATTGGGATCGCTTTCCAAGAAGAAAACGGAATTCAGCCTTTGTCCGCGTGCATTGCGCTCGTCTGGCAGCTCCTGGGTCGCAAGTTCGGCTACTTCTCCAACAATTCTGTTGTACAGATGATCCTGTGGAGTATCGGCCGAGACCCGAGCAAGAACCTCGGCTTCGCCGCTCAGCCACGCATCACCGCGTTCTTGAATAGTTTTCGCAACGAGTAAGTAAACGATCGAGAACGCCAGTGCCGTTCCGACAGCGAACGCCACAGTCGTCCAAAGCGAAATGCGCCAAGCCGCAGTTGCTAGCAAGAATTTAGGCATGCTTGAGAATGTATCCGACGCCGCGGATTGTATGAATGAGTGGCATGGGGCTGTTGTGATCCACCTTGCTGCGCAGGCGATAGATGTGGACATCGACTACGTTCGTTGCAGGATCAATCTGCATGCGCCAGACGTGGTCCAGAATCATGCTGCGAGTAACTACGCGCCCGGCATTCCGGCAAAGATATTCCAGGAGCGAGAATTCCTGGGGCGTTAACTGGAGCAGTTGATCGCCGCGTCGAGCCTCATGACGCACAAGGTCAAGTTGCAAGTCCGCGGCCTGTAGGCGTACCGAGTCACTCTGTGGGGCAGAAGATCTACGCAGAAGATTTCTCAGCCTCGCAAGGAGTTCCGTGAAGGCGAATGGCTTCGTGAGATAATCATCTCCGCCCTGCTCCAATCCCCTTACTCGCTCATCCACGGAACGGCGCGCAGACAGGATCAACACTGGAGCGGAAATACCTTGGGCGCGGCACCTCACAATCAAATCCAGCCCATCCATGTCGGGAAGACCGAGATCAATGATGAATGCATCGTGGATGCCTTCCAAGGCTTTAAGTTCCCCTGTCCTAGCATCCTGGGCCGAATCCACCTGATATCCAGCTTCCGACAAGGCTCGCTTCAGGAAACCCTGAATTGCCGCGTCATCTTCCACTACCAGTAATCGCATGGGGACTTCCCGCCTCTTCGAGACTGTACACCCGAAGTAGGATGCGTGAAACTTCTCAAATGTTGAATGTCCATAGTGCCGGCCACCAACCTGCCTGTTTTGTCACACATGTGGCTGCAGTCCAGAAACGGGCTTCTGGGGAGTTTCGGCCCGCAACTGGCGAGCCCCATGGCGCATCTTGGCGCAAACTTCCCACGACAGCGGGCGATAGTGGGGCAATTGGCTTATCAATCTACCTGCCATGACATGACTGGAAGGCGCTGAGTGGACAGGGACATGCGGGAGCAACGTTCCGTGAGGGACGAACCAAGCGGCGCTGTCAAGCGCTCAGCGTTTTCGCCAGACGATTGACACCGCATCTCTACGGAACAGTCGCTCCCCCGGGGTGATATTCGGGATTCTGTGCGTTGCAGCTGGGACTGCGGTTTCGCCGTGCCTTACAATGGAACCGTCCGTTGGTCTCACGCGTCGATGTGAGTCGCGATCCCGTGATTTCGAGAAAGAAGTTAGCGAACCACGGGTGCAAGGAGGCCCGTCGCTTTGGCATATTCCGAAGCGAATAGGGCATTGCCCGGATACTGCTCGCTCAATTCGCGCAAGAGTTTTTCCGCCAGCGCATCCTGCTTTTCACGGCGCGCAGCTAAAGCAAGGATAATTTTGGCGAACGGCCGGAGGTAGCGGCCGTTTTCTGCGGTCTTGGCCACCTCCTCCATGCCGACCTTTTTGTCGCCGTGAATTCCGCCAAGCCGCAGCGCAAAGCGGGAAGCAGCGCCCTGTGAGCCGATAATGTAATTTGCAATGCCAGGTGCGATGTACGCGTCTGTTGCGTCCGGATACTGGGACAACAATCGCTTGGCGTACTCGTTGGCTTCTTTCATATGCTTCAACCCGGCCAGATGTTTCTTCTGGAGGATCGATTCCGCATCCGATTCCATGCCGGCGGCCAGCGTCAGCGCAAAAAGAGCTTCGCCGTCATTCGGGTTCGTTTTCTCGCGTTCTTGGGCTAGTTGACGGCCTTGGGCGAGCGCTTCGCGAAAATGGCTCATGCGCTCCGGGTCCGGCCTGCCGTCAATCCCGTGCAGGAATTTCTTCTCGTTGAGGAAAAAATCGCTGGTCAATACGCCTTGGACGTAGAGCTCCTCAAAGAGATAGCTGGCGGCAACCGCCACTGCCCCAAAAGGATCCTCAGGATTGCGGGACTGCCAGTTCGCGAAAGCTTCGCGTGCTTCGGCGAACTTCTGCTCGTAGAGCAAATCGAATCCAGCGCTGAGCTCCGGAACAGTTGTAAAGAGCGGGGCGCCGGCCTCGGGCGCTTCGCGCCCAGAACCGATGACTGGGCTCAACAGGAGTAAAAGGGCGAGAAAACGAGAACGACGGAGCATCTGTCTGTACATTGAAGTTGGATGCCACTAAGTCGGCAGGCGTGTTGTCAACAGTTTGTCTTAGTGGGCCCCACTCGAAGCGACTGCAGCTTAGACCAGGCATCGATTTTCGGGTACTCATTGTTCTTGCCAGCCTCCGCCAAGATTTCGGTAAATGCTGACCAGACCCAACAGTTCGTTCAACTGGGCCTGAGCGAGTCCCAACTCCGCATCAAAATAATTGGTTTCGTTCGTGAGTACCTCCAAGTAGCTGGTGGCCCCACCTCGATAGCGCGTCTCCGAAAGCCGGGCGGCGTCTTCAGCGGAAGCCGCGAGTTGCTCCTGTTGCTCTCGGAATTCCCGGTCTTTGCGGTATTCGACTAACGAATCCGAAACTCCACGGAACGCCTGCTGAATGGTCTGCTGATAGGCGAGCAGTGTTTCTTGTTGCCGCGCTTCGGAAAGCCTCACGCCGGAACGAATTCTTCCACCGGCGAAGATGGGCTGTACCAGTGATCCCCCGAAATTCCACATTCCAGCCGGACCGGTGAACAGGCTCGTGAGCGCGGAACTCTGAAATCCGCTGCTCGCGGTCAAACTGATTTGCGGGAAGTACGCTGCTTTCGCTACTCCAATTTGAGCGTTGGCCGCGATCAATTGTGCTTCTGCCTGGCGAATGTCGGGCCGACGCTCCAACAGGTTGGAGGGAAGCCCGGCCGGAACCTCCGGAGCATGCGGTTGTTCTGTCAACTTCGCTCCGCGCGCAATGGGACCGGGATTGTTTCCCAGAAGTGTGCTTATAAAGTTTTCTTGCTGCTCAATGCGACGCTCCAGATCGGGAATGGTTTCGGCGGCAGTGAATACCAACTGCTCCGCCTGCCGGACGTCGAGCATGGACGTGGCCCCGCCTTTTGCGAGCACTTGTGTCAGTTGCAGCGAGTTTTGACGCGAAGTCAGCGTGCGACGGGAGATTTCGAGTTGGAGGTCGAGTTCCCGAAGCTGGAAGTAAGCTGATGCAACGTCGCTCACCAGTGTGCTGATGACTGCTTCGCGCGCCCACTGAGTGGCGAGCAGGCTTGCCCGCGCGGACTCGTTGGCGCGGCGATACTTTCCCCAGAAATCGAGATCCCATGCCAACGAGAGATCCACCTCGTGAGCGCTTGTGTCGTATGCAGGGAAGAGTTTTTGACGCGCATTGCGTTCATCGACAGACTGAGCTCCAGCACTAATCGCCGGCAATCCATCGGCCCGTGTGATGCCGACCTGCGCCTGGGCCTCCAGGATGCGAGCCGCGGCAATCCGAACGTCGTAATTCTGCTTGAGAGCAGAATGGATCAGGTCTTGAAGCTGCTTGTCCTGAAAGACCTCCCACCACTTTTGATCTCCGAGCGATTCCAGCGCAGATTGCTCTCGCGCTTGCGATGTGGCGCCGCGGTACGTGGCGGGAACGTCCACGAGCGGTCTGTTATAGTTCGGCCCGACAGCGCAGCCGGAGGCCAGGAGCATGACGATAGAAACAGCGATAACTCTCCTCACTTCAGTCTGCCTCCGATGGGCTGGGCTGTGGAACAACGGCACTGGTCGCGCCACCGCGGCGTTTCGATAAACGCTCGACCAAAACGAACAGTGCTGGAACGATGAGGATGTCGACGGAGCTCGCTGCCAGCATGCCGCCGATTACGGCCGTTCCCATGATTTGGCGTGCCACGGAGCCGGCGCCAGATGCCGTCCATAGCGGCACGCAACCGAGAATGAAGGCAAACGAGGTCATCAGAACGGGACGCAGGCGAAGTCTTGCCCCTTCAAGCACCGCATCCACGAGAGGCTTTCCCTTTTCATACTGTTCTTTAGCAAATTCGACAATCAGAATGGCGTTTTTGGCGGCCAGACCGATCAGCATTACCAGGCCGATTTGCGAGTAAACATCGTTTTCGATTTGCACCATGTAAGCCGGGTAGAAGGCTTGGAGCACCGTCCGGCGCAGCCACAACATTGCAAAAGCCCCGCATACCGCCCCCGACGTGCCCAGGAGCACGCTGAACGGCAACGACCAGCTCTCGTAGAGAGCCGCCAGGATCAGGAACACGAAGACCAGCGAGAAACCGAAGATGGCCGAAGCAGGGAGTCCTTCCCGCGCCTTCTGCTCTTGATAGGACATGCCCATATAATCAAAGCCCATTTCACTGGGCATGGTCTGCCGGAAGACCTCTTCCAGGGCCGCGGTGGCCTGGTCTGAGCTATATCCGGGAGCGGCACTGCCGTTAATCTGCGCTGAGCGATACTCGTTGTAGCGCATCGTGAATTCGGGGCCGGAACGCGATTCGAACTTCGTCAGCGCGGACAGCGGAACCCTGTCACCCCCGCTGTTGCGGACGTAGAACTGCCCGAGATTCTCCATATTCGAGCGATAAGGCGCTTCGGCCTCCACGTATACCTGCCAGGTACGGCCGAAATCGTTGAAGTAATTGATGAACAGCCCCCCCATGAAAGCCTGAATCGTCCTGTAAACGTCGCTGAGTGCCACACCTTGTTTCAGTACTTTTTCCCGGTCGACCTGCAAGAACTTTTGTGGCACGCTCGGCAGGAAGGAGGTGGATACCGAGCCAATTTCGGGCCGCTTGCGAGCGGCTGCCAGAAACTTCTCCAGGTTGCCTGCCAGAAACGGGATGTCTCGCCCGGCACGGTCCTCGAGCACGAATTGAAATCCGCCGGAAGTGCCAACTCCAGGAATCGCCGGCGGCGAGAAGCTGAAAGCGGTTCCTTGCGGAAGCTTGCTGAGCTCCTTGTTCAAGCGCACCTTGATTTCCTGATACTGTTCCGCTCTGGTTTGACGATCACTCCAGGGCTTAAGCGTGACGAAGAAGAAGCCGTTGTAAGTAGTCCGCACAAAGCTCAGCAAGCTGAAGCCAACAACGCTTGTGGTGTACTGGACGCCCGGCGTATTGGCGAGGATCTCCTCAACCTGTCTCGCCGCGGCGCTCGTGCGCTCCAGCGAGACCGCGTTCGGAAGATCCATGTTGATGTACACGTAGCCCTGATCTTCATCGGGCAGGAAGCTCGAGGGCAGACGGCTGCCAAAGAAAGCCGCGCCGATGCCGAAGGCCGCGATCACCACCAAAGCCATCACACCCTTGCGAAGAACCCCTCCGCAGAGCTGGACATAGATCTCCGTGCCCCGCTCGAACATGCGATTGAACCCGTCAAAGAACTTGCTGAGCAACCCGTGGCTTTCCCCCTTTGGCCGGAGAAGTAGCGCGGCAAGCGCGGGGCTTAGCGTGAGAGCGTTAAAGGCGGAGAGGACTACCGACATAGCGATGGTTAGGGCAAATTGCTGGTAGAGCCTTCCGGTGATGCCGGGGATGAAGGCTGTGGGTACAAACACCGAGGAGAGAACAAGGGCAATAGCAACGACGGGACCGGAGAGTTCTTCCATCGCCTTCCGAGCGGCATCTTTCGGAGCAAGTCCCTCCTCGATATGGCGCTGTACACCTTCGACGACAACGATGGCGTCGTCTACGACGAGGCCGATCGCTAGGACCAACCCGAACATCGAAAGCGTGTTGATAGAGAAGCCAAAGAGCGGGAACAGAACGAAAGTGCCTACCAGAGAGACGGGAACGGCCAGCATCGGGATCAGCGTGGCGCGCCAGTCTTGTAGGAAAAGGTAGACTACAAGGATGACCAGCACGATGGCGATCAAAAGAGTTTGAATGACCTCCTTTATGCCCTCGGTAACTGCGCTCGTCTGGTCGAGGGATATGGCGTAATCCATGTCTTGCGGGAAGCGCCGCTTCATCTCGGCCATCAGCTTTCGGACGCCTGCGGCCGTTTGGACTGCATTGGAACCAGGCAACTGGTAAACGGGAATGACGATGGCGGGCTTGCCATTTAAGCGGCTGACAACGCTGTAGTCCTGCGCGCCTAGCTCGACGCGGGCGACGTCTTTCACGCGAACAATGCCGCCATCTGGCGCCTCGCGCACGATCACGTCCTCGAACTGTTCCGTGGAGGTTAGGCGGCCTTGCGCGAGCACGGAATAAGTGAACTGCTGGTTCGGGAGCGCTGGTTCGCCGCCCACCTGACCCGCAGGATTAACCGTGTTCTGCGCCTGCACTGCATTGACGATGTCTGTGACCGTGATGCCCAGCTTCGCCAGTTTGTCAGGCTGCACCCACAGCCTCATCGCATATTGTCCCGCGCCGAAAACCTGTGTCTGGCCCACACCGTACAAACGGGCGATGGGGTCGTTGAGGTTGATATACGCGTAGTTGCCAAGAAACTTGGTATCGTAGGTGCCATTCGGGGAAAATAGGCCGACCAGCATGAGCGGGGCGGTCACGGACTTTCGAATGGTGACCCCGTAGGTGTTAACGTCCGGTGGAAGCTGACCGGCAGCCAGTTGCTCGCGCGATTGCGTGAGGGTCAAGTCGGTGTTCGGGTCCGTTTTCAGGTCGAAGTCCACGACCATGGTCGTTTGTGAATTAGCGGTGGCGTTCAGGGAATACATGTAGTTCACGTTGTCGACGCCGTTGATTTGCTGTTCGATAGGCGTGGCAACGGATTGCTCCAGGGTCTGCGCGTCCGCGCCGACATAACTAGCCTGCAGTTGAATCTCCGGTGGAACGATGTTGGGAAACTGCGCCACGGGCAGGCTTGTGATGGTGACCGCGCCCACAATCACCGTAAGGATAGCGATCACCATCGCCACGATCGGACGGTTGATGAAGAACTTTGACACGGTTCAGTTTCCTTCCCCGGAAAGATGTACCGGCTTTGGTGTAACGAGAGCTCCTTCTTTGAGCTTTTGTGGCCCTTCGGCTGCGACTTGCTCACCCGGTTTGAGGCCCTCGTCAATCACCCACATAGTCCCGACAGTCGCGCCAGGCTTCACGGCGCGCATACTAACTTTGTGGTCGCTGCCGACAACCGCCACCTGGTAGCTGCCCTGCGACTGTGCAACAGCGCTCTGCGGTAACAGCAGAGCGCCTTTTTTCATGTCGGTCTCGACACGCACACGTCCATACTGGCCGGGACGGAGAACGTTGCCGGGATTGGGAAAGGCCGCTACGATCCGAATCGTGCCCGTGTTGGGATCCACTTGCCGATCCGCCAGCAGGATTTTGCCTTTTTGCGGGTAGATGCTGCCGTCCGTCAGGATCAGATCGAGCGAGCTTCCGAAAAACCGGATAGCGTGCTTGCTGGGAGTGGCATCGCGTTCCTTTTGTACGAGGACGTATTCCCGTTCGCTGATCGGGAAATAAGCTTTGATGGGTTCGACTTGCGAAACGGAAGTCAAAACCGAGGTGGGTCCCACGAGGTTCCCGATCTGGACTTGTGCAATACCGGCAATTCCGTCCACCAACGAGGTGACTTTCGTCCACTCCAGGTTTAGTTCTGCCTGCTCCACCGTGGCCCTGCCCGATTCGATGGCTGCCTGGGCACCTAGCTTGGCCTGAACCTCGTTATCTAATTGGCTCTGGGCGATGGCCTTGGCTTCTGCGAGAGGTGTATCGCGTTCTACATCGAGCGTGCTTTTGCCAAGTTGTGCTTGCGACTGCGCAAGATCGCCCTTTGCGTGGTCGAGGGCTGCCGAGAAAGGCCTCGGATCTATTTCGAACAGCACTTGGCCTTTGCGAACGACCGAACCTTCTACGTAGTCTTGCTTGATGATGTAGCCTGAGACCTGCGGCCGGATCTGGGCGTTCACGTATCCGTCCAGCGTCGCTACCCATTCGCTGAATACAGGGACATCCCGTTGTTCTACCGTGGCCACTTCGACCTCTGGCGTCGCCGTCGCCGTTGCTGCCCGGCCGCGATTGCAACTTGACGCAAAAATAGCAAGGGCTACCAACAGGATGACCGTTGGCAGAGTGGCCTTACTATTTGCCAAAGGTGGCTTGATGGTGGTTCGACTGTCTCCGCTCGGTGCCATAGCGTTGCTTGCTCGAGTGTGGAATGTCACGGTCTGTGTTTTTCTCCTATTGCCGTTCGCATAAAGCGTGCCGCACTTTCGAATTCGCTTTCCGCCTGGAGCCAGTCCTCAAGCTCACGTCCTGGCAGGCCGGCGCGCTCCTGGTAAATTTCGTACGCGCGGCGCCTGATCTCGTCTTGATTTTGTGCGTGGTTTGCAGAGGCATCTTCTGCGTGAGGCGAAATGGGGCCTGCATGAAGCTCCAAACTCTCATTTCTCTTGGCTTTCAATGTCATACCCGAGTCCTCTCGTTTCCACGTCATGAGGCGCTTCATCAGAACTCTTGCTCCGCGACGTTCTTGTGTGTGCATTAATGACCGGATCGGAAATTCGGCGCGCCCGCATTTTTTGTCTTTCTCTCTGTTTAGAATTTGCTCCGCAGGGACAGATCAATTTCATGAAACAGGCTTTTACGCACAAACTAATCTGCCGACGGAATTCTGTCGTCGCGGATTCAACTCAGTGACGACGCTTCGTGCCAGTAACACCGTTCGAGCTGGTGAAACACAGAAAAATCAGAATCGCCAATACGGCGACAAACAGAAACGTCACCATACGGGCTCCTTTCGCCCCCGCTTCAACTAGACGCGTCGCAGGGAACCGGGTCTTGTAAGACATCTCTTGTGTTACCGATCGTTCGTGGGGTTTTCTTTGCGAACATCCAAGCCGGTTCGACAATTTGCTCAAATCTCTCGCGCAATTTCCTTCTTCCGTGAAACATCCGGCCCTTCAACGCGCTAACGGAAATTCCCATGATTCGGGCGGTCTCTTCCGATGATCGCTCGTCGAGCTCGCGCAGTTGGATCGCCCTGCGTATTCCAGCCGGCAAGTCATTCATAGCCAAGGACAGCATTTCGACCCACTCTCGCTGTGAATAGATAGCCTCCGGATCCGGACTTGAGTCAGGAACCTCCAGAACGGTTGCGGTTTCTTCATTTCCGTTTAAATCGTCGATCAACACTTCGCGAGACCCGCGACTTCGCCGTAAGAACATGAGTGCTTCGGTGATGGCGATACGCGTCAACCAGGTGGAAAAGGCAGACCTCCCTTCAAATGTGCGCAGATGAGTGAAAGCGTTTTGAAAACTTTGCTGCACAACGTCCTCGGCATCTTCTCGCCTGCGGGTCATGCGCAACGCGACGAAGAAAATCCTTTGCTGGTGACGTTCGACCAGGATGTCAAAGGCTTTCCTATTTCCGTTTTTCGCGGCAGCAACGAGGGGCATGTCTCCTTTTTGGGGAGTACTGTCGATAATGGCACTCGCCGCTTCCTCTTCGTCGATGTTGCCCATGGATTTCGTTGGCATGGTTCGACTCCTTGACGGATTCATCTTGCACACCTCTGTTGCAGCACGTGCTTGATGTACACACCGGTGGCGACGAATTGCGCACCCTGCTTTGACATCGTTTGCAAGAGCCTCTCACCCGTCTTGTCGATCGACGTGACTTCATTGAGATCGACGATGCATTTAAGGTTGTCGCCAGTTCGATGGGTCTCTTTCCAGATTCTTCTCACTTCGCTAGCCCACAACCCGACTAAGCGGCCTTGCAGAATCCATTTCTCTTCTTCTGGCGTTCCGGTTCTCGTGATCTTCAACACGTCAAATCTCTTTCGTTTGGCGAATCGACTCGCTCGCTTGCTGACTAGAAGCGGCGCCGGGGTCAGCTCTGTTTCTCGAACTGAAGGAAGCTATTTCGTTGGCGCCTCGCACTCAGTTCCGGGCTTGCGTCTCGGTGTCTTCCGCATGCGGACTTCGGTGCCACCGCATTCAAAAGAGACCTCGTCCATCACGGTCTTCATCAACCAGATGCCACGCCCGTGATCGGCGCTGATGTTCTCGGCAGCGGTCGGATCGGGCACCGTGTTCGGATCAAATCCTTGTCCCTGGTCCTTGACGACGACAAAAATCCCCTCTCCCAATTCACAGCGGCAAAGAACTTGAACCAGCTTTTCGCGCTGCAAGCGGTTGCCGTGAACGACTGCATTGTTCAGAGCCTCCGCAAGTGCGAGCTCCACGGAGGGTTCGTCGCCGAAAACGCATTGGGATCCCTCGATGAGTCGCATCAACTTGTCCATCAGCGGGGAGATCGCTCTGATTTCACTCGGCATCCAGGCCTCGATCTCGAAGCGAGGATCCGTGTGTCTCCCAGCAGGCTGTGGCCGCAAACCTAATGGTTCGTTCGCTGTTTGTATTCGAGTCATGGCAAACGCCTCATGCTCCCGGAAACTGCATCGCGCGTGCCAAAGCGCGAAGTGTTTCTGAAACGGCCGAACTTGTTGATTTGTCGTGAGATGAGGAGCGGAGGTACGACCCGCTTAATCAAACTGCCACGGTGGCACTGCCAGGGCGATGGTACGGTACCAGTTTTCTGGCAGGTGAAAGGGAATGTTATTCGGAGTGGGCAGAACGGCCGGAAATTACGGTTTCACTTGCACATTGGCTTCGAAGTTCGTTAATTGGTTCGGCCGCTGCCGCGAGTTCCTGGCGTTCACCTGCACAATCGACAAGGACTTGGAGCCGGGCGTAAGCGCCGTTGAACTCGTGGTCGTTCCTGGCTGGTATCCAGCACCTCCATGAACGCCGCGAGTGAAACCGCAACGGCAATGATCCAAGGGTTGCCTTTGGGTCGCCAGAGTTCTTCGCCCGAGATGCCAGCTTCGGCCGCGCTCACCGGACGCTCACGTCGATTTGATGAACAAGCAAGAGACGAGTTTGAGGAGGCGGCGCTTTCCGTTAGGTTTCAATTGATCGAGTACACGCTTGATGTAGGTGGTCGTGGCGATGAATTGCGGGCCTTCCTTGGACATTGCTCGCAAGAGTCTTTGTCCTCTCCTGTCGATGAACGTGACCGCACTGAGATCGACTGTGCAGCTGCGTTCGTTCTGCGCGCGATGTCTCTTCTTCCAGCTTGTTCTCAGCTCGGCGACCCACGGCTCGACCAATCGACCTTCGATCGTCCACCTTTGTTCGGTGGCTGTTTCCGCAACCGTGATTCGCAACATTTCAGCAGCTCCCTACTGTTGAGCTACACTGGCGATCGTCCGGAAATCAGTGCCGAGCCTGGATCGACCGCAGACTCTCGAGACGATCGTAAATTCCTAATGCCAACGTCTTCGAGGGCGCTTGCGCATATGCACTTCTGAACCGCCGCGTTCGAAGTAGACTTCGTCCATGTACGCTTTCATCAGCTGAATTCCGTACCCTTTTTCGCGAGCAGGCTCGGGCGTCCCACCCTCACCAGTGATATTTCTGAAGTCGAATCCCTTGCCTTGATCGGAGACGACGATCGAAATTTCGCCCGGTCCGCACCAGCAACGGATGTGCACTTTTATCTGTCCTTTCTCGTTTCCGTGCACGACGGCGTTTGCCAGAGCTTCCCGAAGTGCCAGTTCTACATCTGGTTCCTCACCGGGAATACATTGCGAACCTTCAATCAACAGCATCAGACGATCCACCAGCGGGGAGATGGCCTGAATTCGGCTAGGAATCCAGGAGGCGATTTCCAAGATGGAAGACCGGGTAGGCTTTTCGGAGGATCGTGATTGAGACCTCACAGGTTCACGCATGATTCGCATTCCGACCATGGGCAAGCACCTCAACTGCGCAGAAATGCATCACGAGGGCCATGGCGGAGGCGTTGCCAGGATTGCGGAACTTGTTGATTTGGACCGGGATGCCTAGCGGAAAGGCCGCTCCCTAGATCAAGCTGCCATCGTGTGGGTGCCAGCGAGATGGCAGGCCTGCCAGTTTCCTGGCGCACGAAAGCAGTCGTGGTTGGGGAGGGAACTCTTGATGAGCTGTGCCTAGGATTGGTGCTGCCACTTTGCAGAATCGCGTGCAATCCCGAGTTTATGCATTCTCAACTGAAGGGTGGACCGCTTCATGCCAAGATGTGCCGCTGCGCCGTGGGGACCGGCTACAACCCAATTGCTCTGTTTCAGAGCTTTAAGAATCTGTTGACGTTCCGTTTCTTCCAAAACCTCGCTAAGAGCGCCATTTGTCGGTTTCGGAGATGCGGGTCTTTCCGCCGGAAGGCTGGCCTCGGGAGATTTAAGATCGCTGACATCCATTCTTAGAGAAGGGCCCGTCGAGATAATTACGGCGCGTTCGATCACATTCTGAAGTTCCCGTATGTTCCCCGGCCAATGATAGCGGCCCAGGGCATCCATTGCGGCAGATGGAATTGTCTCAATCGCTCTGTTCATTCGACGGGAAAACTGCTGCGTGAAGTGCCGCACAAGGAGCGGAATGTCGCTCTGGCGGTCCCGCAAGGGCGGAACGTGTACGGGAAAAACATTCAAGCGAAAAAAGAGATCGGATCGGAACTTCTGCTCGCTCACCATTGCTTCTAAGTCGCGGTTCGTCGCGGCAATCAAACGCGCATCGGTCCGAAGCGTGCGCGAGCTTCCCAACCGCTCAAACTCCCGCTCTTGCAGGACTCGGAGGAGTTTGGTCTGCAGTTCGAGAGGAATCTCGCCTACTTCGTCCAGAAAAATGGTGCCGCCATTGGCCACTTCGAAGCGGCCAATGCGTTGCGCGATCGCGCCTGTGAATGCGCCTTTCTCGTGTCCAAATAGCTCGCTTTCCAGCAAGCCCGTGGGGATGGCCGCGCAGTTGAGTTTGACAAAGGGCTTCGAGCGCCGCGGGCTCAAATCATGAATGGCTCGCGCAACCAGCTCTTTTCCTGTCCCTGTCTCTCCGTAAATCAGCACAGTCGAATCAGTCGGTGCGACGGTTTCCACGCGCTTCAGGACTCTGCGCAGAGAAGCGCTACTCCCGATGATCTGAGCGAAATTCATTTCCGTGCGGATTTCATCTTCCAAGTACAGCTTCTCTTTGGACAGCTGGTCTTTCAGCTCTCGAATCTGCCCAAAGGCACATGCATTCTCTACGGCAATGGCAATTTGATTTCCGATCTGGGAAAGAAACTTGATATCGTCGCCACTAAACGCGGCGTCCTGATATTTGACGACACCGAATGTGCCCAGCACGCGACCTCGGCTGACAAGAGGAAGGATGCAGACCGTTCCAACCTCGGCTTTCGCGGTGTCCCTCATTCCCAGTCGCCTCGCCTCCTGGACGCTGCCGCACCAGAGTTTGCCGGTGCGAAAGACCGCTCCCGAGATATCTTCATCAATGCGTACAAGGCTCTCCTCTTGGACGGATTCGTCGCTAAAGGGAAAATCCATAGCATAGATCCGCAACTCTGTGTTGTCGGCATCGGAAAGAGCAATGCCGGCGCCCTCGCAGCCCATAACCCGGCGCGTGCTCGCCACTACCGCCCGGAGAACATCCCGGAACTCAAGATTGGAAACCACGTGATTGGTCAATTCCAGGAGAAGTCCAACCCGCTCGCTCTTCTTTCGCAACTGTTGCTGTGAGGCTTGCGCTGCATCAAAATGTAACGCATTGTCGAATGCCAGAGCGATCTGCTCAGCCACCACCGAAAGAAAGGAAACTTCTTCGGCGGTATAGATATCCGGAACCTTACTGCCAAAGGTGAGCGTTCCGACTTTGCTATGGGCTGTCGTTAGGGGGAGAGTACACAAACAGTGGACTCCGTATTTCTTCAAAACCTCTTGGAGCTTGGAAAAGCGAGCGTCGTGAGTCTCGTGCGAGGTCACCAGAGGCTCTTGATTCTGGTAGACCCACCAGGCATCCGATTCCTCCATGGCTAGTTCTGGGTCTGGAGGGATAGCTGCTTCTGTTTTCGCGTCGATAGAATGCCGGTGAAATTATTGGATTTCTCATCACGAACCGTCACACAGATATAGTCAAACGGAACGACCCGACGCAACTCTCTCGCCAGCGCGCTAAACAGTTCCTTCGGATCTCGATGCATGCCGATCGCCTTCGATACCGCGACGAGCGATTCGAACCGTGTAGCGGCTGAAAGCTGAGGCCCTTCGGTTGCTTCTTCTGTTCGCATCGGGCAAACCTCTCAGAGACTACCCCTCGAAGCTTGGATGCTTGATTCGAGCATCGGTTAGAAACTACCTAGCAGGCTGCGGAAAAAGTCGGATTTGTCATCCCGAACCCGCGTCGTTTGCGGGTGAGGGATCTGCTGTTCGCAGGAAAACCGAGGAAAAAGCAAATTCCTCACCCCGTTCAAAAACCGAACGGGGTTCGGAATGACATATTTTTGAGTTTTTCCGCAGGCTGCTAGGGCAATCCGCCCGCACGGTCTCCACCCGGCGGTCGTTGCAGTTGTAATTTGGCAGAAATCTTCTAATCCCTAATTTCCGCTATTTTCCATATACAATCGGCCGTCGAAGCGCCCGTCTCGCGCGTGGCGAACACCAATTACTTTGACTAGCTAAACAAAGTCGGCGAACTGCCCTAGGCTCCAGACGGCTGCGGAAAAAGGCGCATTTGTCATCCCGAACCCGCGTCGTTTGCGGGTGAGGGGTCTGCTGTTCGCAGGAAAACCGAGGAAAAAGCAGATTCCGAACCCCGTTCAAAAACCGAACGGGTTCGGAATGACACGTTGAGTTTTTTCCGCAGCCTGCTAGGTCCAGACGGCTGCGGTCCGCACTAAACCTTCGAGGCCGCCGATGCCAGAGCCAACGAACGCGCAACCACGCCATTCGTCTTCGACCAAGTCTTGCGAAGCTCTTCGGCGCGGCGGATCACGTGGTCGATTACCTCATGTGAGGACGGACCTTCTTGGATTTCTCTTGTTTTGCCGGCAGATGGAATCTCCAGCGCCTCTAATTTTTCGAAGATAGGTTTCATTGCACGAGCGGGATTGCGGAGAAACTCCGAACTGCGGATGCGCGTGAAAATCCAACCCATGCGTTCGAGGACAGACTGCCGATCCATGTCTTCTGACAACTTCTCAAGCGGCTGATAGCGGTCGCCATCGCACTCGATGGCCAGACGCTTGCCCTCGCCTTCGACAACCAGATCGATGCGGAACGTTCCGATCTTCCAGTGCGGCGTGACACGGTAGCCCGCTGCGGCGAGGCGCTTCATCACTTCACGTTCAAAGTTCGATTGCGTACGCTTGTCTTTCTCTTCGAGTGCGCGCATGAGGCGTGCGGGGTCTTCGGCATGCTCAATCAATTGCCGGCGCAGGTCATCGGCTTTCAGGTCGTTGTGCGGACTGAGCGAATGCACGATCCACATCTGGTCGCGGGCGCGACTAGCTGCGACATTAAAGCGCTGCTTGAAGAGTTCCTGATCGCGCAGGGAAAGCGCGCCACGTTCAGCAGTATCGACGAGCGAAATGAACACCACGTCACGCTCATCACCCTGGAATTGCGCGGCGTTGCCGCAAAGAACCCGATGAAGCTCATAGCGGTCAGGCGAAACACTTGCGTGGATGAGGTTGTCGATTTCGATGGCTTGTTCGTCGCCGACGAGGGATACCACGCCGATACTCAAAGGCTGGCCCGCGTCGTTCTTGCGGTATTCGGGTTGCTCCATGGCGGCGGCAACGAGCGAAGCGATGGTCAGAGCTTCCTGGCGATTGACCTTACCATCGCGGCTGGAACCAGACACGCGATGCGCGAAGGTGTGCGGACGCAGATGGACGCGACTCGCATCGCGCAGTGGCTTGATGCGCCCGTCGTAAGAAATCATATTGCTGAACTGAATGATTTCGGGAACGCACCGGAAATGT
>Ga0210401_10002313_pt1 | contig 21209 bp, 26 predicted proteins | sample IncBWH32MmetaG_FD_150866 | JGI IMG/M metagenome (GOLD analysis project Ga0210401, IMG submission 150866) | Forest soil microbial communities from Barre Woods Harvard Forest LTER site, Petersham, Massachusetts, United States - Inc-BW-H-32-M | ecosystem: Environmental > Terrestrial > Soil >... | reverse complement strand
TGCCGAAGATCGTGGAGACGAGGCTGGTAACGAGCGCTACCTCCGCGGCGGATGCCTGCGTGTTCGCGGAGCTGGCGGAATGACTGCTGAAGTGTAGGAATCTTTAGCTGCTTTCCCTTTCGTCCGATGAAGAACGGAGCATCTGGCATCACCGGGTGACCGGCGCCGCGCCGGGTCGTTGCAAACTGTGTCATCGCCTGTTGCAGGTGGGCGCCAATGGGTACAAGCCGCGACTTATAAAACTTGCTTTCCCGGATCAGCAGCACGGCCTCTGCTAAGTCGACATCTCCTATTCGCAACGAGAGTGCTTCGCTAATTCGCAATCCGGCCCCATATAGCAATAACAGGATGGCCCGAAACGTGTGCGGCTCCAGCAGAATATGGATTTTTCGGTAAGTATTTGTCGCTTCTAAAAGTCGTCGAACATCGTCATGGGTGTAAATATATGGGACGAATTGCGGAGATATTTTTGGGATCGTCATTGGCAGTGGCGCTGAGCTCACGTGACCACGGCTGATCGCATACTGGTAGAAACGCATCAACGAGGAATGCTTTTCATACCAATAGCAAGTAGTGGGGCGACCAAGGAAGGCGAGCACACTGTCGCTAGCGACGTCCTCTATCTCGATCTCGCTGCCAACGGCGCGGTTGAACGCCCGAAGCAAGTGCTGGCGCCCGAAGTTCCGGCCCATGGATTGTTGAAGGGCGACATAGTCGGCGATAACATCACGCAACTTCACAGCAATCCTCCCAAGCTAAACTCCGCAACTTCTCGCAGGCCAACGAGATCGACCTTTGCATAGACGCTGGTTGACTTGGGGTTCTGATGGCCCAGATGGTCGCCGATCTCCTTCAGCGACAGACCTTGCGCCAGAAGACGTGTTGCACAGGCATGACGGAGCGAATGCGGCCCCTGATGTCGTACGGAAAGCTTCAGCGGACGTAGGCGATCACTGACCACCTTCCAAAGCGCAGAGCGGCTCAGAGGACTATATGGAGCACGCAACGTGAGAAAGACGTGCCGAGAAGGATGTTGTAACCTGACTTTTTGCAGATAGTGGCGGATTGCCTCACCTACCGTCGGTGCCAGAGGAAACTGTTGGACCGTACGTGGCTTCGGTCGAGTAATATGGATCACCTCCCGATCCCAGTCCAAGTCCTTCAACTGTAGGCGTTGGACCTCCCCTGATCGCAATCCGTAAACTGCAAATAGCATCAAAATGGCGCGGTCGCGGATATCTCGACAGCAATCACTGGAGGTGTTCTCCAATAGCTGTCGGACGACCTCCCAGGGCGGTCCACAAGGAATCAACTCATGCTGATAAACGCGTGGTGCCATGATCGCTGCCGCCAAGCCCTGCCGACACCAACCCTTTCTCTCCGCGTATCGAAGGAATGCGCGCAAGGAAGCGGCGTAGAACCCGACACTGGCGCGGCAACATCCATCGCGGCGCAGTTTTTGCGCGATCGCCTCGTCGACCTGCCGGATCGAGAGATCACTCAGTCGATCGCTACTTGGGCAATGGCGAGCAAGAAACCTTCGGACGTGACCGCATTCGCCGCGGATGGTCATCGGCGAAAGGCCCTTGTCGTGCTCCATGGAGGAGGCAAACTCGTCGATGAGAATCTGATACCAGGCGGTGGGCGGCGCTTGTAGGCGGCCCAAGAACCGCAGCCACCGCGTAGCCGTCGAGATGAAGTGTCTTTTGATCTTCTTGGCGTTTTTTAATCTATGGTGGCTGGGTTGGCGGTACGCCCACCGATGAGCTGCCACTTCGACGTCTTCCGATCGGACCTCCCCCTCAGGCAGCAGCTGAAGCTGGTCGATGACGACGAGAAGTTCACGTGCCACTCGCCGCAGAGTTCCCCGCGGGCTGCCGCACTCCCGACAATGCTGAAGAAAGCAGATACGTGCATCGAGGAGCGGCGCTAATTGGTGTCGCGCGACCGAGTCCCGACAAGTGAATAGCAAATCAAACACGTCAAACCTCCCCGAAATTGATGGTCAAGGGGTTCGACTATCCGAAAAAATTTATGTTCTTTGAGGCACGAAGTAAGCGCTGAACAGCCCTGCGATTTTGCGCCGAACAGCACATAAATGGCGACAGCACATAACGGCACAAATGTTCTGCAGAACATTTGTGCCGTACTATCACGTGGTGTTCACGTTGCCTGCGGCCATCGCCGACATCGCCTACCAAAACAAGGCTGTGGTCTACGACCTGCTGTTCAAAGTCTCGGCCGAGACCATGCTGACGATCGCCGCGGATCCCAGGCGTCTGGGTGCCCGAAAGCGCTCTCTCACGCAGAAGCCTTGGCGACCGGGAACGCCCTCACCCGGAAATGACTCCGCATCCCAAGCTCGCTCAGCGTCGGTTGGTGTCCAAAAAGTCGAGTATAGAGTCCGATACCTCGCCGAACTCAACGTAGCGTCGGCGCAACTCGTCGGCGATGTCCATGGTCACGTCACGGGACCAGCCCTCGAAGGTGTTGAAGGCAACAATGCGGACCGGATGCCCATACTGGCCCTCCACTAAGTCGCGGATCAGCGTCTCGCGATCAGCGCTGTCCGCGTCAGTCTCGCTCCAGGAGCAACCGATCCGGCTCCCGAGGTCATTGAGCACAAGGTAGGTGTCTTGGTCGGCCCCATGAGGCACGATTGATGGTGAGGTACGCATGACGAGCTCCGCGACCATCACCCGTCGAGATGATCGAAGTGAATAATCCTGGGCGTGGGTGACCTGCCGGTCAGTTCACAATTTGTCACACGAACGCAGCGGACGGAGATACGGCCCCGCCCCAGGTCCGAGGGCAAGGCGGGGCCGCATCGTCGGGTCACAAGCGCCGATCGGGTCAGCCAGTCACTTCCTCGATAAGCGGACGATCTCAGAGCCCGCCCGGGCAGCTCCTTCGGGCCAACAGGCTTGGCCTGCTATAACAGAGGCCGCCAACGGCCTTACTGCTTTTCGGAGATCCAAGACGTGTCGCCACACTCACACCGGAACATATGGAAGGTCCGACCCACCGTCGGGTCCAACATGCTGGTGGCGAAGCGAGGTAGCTTGCCGCACCGAGTGCAGGGCGGGCAGATCGGCGTTTGCGATTTTTCCATCAACGAGCAAAGTGCTGATTTGGGCCACGGCGCAAGCCAAAATCAACTTAGGACATTTGGGGTCAAACACGGACAGTACGCGTAGGAACAGATTGGCCACCCAGAACCTTTGCTGACGGCGGCCCGTTGTGGGTCACGAGCCGTAATACTTGCGGCGAAAGTCGCCTCTGACGGGAGACCTCAACGCGACCCGCTAGATTTGTTGCGATGGGCTAGGCGACATTTGCGAAAACGCAAAAGGTTCGCCAACTGAGGCGGCCTTACTTTCCTTCCTCATTGACGATTGCCGTCAGGTTCTCAAGTTGGTGCGCCAGAGTTGTCCAACTACGTGAAATGCCCAAAAGCCCAATGGATCGGCGGGCTGAGATCTTCTGATCCTTGCCCAGGATTTGGTATTCTGCAGCGTATGTTTTACATTGTTGGATTTTTTCCGCCTGGCACTCCGTTGTGAGGCCAGAGCCTATGCTCGTTACATCACAGAGTATGTGCACGAGTGGACGCAGCGCAAATCGGTATACTGCGTCATTTGGACACATCATCCAGTTCATGGCGCTGTCATTTAACCGGGTGTGCAACATCGGCAGGTAAGGCGACATTCGCGAAAACGCAAGAGGTTCGCCACCTGAGGCGGCCTTGGCTTATTTGGGCGGCTGCGAGCCCGGAGACGTGATCCACTCGGCCATGTGAGCTACCATTTCATCTTCCCGGGCCTTCCTTAACAGGCCTTCCCGTGTTGGGCCGGGGGGTAGCTTTTTGGCCTCCTCTCGCAATCGCTTAGCTTCCTCGGCGAGACGTTCTTCCAGAGAGAGTGTATGTTTGATCCGGCGGCGACGCTGCATGATACCACCTCGTGCTTACGGGTCCTAGCCGTGAGTATTCTCCGGGAACGCCACTCGCTCGACCGTTATAGAGATTTTGCCACGGCAAAATTGGGGTACTGTTCTGTTTTGAACACTCCCCGATCACTATCTTCGTCGGGCCGAAGGAGGGGTTTTATCGGGAAAGCAGCAAAGAATGGGTTCAATCCCAAAGTGTTTCTCGCCAAGGTAGGGACCGGGAAAACGATATCGAAACACCACAAGGATCAAACCATTTTCGTCCGAGGCGATGTCGCGGATACTTCTTCTACATTCAAGGTCAAAATCGTCGTCATGTCTGAGCGAGAAGGAAACGGTTGTGGCAGTTCTGGAGCCCGATCAGTAAGGTGATGTTGAGAAGAGCTTCAAGAATAGCCGGTGAACAGTGTTCACTTTGCAAATTTATTCCCCGCTGTCGGCACCCCTCCGGATTTCGGGCGTGTCGTGCAAGACTACGTTCAACAAAGAATTATGGACTTCCAAATGTCCGTTGTAGTCGATGAACCCTAGTTTGCGGAATTTGTTCATGAAACCGCTCACGCGCGACCTGGTGGTGCCGACCATTTCGGCGAGCGTTTCCTGGCTGATTTTCGCGATGACGGGCTCTGGCTTTGCCTCCTTGCCGAAATTCGCCATCAGGAGAAGTAGCCTCGCAAGACGCTTCTCGCTCGAATTGAAAAGCTGATCAACCAAATCCTCCTCGACTCGGGCGTTCCGAGCCAACAGATACGACATGAACACCTCGGAAAACTTTGGCTCGTCATGGAGCACGCGCACGATGGCTGCTTTGTCGAGTCGCATGATGCGGCTTTCGGTCATCGTCTCGGCTGTCGCCAAGCGCCGTGGCTGGGCGGTCAGACAGCCCTCGCCAAAAAAATCCCCCTTCGCATGGATTGCGACGACTGCTTCCTTCCCATGCTCGGAAACAACGCAGACTTTGACCTGGCCTTCCTGAATGTAAAAGACAGAATCCGCCGGATCCCCCTGCAAGAAGACCCTTTTATTCTTTTGATACGTCGATACGGTCCTACCCCCATCCACGGTGGCGAGAAACGTTGCGACAGTGAATGGCGGCTTGCTCTTTGCTTTCACGACAATTCTTCCCGACTATCGTGCCCGAACTCAGCGTCTTGAAAAACCGGTGCGGCCGTGGCCGTGCGTTTTTCTCTCAGCTCATCGGTGCCGGCTGAGGGACGGGACGCCCGGTTGAGATTATGAGCTTGGCTGAAGGTGGTGTCGGTAATGTACATTACCGAAACGGCTCGAAAGTCTTTTTAGGTATACGTCTTGGGAAGGTGAAAAGCGACGCGCGCCCGGACCAATTGGTAGCATTCACAAGATGCTTCCGTGAGACCCTGCCGATTGAGAATCGTGACCTGCCGTCGGCCGCGTTCAATCAAACCAACACGTTCCAGCTCCTTCGCGGCGTTCGTGATGGTTGGTCTTTGGACACCCAGCATTTCGGCCAGCAGGTTATGGGTGATCGGCAGTGCGTCGTCATCAGCGCGGTCGCGCATCATCAGCAGCCAACGCGCCAGTCGCTCCTTGAGGCTGTGCGCACCGTTGCAGGCTACAGACACCATGACCTGTTCGAGAAATGCCTGAACGTAAGCGAACATGAGACCTCGGAAGGACGGCATTGATTGCATGGCTTGCGCAAACGCAACGCGTGACATCCTTGCGGCGCTTCCCGGGATTTGAACCAGCAACTGGACAGAGGAACTCTTTGCACCGAAGACGGCCTGCATGCCCGTGCAGCCCTCCCTTCCGATCGTTGCCATCTCAATGACATGGCCGTCCGCGTAAACCGCAACTACCGAAACGACCCCGCTGTCGGGGAAGAAGACATAATCGAGCGAACTGTCAGCATTCATGAGAACTTGCTCGCGTTGGCAGCGAATGTGTTCGAGCTCCGGCATAAGCCTCTTGAGATTGCGCGAGGGCAGAGCAAGCAAAAGCCGATTGCCGGGCCATTTTGATGAAACGTTCATACCCTTAAACCGCGTCTGGTTCGCGTTAGTTCCAAGAGGCTGGGTCGGACGCGAGTCTATGATCCCTCCGTTCAACGCGACGAGACTAGACATGTCTGTAAAGGGTCAAGGGCTGACCATCCGAGAGGGGCAGCTGTTGGTGCCAAAGGGGACATCGAACGTTGGGCCAAAGCTGTCGGAATCAAAAGGGCTCGAAGTTTCCAGAGTTTCCTATTGGCCTCGTGAGCTGTGCCGCGTGATGTGTAGCGCCTGCATCAACTGGTCAGGACCCCAATGATTTCCCAAAGAGTTCGATCGAGCGAGCCTACTTTCTTCATAATGCCTGCTTTTCATTGAAAAATGCTTGCTGCTTATCCCACTCAATCGGAAACGGCTTTAGGAGATCCGCAAGTGCGAGGTCTGCCTGCTGTTGGCCCGAAAGGAGCGCTTCGATTATGGCCGGTGACAGCAGCGTTAGCCGAAGGACGCGGCCGAGATAGGCCTCGTTGATGTGTTCTGCCTTCGCTAGGTCACGTACCGTTCGGTAGATTTTTGATTCCAACATGCTGCGCCAGCGATGCGCGCGGACCAGAGCCTTGACGATCGTGCTATCGACCCGGGGTGGGGGTGGTATCCAGGGCGCCGCGTCTGCAGGCGTGACCACTTTCTTTCGGCCTCCTTGACGGCGCAGAGAGATTGGAATGCTTACGATCATCATGCGGCCGTCGCGGCTCAACGTGGGACGTCCAAATTGACCGATGCTGATAGCAGCGGATCTCGTCATTCAGCGGCCTGTTCAAATGAGGTTGTCGTCCGAAGTTCGCTGTAAAGGGACGTTAAGCCATCGATCTTCAAGGTCAGATCCAGAGCGTCAGGCTTAAGGTCTGCCCGTTCAACGAGCAGCTCGACGATCCGGGCCTGTTCAGCCGGAAACAGCTCGTTCCAAAGTTGCTCGAATTCCATGAGCGCATTGCGGACGTCGCTTTCGGTTATCTCTCGGTCCTGCTTCCGAGTGGCGCGCCAAGTCTGGACAATGACTTCGGGCGTTTGCAACAGCGTACGGACTTGGTCGAGAACGATGCGCTCGATCTCAGCAGCTGGCACTTGCCGAACCGGGCAGGCGGTCTCGCCGCGTTTCAATGCGGTCTGGCTCACGTAGTACCGGTAGAGCTTGCCGGATTTGCGGGTATGGGTCGGTGACATCGCCGCGCCATCGGGTCCGAAAAGAAGACTTTTGAGTAACGCAGGCGTCTGTGTTCTGGTGCTCGCCGCGCGCTTGCGAGGGCCTTGCTGCAGGATGGCGTGCACCTGGTCCCAGAGCTTTCGGTCGATGATCGCCTCATGTTCGCCAGGGTACGACGTGCCCTTGTGGACGGCTTCGCCGATATAAACTCTGTTGTTCAACAGCTTATAGAGGACACCCTTATCGAGCACATGGCCGTACCGATTGGTGGCGCCGGCCGCCACGAGTTCCCGGGCCAGGAGGGTTGCAGACTTCAGCTGGACGAACCGCCGAAAGATCGAGCGAACCCGTTCGGCATCTGCCTCGTGGATAATCAGTTTGCGGTCGCGAACCTCGTAGCCGAGAGGCGTCCATCCGCCCATCCACTTACCCCGCTTGCGGGAAGCAGCGACCTTGTCTCGGATACGCTCCCCGATCACTTCCCGCTCAAATTGGGCGAAGGTCACGAGGATGTTGAGTGCCATGCGCCCATGGCATCCTTCGTGTTGAACGATTGGGTGACGGAGACGAAGGTGGTGCTGTGGCGCTCGAACAGCTCGACAAGGTTCAGGAAGTCGAGCATCGACCGGGAAAGCCGGTCGATCTTGTAGACGACGATGACGTCGATCTTTCCGGCCCGCACGTCGTCCAGGAGCCGCTTTAGCGCAGGACGCTCAAGCGTGCCTCCCGAGAAGCCGCCATCATCGTAACGGTCCCGAACCAGAACCCACCCCTCGGCCCGCTGGCTCGCGATGTAGGCTTCGCAAGACTCCCACTGGGCATCCAGCGAGTTGAAGTCCATGTCCAGGCCTTCTTCGCTGGATTTGCGTGTGTATACGGCGCAACGAAGCTTGTGGATGTCTGACCGGCTGCGCCCGTCCAGCGCCCCACGGCCCGCGGCAAGGCCGACGGAAGGCTTGTCGCGGCCGGGTGATCGACGGACGGTCATTTCCGGCCCTGCTGGTTCTTGAGGCCGAAGAAGACCCAGCCGTTCCACTTCGTCCCGGTAATCTGGCGAGCAACGGAAGAAAGGGATTTGTAGGGCCGACCCTGATACTCAAAGTCTTCGCCGCGCACCGTGACGCAGTGCTCAACCCCCTGCCAGTGAGCGCGTCGTTGAAGCTGACCGCCTCGAGGGAGACCTGCTTGGAATGCCCACCAAAGCGGACGCCGGCCGACCACTCTGAATTGACAAGGTGCATGCCCTAGTCCGTCCCATCTCGGATTTTTGGGGTCACGTTCGATTAGGAACGAACCTTGGTCGCTGATTGTTGATTCTGCGCTGCAACACTTCTTGGATTGTCCGGATTTCTTGTACGCATCAATGAGTGCATATGATGACCGCAGCCTACCTTAAGACACGCTCGCCAAAAAACCTCTCCGAGAAGGGGCGCACGAATGCTCAAGCGCATCCTTATGTCGTGGCTGTAGCTGCAATCGTCGGAGCTTTGGCGTTATCGGCCCTGGTGAACCGCCGCCTGGCCAAGAATGCTGAAAGCGAAAACCCTCCCGCTGGTCAATTCCTGGAAATAAACGGCGTCCGGCTCCACTATGTCGAACGTGGCTCGGGCGTGCCGTTGGTCCTGCTGCACGGCAACGGCAGCATGATCCAGGATTTTGAATCCAGCGGCTTGATCGATTTAGCCGCCCCAAATTATCGTGTCATCGCTTTCGATCGTCCCGGCTTTGGCCATAGCGATCGGCCGCGAAACGTGGTCTGGACACCGGGAGCACAGGCCGAGCTGATTCATGGCGCTCTCCGGCGGCTGGAGGTCTCACACGCAATCGTCTTGGGGCACTCGTGGGGCGCTTCTGTCGCAGTCGCCCTGGCGCTCAAATATCCGAGCTTGGTCCAAGGCCTGGTTCTTGCCTCCGGATATTACTATCCGACGTTGCGTCCTGACCTAGTTGCTTTACCCGTTGCGGCTCCTTTAGTGGGGGACGTCTTGGCCCACACCCTAACACCAATTGCAAGCCGGGTGATGTGGCCGTTCGTGATGGCCAAGATGTTCGGTCCGCGGTCCGTGCCAAAGAAGTTCGAGGGCTTTCCGAAGGAAATGGCTCTTCGTCCTTCGCAGATTCGTGCGTCAGCCGCGGAGTCCGCGCTTATGATTCCGGACGCATTTCAGTTCCGCAACGAGTACGCAGATCTGAAGATGCCGGTCGTCATCGTTGCCGGTGACGAGGACCGGTTGATTGACACTGATGCGCAATCGGAACGTTTGCACCGCGAACTGACCCAGAGCAGGTTTCACCGCGTTCCCCGGACCGGCCATATGGTTCATCAGACTGCGACCGCTGTCGTGATGTCAGCGATCAACGAAGTGTCCGAGGGACCCGGGTTGGCCCCTGGGAGCCTCTCGACCAAGCAAGCGGGGCCTTATGCTTCGCATTCGACAACCAGCTAAGAGGCAATCCGCGCAATCGCGAACTCTCCATGAAGTGTATTGGTCTATTTGGCTATCAAACTGGCGTCCGGAACCATCTCCACGCTTTCTTCGTGGCACGGACAATTATGTAGAGAGCGGCGGATGTTCAATTCCTTCATGATGTTGGCGATCGAAGCAAATGGTGTGATTGCGCTGCGGATGATGAAGCTGATGCGCGGTGGCAGAAAGGCCCGGCGCGAAGCTGAGCTAATGGTCAGGGAAAAGATACATGCAGGTTTGGAAGCGACCGCCCATCTATTGGCTGGTGCTTCGAGCGAAGAGATAGTTCATCGATACCGACGGCATGTCGCGAAAAATGCGAAACGACTGGGGCGAGTCAATTCGGGCCGAAGCCAAGTCCGCTCGCATAAGCGGGCACGCCGCACTCGGAAGTAGCGCTGCAAACGATATCGGACTTGTCGCCATCCGGGTTCATGTAGAGCTTCTATGTTCTTCCGATAGGAACGTTCCGCCGCAACGCCTGTTGTCGCTCTAAAAAAAGACCGTTGTAGTCGATCCTCGCATGCTTGGAGTGTCAAATGAGCAAACGTAAGCCAGCAACGGCGGCAAAACGCGTCCACACCTCGAAAAAAGTAACCCAAAAGGCCCAGCGGGCGGCTCAGGCCGTTGTCAGAAGCTCGATAGCCAGACGCGCGCCAGCGGCAGACTCGACTAAATCGCCCCCCGAGCGTCAGAGCGACGCTGACCAGGAAGCTCACCTTGTTGATAGTCCGGCTATGGTCTTACAGGACGACTCCAAACAGACGATGACGGATACCGAGCCAAAGAGAGAGCTTGATTTTTCTTCAGCCATGGCAAGCGCAGGTGCCTATCAAGCAAAGCTGCTGGAAATGGCACAAGCCAACATGAAATTGGCTTTGGAATTCGCTCAGAGGCTTGCTTGGATGAGGTCGCCCCTTGAATTTCCCAGCGTCATTGCAGAATTCACGACCAAGCGAATCGACATGTTCCGGAAACATTCGAAAGAAATGACTGAATTCACCATCAAGCGGTGAGATCGCGACCGCCCAAACTGCAGATTGAGTCTTTGACCAATTCAGGCGGCGCTTTGTTGATGGCCGTCGTGACAAGAAGCGCTGGCAGGCCTGTTCCAGAAGAACAACGCAAACTATCTTGTGTCTGCGGGCACGATCTTGAGGCCGGCGCTCGTCAGCGCCTCGACAACGCACTTTGCAATTCGCAGGGCTTCGTCGGAATCCACCCGTTTGTCCGGATGGTCTCCGCGGGCTTCGCATATTGCCGCAGCAATTATCGAATTCACCTGGTACGAATCGGTCATGGGAGTCTCAATTTGGCTGGAGCATAGCGCGATGACGTTGCTGCTCGGTGTCGGATGCATCCACTTTGGAAATCGTCCGCGGAGCCGAAAAGGATATCCGTTCTCCTTTCACCGGCGGGCGATACGGGTTTTATCCTTCGAGGACGTGCCCCAGAGCTTTCAGCGGGCGTACCCGATCACTGACGATCTTCAGGATGGCCAGCATTGGAACGGCCAGGATCGCGCCGGGCACGCCCCACATCCAGAACCAGAACACCAGCGTCAGGATGATTAGAACGGGGTCAACGTGAAGCGCCGCGCAACCAGCATCGGCGTCAGCGTTTCACCCTCGACGAGATGTAAGCCGAAGTAGAGCGCTGGCGGCAGCAGGGCCGACCACAAGTTGTCGAAGCTCAGCATTCCGGCGAGGAGAAAGATACCGGTTCCAAGCAGCGGCCCCAGAATCGGAATGTAGTTGAGCAAGAAAGCCACGGCTCCCCACAAGAGGGGATCTCCAAGCCCGCAAAGGTACATCGCAGCCGCGGTCCCGATCCCCACCGCAGCATTCATGGCGGTGATCGTCGCCAGATATGCGGATATGTCTGCCTCGATCTGTTGAGAAATGTCGCCGGCTTGCCGCTTGTTGCTGAAGTTCGGTAGGACCTCGACCATGCGTCGAAGGGAGATTTCGCCTGACACCAAGAGAAAATAGAGCACCAGAATCGTCGTAAACAGGCCGTCAAGGACTGCACGAATAGTGCCCCTGTCAGGCCGAGATCGCGGCGAACCGCAATTGTGGCACCCTCCTTGCCGGGAGCGTCGGCGACTTGCTCGGCCTGTTGGATGGCCTTTTGGAACATTTGGATTGGGTCCTTCAAGACCACAAGGTGTGACTCGAGACGAGGTATGCCTTCCGGCAACCTCTCCGCCCAAGTCCTGGCTGGTACTGACAATGCCGCTACAAGACCCACAATCGATCCAACAACGAGCAGGATCGCCAGGAGTGCTCCCAAGGCTCTGGGCAAATGTACACGCTCCAGGAGACGCACCGCGGGTTGAAGAAGGAGCTGCAATACGAAGGCTAGCACGACGGGAAGGATGATCGAGCTTGCCACGTAGACCGCCGCCAGGACGGCCAATGTGAACAGACTTCCGAGAAAGAACGTCTGCGGATTCGACGGCAGGGGCATCTCGATCTCATCGACCGCCTCCGTTTGCACCCCATTGGGTTCCGACGGGCGAGCATCCCTGACCGGTGACGACGGGGGGCGCTGCGGCGGCGTTGAGAGAGAAACCACGTTGTTCTCCACTCGGATGTGAGCACGTCCTCGCATCGGACGTGAACCGGTCTGCCCGCTTCGCGGGCGAAGGAGATAGCTAATCAAGCGGATAGGGCGCATGCTGTTCCAAGTGAACACGCCGGCGCGGGGCTGTTTGCGTAGGGCAGGGCGGGATGACACTCCGCTGTCGGCGAGAAAGGCGACAGAGAATGTTGTCTCTTAGCCTCGAGCCGAACGACGCAATGACGTTCCGACATCAGCTGTTGGGGCGATGACGGGACATAGCATTGGCCCCAACCGGTGCTTATGACCCGCACGGGACTGGGCTCTGTTAGGAGACCGCCCCGCTGCCTGAGGGGCTCGCAGAAATTCCTTCTGTAGCGAGCACTGCGCACGGCATTGCCAGCCGCGCGCAGGCTTCGTTGACCCCGCGCTAACCTAGCGCCCCGCTTCTGCATGCTCGATAGGTGCGGGCATCTTCGCGACGGACATCAGCGTGCGCGCGACCTGGTTCAGGAGCTGATCAGCATTTTCCTCTTCGGCCAGCGACTTCGATAAAAGCGCGACGACAGCACTATGCCGAAGCTGCTGGGCGAGAGTCCTCGCGGTGGCATAGCCGGAAATTTCATAATGTTCGACGCGCTGCGCAGCGCCGATCAGCGCAAGGTCGGCGGGGACGTCATCCTTTTCCTCGCCTTCAGCCATCACTTCCTGGCCTTCGTCAATGAGGCCAAGCATGCCCTTGCAGGCCTTGGAGCGCGCGGTCTCTCCGAGCAGGGAAAAACACTCGTTCAACCGTTCCACTTGTTCTTCGGTCTCAACGAGATGCTGTTCGAACAATTGCTGCAATTGGTCAAAGCGCGCCGCCCTGGCCATTTTCGGGAGCGCCTTAGTGAGCTGCTTCTCCGCGTGGAGGATGTCGCGCAGCTCGTGGACGAGAAGTTCCTGAATGCCATCGGGGGCTGTCGGCGGCGAACTCTCAGTTTTGATCGCAGCAGGGGGCTCCGCGGGACGCTCGGGAAGAAGGGCGGGCGATGCCATAAACTCCCAGTCACCACCTTCATTCCAGGGCCCGCGCGTATCAATCTCGCCCTCATCGCCCGTACCGGTCGAGTCGTTAAAGAACTGGTTTACGAGACCGGGCGTGGGCGCAATCTTGCCGATGGAGAACGCTGGCTTCTTCATGCTCTCGAGCGCCGCGGCGAACGCCTTCATATGCGTGATTTCGCGCGTCATGAGAAATTGCAATGCGTCCTTGCTGCCCGCATCGTCGCAGAAATTAATGAGACGCTCATAAACAATTTTCGCGCGCGCTTCGGCCGCGATGTTACTGCGCAAATCGACGTCCAGCTCGCCGGTGATTTTCAGGTAGTCGGCCGTCCATGGATTACCTTGTGAGTTGCAAAGATTGACGCCTCCGCCGCCTGCGATCGCAATCAGGGGGTCGGCCTCGGCCTTTTGCCGATCAAACTTCATCGGCTTCAGATGCATCCGAGCCAGACAGCCGACAATTTCAAGATGACTCAATTCTTCGGTACCTATGTCCATCAGCAGATCCTTGCGCTCTGCGTCCTCGCAGTTCAATCCCTGGATTGAATACTGCATGGCCGCGGCTAGCTCGCCGTTGGCGCCACCAAATTGCTCAAGCAGCATGTTGCCAAAACGGGGATCGGGTTCGTCGACGCGCACGGTGTACATGAGTTTCTTGACGTGATGATACATGACGGCCTCGGGGACTGGAGGGGAGTAAAGTTCAAGTGCCGTGCCGGCCACTTCGTTCCTACGCGCCGCGCGGCGATCAGTGCCGAGCTCGGGCAGCTATCGGGACCGGCGGGCGGCGACTTCATTAAATCCATCCTGGAACGGTCGAGCGACCCGGGCTCCGGGACCCTCGCCACAATTCTCGGGGTGCTCACGGTGTGGTTGCAGCCTCGGGCGTGTTCGGCGAGATGCACGCGGCTCTGAATGCGACATTCAAGGCCAAGGCAGCGACGAGCCGATTTTTTTCCCCGATCCGGACCCGCGCGGCGAGCCTTGGGCTCGACGCGGCGCTTGGTTTCATGCTGGTCGTGTCGTTGGCGGCGAGCACTGCGCTATCCGCCTTGGGGCATGTCTTTCAAGGTCTGTTCGCCGGCAAGATCCTTTTGGCGGTCCTTAATACCGTCGTCTCTCTGGCGATATTCACGGTTCTGTTCACAGCGATCTACAAGGTTCTGCCGGACACCACGATATCCCGGCGCGACCTCGTGCTGGGCGCATTTGTCACAGGCGGGCTCTCCACCATCGGCAAGGCGCGCATTGGAATATGCCTGGGTCGCGCAGCGCCTAGTTCGCCCTATGGCGCGGCTCGTTCCGATGTTCTGGACCTACTATTCCGCGCAGATCCTTCTGTTCGGCGCCGAGTTGACTAAGGCCATCGCCGATGAGCGGGCCGCCGCTGAGCACCGCGCTCCCGGAGGAACGATTCAATAGAACGCGAGTTCGTTCTCCAACAGAGAAATCCGTAGCGCGGAGACGACCATGGCGCGATCCGTCGAGGAATTGAGGCGAGAGTCCGAGCAGAGCCGCGCGGAGCTTGCGGCGACAATCGATCGGCTGCGGGACCGGATTACGGATACCGCAGAAGATCTCCGCTACAAGGTCTCGCCGCAAGGCATCAAGTCCGAGGTGTCCGACTTCGTCAGCCGCAAGACCCAGGGCTGGCTCGATACGTTGAAGCAACAAGCCAGGGAAAACCCCATACAGACGATTGCCGTCGGAACGGCCGTGGCGGCCCCGGCGCTGCGGCTGGCCCGGGGCTTTCCGCTCCCGCTCTTGATGATCGGGGCAGGCCTTGCCCTGACTTCGAAGGCCCTGCGCGCAGGCGCGGCGGAAGCGGCGGCTCCGGCGCTCGAGAAGGCCAGGGAAATGGTTGGCGAGGCCACTGAGCGGGTCCAGTCCTCGGGAGAGGATGCGGCGGATGTGGTGTCCTCGAGCGGGCGACGGGCGGCCGACCTTGCGGGCGAAGCGAAGGCCAGGGTGAGCAGAATTGCCGACGACCTGAAAGACCGGGTGAGTGAGACCACCGATCAGGTGAAAGCCGGCATGCATGCCGCCTCTGGAAAGGCAACAGACGCGATCGAGCGTGCTCGCTCAACCGCAAGCGCCGCACCCGAAATGACCCGGCAGTTGATCCGCGACAATGCGGCACTGATCGGTGGCCTGGGAGTGGCGATCGGAGCGATCATTGCCGCTTCACTTCCCGACACCAAGATCGAAGCTGCCGTGATCGGCAAGGCGAGCGACAGCGTGAAGCGCGCGGCAGGAAAGGCAGCACAGTCCGGATTCGAGACGGCCAAGGAAGCGGTATTGTCAGCGGCGGATGCCACCGCGAAGAGTGTATCGGATGCGGATCTCGGCCAACACGCCAGCCGCATGACGGGGGATATGTCCAGCAGACTGAAGGAAGCCGCCGACGACATCGTGAGTGCGGCGTTCAATCCTTCTCGAACCGAAGAGAATCCGTCATGAGCGAATTTGATCTCCATACCCGGAAAGCTTCTTCTCAGAACCAAGGCCCGACCTCCTCACAGAATCTGAAGGATCAGGTGGCCGATGCTGGCGCGGAGGTGAAGCAACGCGCGGGCGACGCGTTACGGGCGTCAACGGACATCGCGCGCGACAAGTTCAAGGAGGCGGCCGACTCCGCCAAGGACGTCGCGGCAGGAGCGGCCGATCGTTTCCAGGACAAGGCCGAGGAGCAACAGCGCACGGGAGCGGACTTCGTGGGTCGCCTGGCCGGCAACATCCGGCAAGCCGCCCATGCTTTTGAAAGCGACGCGCCTTTCGCTGCGCGCGGAATCAATTCCGCGGCCGATTATGTCGAAGATGCCGCTGAAAGAATCCGTAGCGGGACCTTCCGCGACCTGATCGATGGTGCGAACGACTTCGCAAGTAAGCAGCCCACGGCCTTCCTGGGGCTCACCGTGCTCGCCGGTTTCGCAGCCATACGTTTTCTCAAGACGTCGGGCAATCCGGCTTCCTCCTCAAAAGGCGAGGAGGCGTGATGAACACCCAATCCGATTTTCGGACGATCTCGAATCTCCTAGGCGATGCGCTCTCGCAATTCGCCAAGCTCTTTCAGAATGAGGTCGACCTCGCCAAGGCCGAGCTCGGCGAGAAGGTTCAACAGCTGGGCGGCGCGATCAGCTTTTTCGCAGCAGGCGCCGTCCTGGTCATCCCGGCGGTCGTGATGGCCCTGTTTGCGCTGTCGGCCGCCTTGATCGTTGCCGGGTGGTCGCAGCCGATCTCCTATCTTGCCTCAGCGGTCCTTGCCGCTGTGCTTGCCGGCGTGCTGTTCGCTGTTGGCCGCAACCGGCTGGATACGCGGAACCTGGCGCCCCGCGAAACCATGCGTCAGCTCGCAAAGGATAGGAACACCGTGAAGGAAATGGTGCGATGAGCGGCATTCAAACCAGTTTTCTGGATAATCTGAGAGAAGCGGTTCGCGAAAATCCCCTGGCCGCCGCCCTCATCGGAGGGGGCGCACTGTGGCTGTTGATGGGCAATGAGCGGCTGAAGAGCGCTGCAAGTTCGGTGAGTGCGGCAACGGCGCCGCTCGCCGATATTGGCGCACGCAATCTGCGATCGGCCGCGCCCAAGTTCACGAACAGTCCGCCGACCGCCCCGGACATGGACGACGGATCATCGCAGCACGTTCGCGAAACCTTGCACGACGCCACCAGCGCGGCTGTATCGGACACGGCAGCTGCGATCAAGGATCGGTTCGAGGAAGGCTCGACCAAGGCCCGCGAAAACATCGGCAAGCTCGGTGATGCGCTGCCCCGGAAGGAGACCTTTGCGCTGGTACAATCGTCGTTATCCAATCTGCTCGAAAGACAACCGCTTCTACTCGGCGCCATGGGGTTGGCGATCGGCGCTGCGGTAGCGGGCGCGTTCCAAACGTCCGATCTCGAGAACGATTTGATGGGGAAGCTCAGCGGCAGGGTCAAAGAGGACCTGAATGCGCGTGGCGATGCCGTATCGCAAAGCGTACGAGAAGCTTCCGACACGCTTAAGGCCGAAATCGTTGATATGGGAGCCGAATCCCTCGAGCGGCTGCAAGAAACCGGCCGGAATGCGATGGATGCAGCCCGTGGGAAGGTGAAGGTGCCGTGAGGATTTCTTAGAATTCGCAATAGCTCCGATGATGTTGACATCGCCCGCGGCCACGCCTGATTGGCGGGGTTGGGCTGTCCAATCACGCGAGTTCTTGAGGGTGACCTTTGTAGTCTCCCAGGTTTTGGCCGCTGTGGCTGGAACAAACGCGCGTTTTGGAACTTGATGTGGGGACTCCCCGCGGAGCAAAATGAAAGATCTATTGGCCAAGCTGGAAAAGCTGCGTGCAGACGCAGCCGAGTGTCGCCTGATCCGAGACTTGGCAACCGATTCCGCAAAGAGAGAATTGTTTGGACGGCTGGCAGAGCAGCTTGGTACGTTAGCAACCGCAGTCGAGAGCACGATTGCGAATGGCGGTGGCGACGCGTTCCTGGGGCACGAATCCCGATAGCCGCTCCCTATGCAAGATACGTGGTAATGCCGCCTCGCCTTGGGGGCCTCCTTCGTACCAGGTCGGCTGCTCGCCATTTCGCTCTGAACCGAAGAAGCTTCGAAAGATCAAGAATGCCCGCAGTCACGCCGTGTCTTGCGCAGTGCTCCACTGCTACGTGTGACTCACCGCGTACATTTGGGTTGAGGAGGCTGGGAGTGATCGCCGGATTTCTAACATGAGTTCTTCCTCGATCTCGCCGACCCCATTCGAGCGCGAAGTCGCGAGCCGGTTCGGTCTGGTTCCGAATTTCTTTGTGTCTGCACCGGACGCTCCAGAAATTGTCGAGCGGCTTTGGGCTTTTGCCGTGTCGGCCTACTTCGACAACCCGATGCCGTCTCTCTTCAAGGAGCGCCTGTTCGTTTACCTCTCTCGATTTTGCGAGGTGCGCTATTGCATCATCCGTCACTGCGCGTTTTTGCTCGGCCACGGATATTCGGCGGGAGATCCGAGTGTCTCGGTCCAGTCCGTGGAGCAAGTGTTGCGATTGCTGACGAGGCCGACACCCTGGGAACGCGGGCCTGACGCGACCTCCGAAGCACTCGAAGCAAGTCGACTTTTTGAGGATTGGCCAGAGCCCGAGAGCGACCTGGAAGACAAGTTGTTCAGTGCCGCGACGCTTGTTTTCGTCCAGGGGCGCCGTTCCGATAGGTCTCGCGCGGCGCTCCGGCACGTTCTGGGCGGCAGGCGGTACGAACACTTGCTCGGTCTGCTGGTTTTTATTCGCACGGCGCACTACTGGACTGTGCTTCACCCGCATATTCTGCTCGAAGAAGACGCCCAACAGCTCTTGAAGGTGAACGAAGAATTGACGCAACGGCTGCTGCACGATCCAGAGGCGGCGCGATGCGATCTGGGCCAACGCCTTTTCGTGGAACTAGAGGACCTTCGTGGATTGAACGAGCGGCGCGAATTGGAAAGCGCCAAGCATGCGCTGGAGGCGGAAGTTTTGCAAAAGGAGCTTCTGCTCAAAGAGGTCAATCACAGGATCAAAAATAGCCTGCAGATCGTCTCAAGCATCCTGCACCTCCAGGCTGCTCACACCCAGAACGAGGAGGCGAACAGGGCGCTGCAGGACGCGAGCGCGCGCGTTCTTGCGATCGCCGCAGTGCATGAGAGGCTTTATACCGGAAGTGATATCCGGGTTGTTGCCCTCGGTCCGTTCCTTGCCGCTCTTTGCAGTAACATCGGCGACGCCATGGGAGGCGCAGACTCCGTCGAAGTTGATATCGCTTCGGTGGACGCGCCCACCGACATGGCTATTCCCCTTGCTTTAGTGGTCAACGAGCTTCTTACCAACGCAGTAAAATACGGTCGATCACCGTATCGAGTCACCCTGAGCGCCCACGACGGACGTTTGGTCCTGACGGTGAGCGACGGTGGACCGGGTCCCGTGACCAATGAAAGTCCGACTGGACTTGGGTCGCACATCGTTAGAACTGCTGCTCGGCAGCTTGGAGCGACGCTGGAAACAATGCGTCGTCCAGGCGGTTACTCTGTGGAGTTGAATGTTCCTGTGCACCCGGCGCCAAAACATGAGAGTCTTGATTGTTGAAGACGAGGCGCTCATTGCCAGCTATTTGGAAGCATTGGTTGTTAGTTTTGGTTACGAAGTCTGCGCCCTTGCGGCGAGTGCTCCCGAGGCGATCGAGAACGCGGCCATCCATATGCCCGATGTCGTCCTCATGGATATTCGATTAGCGCGGGGCACGAGTGGAATCGAAGCCGCACGCCAAATTTATGCGCGCCAAGGCCTGCGCTGTATCTTTCTGAGTGCGAACCTGGACGATGCAAGCCGGCGCACGCTCGGTCCCTTCCAGCCGATCGATTTTGTCGATAAACCGGTTCTTCCCGTCTTGCTCCGTCGCGCTTTGCAAACGGCGGAGCACCTGGCGTGTTCCAAATAGGTTGTTCGGGCGGGAGGGGGCTGTAGACGCCAGATAGAGAAGTCACCTTTGGCCCAGATAGAGATGTCACTCTCCACGGTTTTGGTTGGGGAGTTTTGGGCCGATGACGGTGATTGCGATGAGCCGGACGGAGATCGACCGGATGAGCGTGTTACAGGATCTGGCTGCGAGCAGGATCAAAGTAACGGAAGCCGCGACGTTGATGAAGCTTGGTCGGCGTCAGGTGTTCCGACTGGCGAAGGGCTACGCTCAGCGAGGTCCTGAGGCCTTGGTTTCCCGGAAGCGCGGCCGACCGAGCAATCGTGCCTACCCTGCGGATTTGCGCGATGCGGCCATCGGCATCATTCGAGCGCATTACCCGGACTTTGGCCCGACGCTGGCGGCCGAGAAGCTTGCAGAGCTTCATGACATTCACCTTGCCCGCGAGACGGTCCGCCAATGGAAGATCGCGGCAGGGCTATGGAAAGATCGCCGCGCCCGGTTGAAGGCTATTCATCAGCCGCGGTACCGGCGCGATTGCTTGGGCGAGCTGATCCAGATCGACGGGTCGGAGCATTGGTGGTTCGAGGGTCGTGGGCCGCGCTGCACCCTGCTCGTCTACATTGACGATGCCACCAGCCGGCTGATGCATCTGCAGTTTGTCGAGAGCGAGAGCACCTTCGACTATTTTGCGGCGACCCGCGCCTATCTGGAGCGTTACGGCAAACCGGTGGCGTTCTATTCCGACAAGCACGGTGTGTTTCGGGTCAACAGGAAGGATGCGATCGGCGGTGACGGCATGACCCAGTTCGGCCGGGCACTGCATGCGCTGAACATCGACATCATTTGCGCCAACTCGTCTCAGGCCAAGGGCCGGGTCGAGCGCGCCAATGGCACGCTGCAGGACCGGCTGGTGAAGGAGATGCGGCTATCGGGCATCGATACGATTGCGGCCGGCAATGCGTTTCTGCCGGCGTTCATGGAGCAGTACAACGCCCGCTTTGCCAAGGCTCCCTTCGAGGATCGTGACGTCCACCGTTCGCTGGCCGGTCATGACGACCTCGACGACGCGTTTGCCTGGAAGGAAGAACGCACCGTCTCTGTGAACCTGACGCTGCAATACGACCAGGTCCTGTTCATTCTTGAGCCGACCGGGATTGCGCGTTCACTGGCGCGCAAACGGGTCACGGTGGTTGATTACCCCGACGGGCGGCTGGCGATCCGATACCACGGCGTCGATTTACCCTACCGCACCTTCGACAAGCGGCCGCAGGTGAATCAGGCCGCGATCATCGAGAACAAGCGACTGGGTCCGATCCTGGCCTACATCGCCGAGCAGCAAAAGCAGCTCGACATGTCCCGCTCGGCCAAGGCGCCGCGGCGACGTGGCCAGAAGAACCACATGTTCAAAGTCGGATAGATGAACACCCGGGCGTCGCGTTACGCAATGTGAAGGGCTTCACGCGCCGCCCTCTCGAGAAGCAGGTAGTCAACCCCAATCCACAGAAAGGCGGCTATCCTGTTCCCGACCGGGTGACATTTCTAACTGGCCCAAATCGTGACTTCCCTAACTAAACGGCGGCGACA
>Ga0210401_10002312_pt1 | contig 21224 bp, 19 predicted proteins | sample IncBWH32MmetaG_FD_150866 | JGI IMG/M metagenome (GOLD analysis project Ga0210401, IMG submission 150866) | Forest soil microbial communities from Barre Woods Harvard Forest LTER site, Petersham, Massachusetts, United States - Inc-BW-H-32-M | ecosystem: Environmental > Terrestrial > Soil >... | reverse complement strand
CACTCTTGTGCAATGGTTGGTGCTCGGCAACGAAGTTCCAGATCATCGGATCATCGGATCATCGTCAGCTACGGGCTAATTACCCCGCTCGTCAGCATGAGCTGTCGCCTATTGCTTCGCCGTGTCGCCAGCCGTCGCGTTCTACCGCGCGAGCGGTTTAGTCCTTTGATCCGAAGCGGTCGATGTCGAGTTTGTCCCGAGCTTCAGCCTAGCTGATCGACCAGTGCCGGCCATAGGACCCCATGGCTCGTCTCGATGGACCGGGTCCTCAATTGCAGTGTGCACCATCACGACCTTAGCGGTCGGATCAACGCAAACATACCGGCCCTTGTATCCTAACAACGCGAACTGCCGCCTCTCACCGGGAAACAGCCACAAGAGATAACCGTAGCAAAATCTTTTCGTCGCCGCGCCCGATAGCAGATAGCCGTCCGAAGCTCGAACGGTTGTTGCATCGATCATCCATTGCGCCGGAACGATCTGCTTGCCATCCCATGCGCCAACGAACGCCAAAGCCGGGCGTAATCGCGCAGCACGGCGTTGAAGCTGACCACTATTGCCAATTGATCCGTCTGACCTGTAACCGCGTGGCACGGGTTGGCAAAGTTTTGTGACCTGGAAGAAAGCAAAAGCACCACCAAAGCCGATGCTTCAATGCATCGTTTGCAAAGTGAAGTTCGCTATTGCGAGCCAGCTTCCATTTCATTCAGACAGGGAACATCAGACGTCTCTTTTCGATCCCACTAAGAAGGTATGAACTACCTCAAAGCATTCGATGACGCGCCGTATCCCCAAAAAACTATCAACTGGAAAAAACCAAAAGCTCAGCCCAAGCCTAACTTTCTTTGCATCATTTCTGGTGCAAAGTTCAGTAATAACATTGGAGAGCTGCGCGCGGCTCGCCCATAAGTTGCCCCAAAATCGCGTGATAAACTTGTAGGCGGCTGATCCTTTGAAAGGAGGTCGCTCATGAGCCAACGTGTTTCAAACGCACTCTGTTGGGCTTTCGTCTTTCTTGTTTGTGGCGATAGCCGTAGCTTCCCTGTTTCAGTGGAGGCGCCATGATGGACACACTCCAACTTCAGAAACCACATGGCCCCGAGCTTGAATATGCCATTTGCTTCTTCTGTCAGACGGCGTTGCCGGATAATCCACGATTGAGAACGTCGGCGCACATATCTCTCGGCCGTCGTAATTTTTGTGAACAGCTTAACAAGCCACCTGAGCAGCGGTGCCTGCAAGAGTTTCGAAAGCGATTCCGGTAATCCAATCTCCGCCATTGGCGGCGATAACTTGTGCCATATTTGAGACATAATCAGTTAGCGTTGCGGCTTCTGACGGCTCCCTACTCGCAACGCGGGGGGCCTTCAGATGCCAACATTTATGAGTGGCACAAAGGACCCTGTTCGAAGAAAGGAGGCAGACAGAAAGTATCGAAAGAAAACCAAAGCGTTCTAGCAAAACTTGAGAAGTGGTGCTGCGGCGCCGCATAGCGGCAAATGCTTGCGTATTTGTCGGCTGTCAGTGGTAGACCGGATATGGCCGACACGCAGCCAGAACGACGCGAATGACCCAACCCGGACATCACGCCTGCCTACGTGACGGTGCGAGCCGTCCCTTGCCTGAGCGGAAACAGGAACGGCCCCTATTCTCGCAACAAAGCTCAAGCGCCCACGGGCGAAATGGCTGAGACCCCGCCGTCGATCAGGAAGTCTGCTCCGACAATGTACGCGGAATCGTCCGATACGAGATAAACCGCGAGCTTCGCGATTTCCGACGGATCGGCCATACGCTTGCTGGGATTGTTGGTTGCAAGGACGCCCTTGACCACGTCGCCCTGCTCTTCGCCTGCGAAGCGACCGAACATTGCCGTGTCCGTCGGGCCTGGGCTTAGGGTATTCACGCGAATCCCGCGGCCGACGAGTTCGGCGCTGAGGATTCGCGCGAGATGGACGACCGCGGCCTTGCAGGTCGAGACGGTCGAGGTCGTCGGCCACCCCTTGCGCGCGCCAACGGACGCATTGATGACGACAGACGAGCCCGGCCTGAGCAGCGGAAGGGCTTTTTGAATGGTGAAGTAAGCCCCTTTGAAATTGGAGCCTATCACCATGTCGAAGCTTTGCTCTGTCACCTCTTCGAACGGCAAGAACTCGCTGTAACCTGCATTTACGAACAGGCCGTCCAGGTGCCCTAACTCCCGCTTGATCGTGGCGAACATCGTATCGAGGTCGGCGAGTTTGCTGACGTCCGCGCGAACCGCGAGACTTCCGGCTCCCAGCGTCCCCTTAGCCGCGTGCAGCGTCCTCTCATTCAGGCCGCAGATTGCGACCCGCGCGCCCTCTCGGTCGAATTCCTGCGCTGTGGCCAGCCCGATCCCGCTGTTACCGCCGGTGATAAGGATATTCTTGTCCGTTAGCCTACCCATTGTCGTCACTCCTTCATTAAACATATCCGTGTCAGTTACAATTTAAGGCAAAATTAGCCGACGCCGCGTACCAGCTCCGCGAGACTCGTTTTGCTGAGAGCCTGCTCAACGGCGTCGTTCGCAGCGTTGAAGATTGGGCCGAGCCTTCGTTTCATCGCGCAGGCCACCGCGCATCCTTCATGCACCTGGCTGCGCATGGCAAAAACGCCGGTCTCGCCTTCGACCGCCTTGTAGATCTGACCGAGTGTTATGCGAGATGCCGGGCGCCGGAGACCGACGCCGCCGTGACGGCCTTGGCAAAGGGCGACCAGTCCTTCCCGCTCGAGGAGCTTGAGGATCTTCCGCACCACGACCGGGTTGGTCTGGAGGCTTTTCGCGATTGCCTCCGAAGTCGTTCCCTCGTCGCCGGCGTAAGCGACGAAACTCATGATGTGGACGGCACTCGCCATACGACTGTTCGCGGCCATAATCGTAGCCATACCTGTTACATTTAAGGCTGTCAAGCTCGAGCGTCGCGTCCGATCGCCACGGTCCCTGCCAGCACAGGCAGTGTTCCCGGTGATGCCGGCGTTGCTGACCAAGTGGGCAGTGTTGCCGTCGCCGCCGGCTACTCATCGCGGCATTGTGAGAAAGTTGGGTGAGTCGTGGCAAGTTCGAGCCTATCATCAAGCGCAGGCCGGCAAGGGCGTAGTGCATCGCTGCTTTCGCCGAGCCGCTCTCGCTTGCCGACGAGCTGATTGAGTGATCTGACAGTTTGCTGCGGCCCACGAGTCCGGATTTGGCCCCAAGGCGAAGAAGCTGAGAACGCTGCGCTGGTCCGCTGATCAGGGGCAGACCGGACGTGTGCCCGGGATTCTCGACCGCCGGTTGTGACCCCAGCTGTGTGAAAACGCCGTGCCTGCTATGAGTCCCGCACTGAATCGGCGGGGGATGGGCACGACGCGCTTCGTTCAGGGGGCTGATCGCGGGCAATCAACTTTGTTGCCGGAATGCCTGGATGACTGGGTTGCCGATGATATTCCGGTTCGTGTGATCGACGCCTTCGTTGCGGCCCTCGATCTGGCTGAACTTGGGTTCGGCGGCGTTGAACGCTCGGACGAAGCACAATCGCAAGCATTGCGCAAAGGCGCTGCGGCATCGGCGTGCTTTTGTGCGCGCGCCCAATAATCAACGAAGGTTTGCAAGGCGACCAAGACGGCGCGGGGCACCTGCCCAGGTCGATTAAACCTGCCAGACCGTATCGCAAATCGCAGGCCGGTGAGCCGAGGCAACGGCCGTCGATCCGATCCAGAAATTTGACCTCATCTCATCCCGATCTTGACGCGATCTCATCCAACTATTGACCATTGCCGCTGTCGCTATCCTCCACAAAACCCGAACTGTGGGCGGAAGTACTTGCGCATGGCTCTCCTACAATCGATGATGCGAGGGGCCCGGCCAGCGGCCCTTGTCTTGGCACTGTCTCTCGCCGGTTTGAGCACAGCACAGGCGGCGCGGTCGAATGCGTCGGAAACCGACCATGTCAATGGACAGCCGTGCAATGATCTCTGCAAGGCCTACATGGCCTGGTCCGATCGGCTCATGGCAAGGCCTCTTCCGTCGTGGCCCCAAATGCGGGTTATCCTTGTCTCCAAGAGACCCGACCGGACGGTACCTCATGCGCCAGGGACACGCCGGTCGGGCTCGAATTCATTCGCGCAACTTCCCCAGCCGAGCGACGCAGCGCCACCATCCGTGGAAACGGCGCACATGCAGGCTGCACCATCGGAGCCAGTCCAGCCGATCACGGAGAGGTCTTTTCCAGCCGATGGAATCGTGCCCGCAAAACCCGCTGACGCGGGCGGCGCGACAAACGCGGCTCCGGAAACCACGTTTGTTTCAGTGACTGGCTTCGTCTCCGCCACGCAAGACACCGGCATGACCCGTCACTTCGCGCGGGGCCTCGATGGGCGATTCGGAGCCGAGCTGGGTCTCGCGCTCTGCGCCCTGCTCTCGCTGCTGTCTTGGAGGTGGCTCAGACGCAAGACGGCAGACTGCGAACACGATCCAGCAGGTGATTTTTTCCAATCCTGGTCCTCCTCGGCGTCTTCGCTTCGTTCGCCTACTCAGTCACGTCGGTGGTCTGCTGGACTTCGATGAAACCCTTGGTCGCGGTTTCAGTTTCTCCGCGCTTGTAACCGGCCGCGATGGCCGTCGCTCAGCGAAATACGACCTGATCAATTTTTGGAGGGGCTGCCGCGCGAAAGCCCGCGCGCCCCGGTTCCCCGCGCTCGTCGGCCGAAGACGGGTTCCGCCCGCACTCATCCCGGGTTGACTAAACGGATACACGCGGGAAAAACGGTCCAAATCGTAAAGGAACCGATATGGCCGACACGATCGAGTTTATTGCCGAACAGCAGAAGCGCATTCGGCGTTCCATCCGCAACGAGCAGACGCTTGCCCGCCGTCGCCTCGACAGCCTCGAAGACAAGCTCACCGTGATAGCTGACCAGCTCGTGGACACCGTTGCTCATCGCCTAGTCACCGGCTTCGCCGAGAGCACGCGACAGTTTGCTGACCTCAAAAAGAACCGATCCCGGTAGCCACGTCCGTTGTCGTCAATGGGTGGTGCAGTCTGATCCGCATCCGCAAGCTTGGCGATTGCGTCGTGGAAATTGGCGCTTTCCCTCAAAGAGAAGCCCCGCCCGAGGGGATCGAAGGGCGGGGCAAGTCATCACAATGGGCCGTGACCCAACGCGGAAAGGTCAGGCTCCATCAGCTTTTCCTACCATCCGAAGGCCAGCCGGTTCTGTCCACTAGTGAACCAAGGCGCAGAGGGGCAGGACGACAGCCGTGACCATCCTCACGAGATGCGTATGTGTTTCTTCGCGCGCTTGCGCCGCGGATCGCGTCGAGCGATTTCCTGCCACCGAAACGACGCCCCGCGGGCATTTAAAGAACAAACTTGGCGACAGACTACTCGGGCCACCAAATCGTTTTCGTTGTACGGGTTGATTTCATGAAAACACGTTGTGCCGCTCTATTGCTCGTCACTCTTTCGTTGGGCGGATGCTGCTTGTCCGGGAGCGGTTGCAATGCGCCAATGGCAACAACGACATCCAATTGGGATGGGTTAGGTCAGCCGCCAGCAGAGGCAGCGCCGACGCAACAGGTTGCAACTCGGACTAAGGGCCAGGGCGAGCCAGGACGGGTACATAACAATTCGAATACAGGTGATGATTTCGAGGATGACGACGCACGACTGAAGCGAAAACTAATTATTTGCCAAGGCTGTGCAATGTCGGGCAACTGAACGACCCCGACCGTGGTGTGCATTTCGATGGTCACCTGCGCGCGCCGAATAGATGTCGGGGATGGATATCGTCATCTGATCCGGTATTACGGCTGACATGGCAAGCCTCAGGGGGGCGAGATGGCGAACAACGACGAAGATAAGCCATCGCCGCGTCGCGACGATCCAGTTAAGCCGGCGATCCCCGGCAACGTGCTCGGTATCTTCTTCATCATTCTGACCACGGCGCTTGTGCTTGGGTACCTTTTGCTCAACAAGCTTGTCGATATGTCACGCGAGGAGGACTGCATGTTGGCCCACCGCAGAGATTGCGGTGCGAGCAATACTTCCGTTCGTTCTCTTGGGGTGTGGGCAAACCTAGACCCTTTACCTCCTTTCCCATCATAAAGATTCCTAGCGCGGCGAAGTGAGGTCGTCGCGCAACACTCGCAGCATTCCAACAGCGGCAGGACCTCCATACCTCCCGCATCCTCCCCGAGCAATCTACTGATAGGAGGCAGCCGAGCGCTCGCGCCCTCGAGGATCGTGGCAGACCAAAGCGCGGCGCCCGGCTGTCCCGGCCGCGCGGCGGTGCGGCCACAGCAATGGAATCATCGGTCAATTAAGGAAGCTTCTACCGAGGCGCCGATGATCTCCATTCACGGGTTCATACGGTGTTTCTTGGCGCGCTGCGCAAGCGCTTTACCCTCAAGCAGCGCTGCCTCCTGCGCGGATGACGGCGCACCTCACCGATTTGACAGACATGTCGTGCCGTCGGTGTTGGCGCGATCGCTGGGGACGCCGGCATTGTCGTCGCTGCTGGCGTGACCGTTAGGGACGCGTGCGCTGCCGGTGATCTCCGACAGCATGCTCCTCAGGCTGCTTGCTTGAGACGCTTGGCAACCTTCGCGATCGTCGCGCGCCTGCCCCGGTCGCCTTTTGAGTTGCTCCCATTGCCATCTGCTTGGCGCAGATCGCTGGAGGAAATTCCGTCCGGGGCTTTTTCAGGGAACTCGCAGCAGGTTGGTACGCCGAAAGACGAACGGCGATGTTGAGGGCACCACCTCGGGCAATTGTGGAGCCGTGGACGCCTGGTGCGCTTCTATATTGGCCGGTTCGGATGCCGCGCCGATCACCACGCGCTTATGGAGAGCCCGCCAATCGATTTTATCGGTCGCCTCCAAATAGGCCGCCAGCAGGTGGTGGTCCTTTTGCAGACCCTCGATCACCGCGCTCATGTTGTCGCGAATCTTCATGGCGTGATGGTACGCCAGCGTCGTTAAGGCCTGGTAAAGTGTGGGCCAATGCCGCGCAGACCGAGGCCCGGCCGATGCCGAGTCGCTTGGCGATCCTATCGGTCGAGATCACCTGGCGCTGCGGGTACCCTCCTTGCGCGCCGACCGCTTGCAGCATGCCCTTCGCCTTGCCGCGCGGGCTAACCTACAGGGGAGAGTCCGGACAAAAATTCCATCTCCAGCTCAGCTTCGTAAGTTTCGGCACCGCGCTTCAATGCTTCGGTGACGCGCCTCTGCGTCACATCGCTGGCGACGCTCAAATCGGACTCATGGGCTTCCACCAGAAGCCCGTCTGCCAGGGAACGGAATGCTCCGCTATCTACGGCTGTCTTGACGTGAGCAATGGCATGAGCAGGAAATGAGGCGATGCGGCGAGCCAATTTCTCGACGAAAGGCGTCAGTTCGTCCGGCGGCAACGCTCGATTGATATAGCCGTAACGCTCTGCCAGCTCGGCCGAGAAATCATTGCAGCCCAGAAGCACTTCCAGGGCGCGTCCGCGCCCGACAAGCCGTGGCAATCTTTGCGTGGCGCCGCCGCCTGGAACAAGCCCAATCGCCACCTCTGGATTACTGAAGACGGCTTTGCCGGCGGCGGCAAAACACATGTCCACGGCCAATGCAATCTCATTCCCGCCGCCCCGCGCCCGTCCCTCGATCTTGGCAATGGTTACCTTGGGCATGTTCCTGAACCGCTCGCCGATCATCTGCGTAAGACGAAAGCTGCGCGTCTGGGACACCGTCTTGGACGCCGCTGCAACCCGGCCCAAGCCAGAGTGGGCTATGAAAAAATCAGGAAGTGCGCTCTGCAAGATTACGACACGGACGCTCTCATCGCCTTCGAGCTCCCTGCCGAGTTTGTCGAACTCTAGCGACAGCATCTCATCGAGAAGATTTATCGGCGGGTGATCGATGCTGACGAATGCCACCCCGGAATCAAACTCCAACCGGAAACATTTGTAGTCGGAATATCGCATGGCTTTCGCTCCATTTCCGTGACCGTTCCGGATGGCCGATCTCTCCGCGAGAAAGACGTCTGATGACATGAGGTGATCTGTCAGCCCTCCTCCGGACGGCTCAATTCCTCGAGCAGGAAAACGAACGACTCATACGGTCGCCCCGTCGCGTGCCGAAGGCCCATCTCGCAGGTTCGGTTCGCGGAGATGTAGGCCTCGGCCGGATGAGCATCGAGAATGGCTTTGACCTCGCGAGTCGCCGAGACGACGAGCTCAGGATGCAGGAGACCTCTGTCCCCGGCCGTGCCGCAGCAGGTCGTGCCGATGGGCACTTCGACCTCCTCGGCCAAATGCGTCGCGATCTGCTTGATCGTCCCGGCCAATTGCAGATGCGTGATAGAGCAGGTTGGGTGCACGGCGATCCGACCGAGCTTCCGCCGGATCGTCAACTTTGGAAGCAGGTCGCGACACCACGCGATCGAGTCGATGATTGATAGACGCTCGTATTTGTTTTTGGTCTCGGCGTCGAGCAGTGGTGCAATGTCCTGGCTGAGACCGAGTGTACACGATGCCGCATCAACGACGATCGGAAGCTTACCGCCGTCGCTCCACCGCAGCATGGCTTCGGCGATCGACTTCGCCATGAAGCCGTGGCCTTGGGGATAGCCTTTCGACTTCCAAGGGGTGGAGCAACAGAGACCGGCGACGTCAGGCGGGATCCACAACGGCTTTCCGGCCCGTTCGGAGAGCGTGACGAACGCTTCCGGCAGGTACGGCGAAGCCGGACTGTCCGGATCGCGGCCAAACATCCGGTTGATGCAGGCGGGAAAGTAGACGGCTGCGGCACCATTCTTTTGGGTCGACCGCGGAGCCCGAGCTGCCCGAGGCATCGGACCCGGCACGCTGGGTATCAGATCGGGATTGGCGACTGCTCGCGCGATCCCGGTCAAGGCCGTCAGCGGCTTCACTCCGAAGAGAGCGGAGAAGGCGTGCGTCGCGGACAGACTCGCTCGGGATACCTTCTCGACCGTGCTCCAGCTCCTGGCGAGTCCTAGTGCGACCTTGTCGGCCGTTGCAGTGGTCTCCATCGCGCGGAATTCACGGATCAGAGCACCGGTATTGATTCCGATCGGGCAGGGAATCGCGCATGTGCCATCGCCGGCACAGGTCTCGATTCCGTCGTACTGATACTCCTGCTGCAGACGCGCAAGCATCGGCGATCCCGGCGATTGGCGTGCCATTTCGCGTCTGAGCACGATCCTTTGCCTCGGCGTCATGGTGATGTTGCGGCTGGGACAAACCGGTTCGCAGAATCCGCACTCGATGCACTGTGAAGAGCCCGTGACGCTCTCGATCTGCGGCACCGATTTCAGGTTTTCGAGGTGGAGTTTTGCGTTGCGGGTCAGGATGACGTTCGGTCCCAGGATACCCTGTGGGTCCGCGAGCTCCTTGATTCGCCACATCATCGCGGTGGCTTTCGCACCCCATTCCGACTCGACGAAAGGCGCCATGTTGAGACCGGTGCCGTGCTCTGCCTTGAGCGAGCCGTTGTACTTGCGGACGACGAGATCGACGACTTCTTCCATGAAAGCCGCGTACCGCTTCTTACTTTCCGGATCGCCGAAGTCGGCGACCAGCGTGAAGTGAAGATTTCCGTGGGCTGCGTGGCCGGCGACTCCGGGGATGAAACCGTGCTTGCTGAGCAGTTCCTGGAGGTCCTTGGCGCCTTGCGCCAGGCGTTCCGGCGGAAAGCACACGTCCTCGGTTATGAGCGTCGAGCCCTCGGGACGGTGTTTTCCGACCAGTCCGAGCAGTCCTTCGCGGACGTGCCACGCAAGCTCGATAGCTTCCTCCACGCTCGTGAACTCTACTGGATGGATCAGATTCGCTCTGGAGGTGAACGCGATGACCTTGTCCTGCAAAATCTCGAGCGCTCGCATATCTTCGGCGCCGAACTCCACGAGAAGGGACGCAGCCTTCGGATCGAGCGTTTTCCAGTAGGACGGGGTCTGTGCAAAGGCCTGGCCGGCGGCGGTGAGAGCCGGGGCGACCATCAGCTCGACCGCAGACGCTCCGAGTCCGACGAGGCCCGAGACAAGACCGACCGCCTCGTCGATGGTCGGGACCGGTATCCAGGCGACGCTGGTCACGCTGGGAAGCGGAACGGTGTCGATCACGGCCTCGGCGACGAACGCCAGCGTTCCCTCGGATCCCACGAGAAGGCGACGAAAGATTTCGAGCGGTGTCTCCCCGTCGAGCAGGGCGCAGAGCCGATAGCCATGGGTGTTCCGTATCACATATTTTCGTCGCACGCGGTCGGCGAGCTCCCGATCGGCGAGCAGCTGTCCGCGCAGCTCCAGCAGGCCGATGGCAAGGTCAGGTTCGGCTCGTTCGAACGCCGCCTCCGCTTCGGGAGCCGAGGTATCGATGACGGCACCGGATGGAGTTACAAACGTCATGGCCGAGACGGTCTGGTAAGCGTCGTTTCTGACGGTGCAGCGCATGCCGCCGGAGTTGTTGGCTATCACGCCCCCGATGGTGCATGCGTGCGAGCTTGCCGGATCCGGTCCGACTCGTCGGCCGTATCGCCCGAGCATTGCGTTGACATGGCCCAGCACCATTCCTGGACGCGCGCGCACCCGGCGGCCATCGTCTTCCACTTTGGCGCCGTACCAATGACGGCGCACATCGATCAGAATGTCGTCGGACAGCGATTGACCGTTGAGACTGGTGCCCGCCGCCCGAAACGTCGCGTGCCTTCCGTTCTCACGGCAATAGCGGAAGAGCTTGACGATGTCGTCGCTCGTTCGGGGCAGCACGACAACTTGAGGGATGAGCCGATACGGGCTCGCATCGGAGGCATATCGCACGAGATCGATGGCCCTGTGGAGGACGTTCTGTTTTCCCAGGAGGGCAATGAGATCGGCCTTCAGGTCACCTGGGGTCCCGCCGACCAGAGAGGCCGAGACTGCATCGCACTTTGGCGACGCCTCGAACCGTCCTATGCGCGCAGGGTTTACGGAAAATAGCTTTCTCATCAACGCGGCGCCTCATTCACTCGTCCTGGACGGGGTTGGTCAAGACACCAACCCCCTCGATCTCCACTTCGAAGACATCGCCTGGCTGCATGAAAACGGGCGGCTTGCGCGCCGCCCCGACGCCACCCGGTGTTCCGGTGATGATCACATCACCCGGCTCCAGACTGATCGCGACGCTGATCATTTCGATCAGCACGGGGACGCTGAAGATGAGAAGGTCGGTGCGCGACTCCTGCATCACTCGGCCGTTCAAGCGGCCCTGAATGCGCAAGCCCTGGGCTCCCGGCGGCACGGCATCGGGCGTCACGAGCCAGGGACCGAATGCCCCTGTGGCATCGAAATTCTTGCCCACCGTCCATTGCGGCGTGCGCAGTTGAAAATCACGTATCGTCGCATCGTTGAACAGAGAGTAGCCCGCAACGTGATCGAGGGCTCTGTCGCGGTGGATGCGGCGCCCTCCCCGGCCGATCACGACGGCGAGCTCCGCCTCATAGTCGAGCGCGGACGATTCGCGTGGCCGCCGGATCGGTTCACGGTGAGCGATCAGACTCGTCGCGAAGCGCGCGAAAATTTCCGGATAGGCTGGCTTCTTGAGTCCGCTTTCCTCGAGGTGATCATCGTAGTTGAGACCGACACAGAGGATTTTCGGCGGCTGGGGCACCGGTAGCAATATCCGAACTGCGTTCAAGTCGATTGCGGGCATCGCCAAGAGGTTCCTGCCCGTGCGCAACAGATCTGCATCTTGCGCAATCAGTTCAGGCAGGGTGCCTGGAAAGCCGCTTTCGCGCTCGGTAACTCCATGCCAGCCCGCGCCGTCATCCGCCGCAATTCCGGGGACGCCTCCCTTTTCGAAATGGACAACGCGCATAGCCTCCCCCTGCCGCGGCGTGGACACGTGCCCTCAGCGCCTCACCTTTGTTCTGGCCAGACCGATGATTTCGACATGACTTGACGCGTTTTATCGTCTGAAGCGGGCTACTGAGAGCTGAACCGCAATTATGCCGCGCATGCCGATGGTCATCTTGAATGCGATTGTCGCGGCTGGGACGATTCTGCTTTTTGATCCTTCCTATTTCGCCTTGCCTTTCAACTCGTCAAAGGCGGCAAGCGCCTTCGCGCCATACACGGTGGACGGCCCTCCTCCCATCTCTATCGAGACGGCGATTGTCTCAGCCACTTCCTCACGACTTGCTCCATGCTTGATCGCATTCTGGACATGGAAGACAAGGCACCCTTCGCACTTCGAACTGATGGCGATCGCCAGAGCCATAAGCTCCTTGGTCTTCACCGGGAGCGCCCCCTCTTTACTCACGGCGCCCATGAGCCCCTGAAAGGAGCGCATGACTTCCGGCACGGCCTTGTAAAGATCCAGAGCTTCCTTGCGCACGTCATTCGAGATTTGTTCGTAGCTCATTTCGTCACTCCCCTGCTTCCCCTAGGCACGCGCCGAGGAATAGATCGGATGGGCGTCGCACAGGTTGCGCACATCCCTGGCAATTTGCGTCAGCCATTCATGAGAGCTTTCTTTCAGCATTCCGGAACGTTGACGGCGAGCCCTCCGCGCGAGGTCTCCCGGTACTTGTCGTGCATGTCGGCGCCAGTCTGCCGCATCGTTTCGATGACCTGGTCGAGCGAAACGCGATGCACCCCGTCGCCGGCGAGCGCCAGATACGCAGCGTTGACCGCCTTTACCGCGCCAAAGGCGTTGCGCTCGATGCAGGGGATCTGAACCAATCCGCCCACAGGGTCACAGGTCATTCCCAAATGATGCTCGATGGCAATTTCCGCGGCGTTCTCGATCTGCTCGTTGGTCCCGCCGAGGGCGGCCGTGAGGCCGGCGCTTGCCATCGCGGCAGCCGATCCCACCTCGCCCTGACAACCAACTTCGGCGCCTGAAATGGAGGCGTTGCGCTTGATGACGCCGCCGACTGCGCTTGCGACGAGGAGGAAGGTACGCAGCCCTTCGTCGTTCGCCCCCTCGCAGAAGTCACGGTAGTAGCGAAGGACGGCAGGGACGACGCCGGCGGCCCCATTGGTCGGAGCGGTAACCACCCGCCCTCCGGCCGCGTTCTCCTCATTCACCGCGATAGCAAAGACCGATAGATGATCGAAGGGTTCGCTGGTGAGCCGCGAATTGCCGAGAGGAGCTTTCTGCAGCCTCGCGAAAAGAGCGCCGGCCCTTCTTCGTACGCGCAGCCCGCCCGGGAGTTCTCCGCCCTGTGTGAGCCCGCGGTCAATGCACTTCATCATGACATCGATGATGCGGTCGAGCTCTTCAACTGTCTTTTCTTCGCCTCGGCGGGCAATCTCGTTCGCCATGGCGATATCGGCGATCGTGCAGGAATGAAGCCGACATAGTTCGAGGAGATCGTGCGAGGATCGAAATTCGAAGCCGAGAGGGTATTCGAGATCGTCTTGCTGATTTTCACTGCCAAGTCGCTCGATGAATCCACCACCGATCGAGAACCACACTTCGGACGAAACGATGTCGTGGTTTGCGTCCAAGGCCTTGAATTCCATGGCGTTCGGATGCCGATCGAACTGGCGCTTGGTATCGAAAACGATGTCCTTCTCCGGCGCGAAGGCAATCCTGCGGCCGCTTGGCAGCTCAATCTGACGATCTTTGCAAATTCGTTCGAACAGCCTGTTGGCCTCGTCCGGATCGATGCGATCCGGCGTCTTCCCCGAAAGTCCCAAGACCAGCGCCTTGTCGGTCGCATGGCCCTTGCCCGTCCACGCGAGGGAGCCGAAACTCGTGGCTTCGATCCGCGCGATCGTTTCCTCGCGGCCTGCTCCCAGGCTGCGAACGAATGTCGCAGCCGCCTTCATCGGACCGACGGTATGGGAGGAAGACGGTCCAATCCCGATCTTGAAGAGATCGAGAACGCCTATCGGCAGCACCCTGGTTGCACCATTCCCGAGAGCGGAACGCGCCAGCAGATCGGAGGGGGAGTCATATGGAATTCGTGTTGTCACACAGGCACTCCAGCTTCTTTCAGCCATCTTGAATGCCCCATCTGTCGCTTTGCCTGAGAATGTTATCCCTTCGGCGGATGCAAGCGCATCTCTTTTCAGATGTTTGGTCTGACGCGGTCCTTTTGCCTGAGAGTTTCCTGGGGCGGTTGCTCCTTCGGCGCCGAATTACTCGGTCTCTCCCAGCGTCAGATGTTCAGTGTCACCACTCCCTTTCGGTGTTCGCGCATACGACTTGACGTATCGCTCATCGGAGTTCCCGACTGTTCGCCGTCTCGCCGACGTCGACGGCATCGAAGCGTGCGAGCGCCGCATCAGCCGCATTGCGAACATAGAATGTGAGACACTCGGCCGCCGCATCGGCGTCGCGCTTCTCGATCGCTTCCATAACGGCCCTGAGTTCGCCCATGCTGCTCTGGATGCGGCCCGGCATCGACATCGAGAGGACGCGCAAGACGCTGATCCGCGCGATAAGCTGCTGGTGGATGTCGCTGATCAGCTCGTGATCGACGACCTGCATCATGTGCTCGATAAAGCGTTTCATGAGGCCGACCAGGCCGAAAACGTTCGCGTTCTCGTCGGCCGTCATGATGTCTTCGAAAATGCCGCGAAGCCGAACGATATCTTGATCGCTGGCCATCTCGGTGAAGCGGCGCACCAGCATGGCTTCCAACATGGCGCGTATTTCGTAGATCTCGGCAACTTGCTTGCGGCTAAGGCGCACGACTTCCGGGCCACGACGCGGCTCGACACGCACAAGCTTCTCTGCTTCGAGCCGCCTCAGGACTTCACGGATTGACGTTCGGCTCACCCCCATCGCCTCGCACAGTTCTCGCTCGATGAGACGAGCGCCGGGCGGGAAATGGCCGGTGATTATCGCATCGCGCAGCCGCTCCAACGCCTCGTCACGGACCAACGTCTGAGGAGCAAACACGCGCAGCACACTTCCTGGTGCGCTCGTTTGGTCGAGGCCGCCGCTTGGCGAGGACGGCGCGCCGGCTGCGGCCGTTCCTGGATTACCCGTCATCGATCATCTCCATCGCAATGCTGCCGTTTGCATTGCGTGCTTCCCGCGATTCCTGCGCAGCCAGCCCATTGGATTCTCATCATCAATAGCTGCCCAACTTTGCCGACAAGCAGCCTACGCACCATTCATTTCCTAAGTCAGCGTTTGTCGTTCCTTGAGCGGATTGGCCCTTTGGACCGTTCACCGGCGTGCTGACCAGTCCCCTTTCGCCCATCGCTGGGAAAAGGCTCCGCCCCATCTCGCGCGCAAGATTGCTGAGGCCCATCGGTCAACAACCACGCGCGGTCAAAAACGGTTCATCTTTACCTTAGTCGATTTGTGTTGTCTTGTCCAATCATAATATTGACTTCTTGTCATACAATAGTCTAGCATGACGGTCAACGTAGGAGTTGACGCGATGTCGCGCGAGTGTGTCCTGGGTGAAGTGTCGACCGAGCGCATTCGCAAGCACGTCGAGCACATCTGCTCACGGATCCCTATCGCGCGGCAGGATCGGTCAATGGCAAGCGCATGGCGCAGTTCAGTCGCGATGCCCTGATTGCCGCGGGCGTGTCTCGCACTGAAATGCACGAGCTTCCCGCAATCGTGAGCTTCCCCGAACATGCGGAGTGTCGGGTCGAGGCGCCGACGCAGATCGCCATTCAAGCCAACACGCTCGGTCATAGCGTTGCGACGATGCCGGAAGGCATCACCGCGGAATTGATTTACGTCGGCTCCGGAGATTTCGCCGACTACGACGGCAAGGACGTACGCGGCAAGATCATTCTGACGGAGCTGTCCTACTCTCCAGCGCGGCATGAAAAACAGCGCATCGCTGGCCTCAAGGGATCGATTGGAGCGGCGATGATGAATTGGGGACCGCCCGATAACGAGGCGGTGCCGTTCGGCTCAGTGAAGCCCGTGTGGGGCAATCCGACTCCGCAAAACTACAAGGACGAGATGCCGACGTTGCCATGTATTGGCATTGAGCCGACAATATTTGCCGGAAAACTGGTGGTTCGCCACCTTCCCGGGTCTTGCCATCCTGGTCACGGTGCTCGGCTTCAACTTGTTTGGCGATGGCCTGCGCGACCTCGTCGATCCCAAATTGAGGAGGTCACGATGACGCCCGAGATGGCTCTCTCGATCCGCAATCTACGGATATCGATCTCGACGGGCGAAGGCACCGCCAAGATTCTCGACCGTGTACAGCTCGACCTGCCGCGCGGAAAGGTGGTCGGCATAGCCGGGGAGTCCGGCTGCGGGAAGTCGACGCTCATCCGCGCCATCCTCGGCATATTACCGCGTCAGGCCCGTGTCGAATCCGGCGAGATCCTGTTCGAGAACACGGACCTGCTCAAGCTTTCGCAGCGCGAGATGCAACGTCGTGTCCGCGGTCGCGCCATCGGCTTCATTCCGCATGACCCATTTCTCGCCCTCAACCCGGTATTCACCGTCGGCACACAACTGATGGAAATCCTGCGTTGGCACGGGCTTCCTGACGAGGAGGAAGCAATCTCCTGGCGCGTGCGCCGAGCGCGACACCGTCAGCGTCTGATCGATCTGCTCCGCGCCGTACAGGTGCCGAGTCCCGAGGATGCGCTCGATCGCTATCCACACCAGTTCTCGGGTGGTCAACGTCAGCGCTTGCTCATCGCGGGGGCACTCGCCTGCCGGCCGCGGGTCATTCTGGCTGACGAGCCTACGACGGCGCTTGATGTCACCACCCAGCTCCAGATCTTGAAGCTATTGAAAGAATTGACCGAGCAGTTCGACGTCTCGATGCTGTTCGTCACGCACGATTTCGGCGTCATTGCGCAGCTGTGCGATAGCGTATCCGTGATGTATGCCGGCCAGACGGTCGAGGCTGGTTCGACGCCGAACATCATCGACGAGCCGATGCATCCCTACACGCGGGCACTGATGCGCTGCCATCCCGACCGCTCTGACGAGTTGAAGGGCATATCGGGCCAAGTGCCCTCACCGCTTGCGCCGCCTACCGGGTGCCGCTTCCGGCCCCGCTGCCCTCAGGCAGACGAAACTCGCGCCACCATCCCGCCCTTCGTTGCGCGCTCCGGTCTAAGCCATGTCGTTACCTGTCGGCTTTATGACGGGAGCCGAGCATTGTGACGAACAATCTCATCGAAGTCGACGACCTGGTCGCAACGTTTGGTGGCGCAAGGCGTTTCCCAGCGTAACCACGGCCGTTGGTCCGCGCGGTCGATGGCGTCAGCTTTGCACTTGAGGACGGCGAAATCCTCGGGCTGGTCGGGGAATCGGGTTGCGGCAAGTCGACCTTGGCCAAGACCGTGCTTGGCCTGCAGACTGAGGCGTCCGGGACTATCACACTCGACGGCAAGGTCGTCTCCGGACTCGCCGTCCAAAAAAGCCCGCAAGACCCGCTCGGCGATCCAATATGTCCATCAGGATGCGGGTGCAGCGTTCGATCCATGGTGGCGGATCGGCCGCACCCTCGACGAGACGCTGAAGATCAACGGGATATCTGACGCAGCCGAGCGCGTTGCGCGGAGCGACGCCATGCTTACCGCAGTCGGGCTCGATCCGTCATTCAAGCGCCGATATCCGCACGAACTATCGGGCGGCCAGCAACGACGTGCGGGTCTCGCACGTGTCCTTGGTTTGCGGCCTCGCATCGTCATTCTGGACGAGCCGACCTCGGGCCTGGATCTCTCCGTGCAGGCAACTGTCCTGCGACTCATTCGCGATCTGCGCAGCGAATTCAGGCTGACCTATTTGTTCATCAGTCATGACCTGTCGGTGGTTGCCCGCATGTGCGATCGCGTCGCGATCATGTATCTCGGGCGCATCGTCGAGATCGGTCCCGCGGCAGAGATCTTCGCCTCACCACGCCATCCCTACACACGGGCGCTGCTCGAGGCCTCGCCACGGCTTGCTGCGGGCCAGATCGACACCATGCGCGTGCTGACCGGGGATCCACCGAGCCTGCTCGCAAGGCCCGCCGGCTGCAGCTTCCGCAGCCGCTGTCCGAATGGTGACGCAGACTGCTCGCACCTGGCGCCCAAGCTCGAGCAGATCAAAGGCTCGACCCGCAAGGTCGCCTGTTTGCACCAGGATTCGCTGATACCCCGGAACGCAGCCTCTGCGAGCTAGCCGGATGCGCCGAAGCGCGAGCTGACGTTGTCCCACGTCGGCAACGTCAGGCCAGCCGGCGTCGCACGTCATTCGCCCTCGACCCCAACGCCAGATCCGAGCAGGAGAACCAGGCCATGAAGAAGCTCAAACTGATCGCAGGCCCGTTTACTTTCCAGGGCCACTTCGAAGAGCAAAACGCGCCCAAGACGGTCGCCGCCCTGGTCAGGCAAATGCCGTTCCAGAACAAGATCATCTACGTCCGCTGGAGCGGCGAAGCCGTCTGGGTGCCGCTCGGCGACGACGACTACGCTGTCGACTTCGAGAACAACACCAGCCACCCTGCACCCGGGCACGTGATCTTCTATCCCGGCGGCCTCAGCGAGACGGAGCTGCTCATCGCCTACGGTCCAGTCAGCTTCGCCTCCAAGGCCGGACCGCTCTCCGGCAACCATTTCGCGACGCTGACGGATGGTCTAGAGCACCTGCACCCATTGGGTCGCAAGACGCTTCTGGAGGGCGCGCAAGACATCCGCTTCGAAATCGGATGAATGACATCGGACAGGCAAAAGATGCTGAACTCGTCCGTGGAGATGTCTCGTCACGTTCGAGCAAGTCTATCAGCGGGCACGACCGAGTCGCAGCAGAAGATAACATTTACAAGCCACTGCCCGCTCGGACGCGAGAAATTCAGGGAGAAGCTGCTGAATTCTCCGCCGAGATAATTGAACTCGAAGCAAAGCTCCTTGGGCAGCCAGGACTTGTCACGCCAGATCAGCCAGCCCACACCCAGTGGGGCGAGACCGAACTTGTGGCCCGAAGTATTGATGGATGCCACTCGGGACAGGTGAAAGTCCCAATGCAGATCGGGCCGCACGAACGGCGCAACGAACCCGCCGGACGCTGCGTCCACGTGGATCGGGATATCAAGTCCTGTTCGCATGGCAAGATCGTCAAGCGCTGCAGCAAGCTGTGCAACGGGCTCGTAATGGCCGATCGCCGTTACACCGAAGTGGGAACGACGCCGATCGTATTCTCATCGACGTGCCGCCGAGCGCCACGCCAACAAATAGCTTTCCTCTATTCAAAAGGCGCTCGGTTCGGGGAACGTTGCGCAAGCGGTCGCGCCTTTTGCGATGTCGCAACCAATCAATGGCTTGCTAGTGGTCCGACGCCAACATTCGGGGCGACACGTTTGCGAATGTAGGCGTCATAGGACCACCAGCCAATTTGATGCTGGTGCCGCCGATCTGAAGTCCCTGACTCACTCCCGGCAAAACCGATTTCAGGAACTTCAGATCGAAAGCGGCACTCGAATCATGGATTTGCCGGTGCCCATGACTTTCCGAAGTCCGCGAAAAGATGCCGCGGCGATGGTGCGCGAACTTCGGAATCGGTGCACCCGTCGCCCAAGGTCATGGCGACCGCATATCTGCCAAAAAAGCGTTTCTCCCGCGCCGGTCGACGCGTCTCAGCATCAGGGGAGCGGCGTGAATTTCAGCTGACTGAGCGGCAAGACCTTGTCGGTGCGGGCCATTTTGAATTCGGTGTTCGGACCAAGCCACTTGTCCCAGAGTTGATTGATCTCGCCCGCCTGATCCAGGGCCAGCAAGGTTTCGTTGACCTTGGCCAGGAGCGCAGGCTCATCCTTCTTCATGCCGATGCCGATCGGCTGCAGCACCATCGGCTCCTCGATCATCTTCAACTGTTGGCCGGCCGTCCTGGACTCATTGACCAGCTTGGTAATCGTCATGGTGTTCGCCACCATTCCCACCGCCTTGTTCTGCTGGACCGCCATGTAAGCGGACCCCGTGTCGACGAAGGTCAGCGGCTCCGATTCGTTCAGCTTGATCGCCAATTCCGACGTCGATCCCTTGGTCGACGCCAACCGCTTGCCCCGAAAGTCGGCCTTGTGCGTGCCTGGGTCCGACGCCTTGACAGCCAGCATCTCCCTGGCGACGTAGTAAGGGTCGGAGAACTGGATCTGTTCCGCGCGGCCCTGGGTGTAGGCCAGGTTGGCGACGGTAATGTCGACGCGACCGAGCTTGACCTCGGGAACGCGCGCTTCGACCGAGAGCGGACTGATCTTTGGCGTGACGTCCCAGCGCTTGGCGATGGCCTTGCAGAGATCGACGTCGAAACCGACCATCTCGCGGGTCTTGGGGTCCGGGGCCGCGAACGGCGGCACGTCGGCAAAGGTTCCGCAACGCAATTCCTTGCGCTGGATGATATCCGAGAGCTGGTCGGCGACCGCAATTGACGTGACTGCGCAAAGGCCGACGGCCGCGACCGCCATGCCGGTGACAACGTTCCTGATGAACATTCGGTGATCCTCTTTTGTTGGTGAGTGCAATCGCTTCATCGCGCGTGCAGGTCCGACAGGAACCGCTGCGCGCGCGGATGCTGTGGTGAGCGGAAGAATTCGTCCGGAGCAGCCGTCTCGAGGACGTGCCCGGCATCCATGAACCAGACGCGGTCGGCCACATCGCGCGCGAAATTCATCTCGTGGGTGACGCACATCATCGTCATGCCATCGCTTGCCAGTCCGCGCATCACCGCGAGGACTTCGCCGACCATTTCCGGGTCGAGCGCGCTCGTTGGTTCGTCGAAAAGCATCGCCGGCGGCTTCATGGCCAAGGCCCGCGCGATCGCGACGCGCTGCTGCTGTCCGCCCGAAAGCTGGGCCGGATAGTCGTGCGCCTTGTTGGAGAGACCCACACGATCGAGCAGCTGCAGTGCCATCTCGCGGGCCTCGCTCCGTTTTACGCGATTCACCTTCACGGGTGACAGAATGACGTTTTCGAGCACGCTGAGGTGCGGAAACAGGTTGAAACTCTGAAACACGAAGCCGATGCGACTTCGCAAATGGTTCAGCGCGGAGCTGCCCATTTTCGCATGAACGTCCTGCCCTTCGAAAATCAGAGAGCCGGACTGAATTTCTTCCAGCCTGTTGACGGTGCGGATCAGGGTCGACTTGCCGGACCCCGAAGGACCGCAGACGACCACCACCTCGCCTTTCTTCACCTGGGCATTGATGTCGACGAGGGCCTGGAAGGCGCCGTATGACTTGTTCACGCCGACGAATTGAATCATCGGGACGCCGTCGCGGGATGAAACCTGGTGTGTCATGGTCATACTCTCGAGACGCCTGC
>Ga0210401_10002311_pt1 | contig 21227 bp, 16 predicted proteins | sample IncBWH32MmetaG_FD_150866 | JGI IMG/M metagenome (GOLD analysis project Ga0210401, IMG submission 150866) | Forest soil microbial communities from Barre Woods Harvard Forest LTER site, Petersham, Massachusetts, United States - Inc-BW-H-32-M | ecosystem: Environmental > Terrestrial > Soil >... | reverse complement strand
GTATGATCTGCTCGGTGAAGCTTTCGTCCGACGCGACGTTCTCACCGCCACTGACAAGCCATTCAAGATGGGTTCGTAAAGCTTGTAAGCTGGCGCGCAGAATGGACGCGGTTGCCGTCGTTTCGGTGGCGCCATGGCCGGTCCGCAATTCTTCTTCATTATGTTTGGAAGAGATTTGCTCTTGATGTTCGGAAGGCAGTTGTTCTTGCGGCAAGCCTCGATCTAATCGATCAAGCTGTTCGCCTAAGGTTGGAAATTGATGCAGCATCCGCTCCGGGCTTGCACTTGGCGCACGCGGCGGTGGAGTCTCTTTGCGCAAGCGCTCGCGTCGGTGCCGATCAAGGGTTGTTTTTGCTGTTCGCAGTTCGAGGATGAGCGCCTCGCCCTGCAGTCCAGCCGTCACATGCCGTGGCGCTGAGGGACGACTGGCCGCGGCGCGGCCCGGGCGGGTGAATTCAACCGTATTCATGACGGAGCGTTACCTGCGGCCTGAGTAGCCGGCGCCGGTGTGTTGCCTGGCGTGAATTTGTTGGACGTGCTGACGTTGACGGATCGGGCGACCCGGGCGAACAGCTCATCACGGAGCCCAAAGCTAATCATTTGACCAGCGCGCAGCACCATCGCGAAATTAAGAGCAGCCAGCGCCTCGGGACGGTGCGACACCAGGACCACAATGCTCTGGTTCTGCCGGAGCGCGTGAATTGCCTTGATCAAAGCCACTTCGCCGTCATGGTCGAGATTGGCGTTTGGTTCATCCAGAACAACCAAAAAAGGATCGCCGAAAACCGCCCGAGCCAGTCCGATGCGTTGGCGCTGTCCGGCCGATAAAGCTGAACCTCGCTCGCCGAGCCGCGTTGCGTAACCATCAGGCAACGACAAGATCATCTCGTGCGCGCCGGCGAGACGCGCGGCGGCAAGGACGGCATCCGAGGTCGCCGCCGTATCAAATCGAGCGATATTTTCCGCCACGGTGCCGTCAAAAAGAGCGGCGTCCTGAGGCAAATAGCCTATGTGGCGCCCGAGTTCGTCCGGATGCCAGTTGTCTAAGGCCGCACCATCGAGGCGGACGACGCCTTTTGTCACCGGCCACACCCCGACAAGCGCTCTCGCGAGCGAGGACTTGCCGGCGGCGCTCGCTCCGAGCAACGCAAGGCCCATGCCGGCTGTTAACGTGAACGAAATACCGGAAAGCACGACGCGGTCGCTGCCCGGCACCTCCACGGCGACGTCTTCAACCGAAAGACTCAATTTGGGGCGAGGTAATTCGACCGCGGCCGCCGGGGGCGGCGCCACGGCGGTCAGGATGGTACGAAGCCTCTCGATGCCCTGCCGCGCGGCGACCAACTGTTTCCAGTTGCTGAGAGCTATCTCGATCGGCGCGAGGGCGCGGCCCATCATGATCGACGATGCAATCATGATACCGCCGGACGCATGTTCGTTGATGACGAGATAGGCCCCGATGCCGAGGATCGCCGATTGCAACGCATAGCGAACAACTTTGGCGATGGCGCCGGTGTTGGCGTAGACTTTGCCAATTTCGATATTTTGCCGCAGATATCGCTCGTTTGCTTCCGCCCAGCGGGCGACGAGCCGAGCCGTCATTCCAAGCGCCCGAATGACCTCGGCGTTTTGATGCGTCGAATCGGCGAGCACCTGACGACGTGCGCTACTGTCCATCGCCGATTTTGCGGCAGTGCGCGATAGACGTTCAGTCGTCATGGTGAGGCCCACAATCGTTACCGCACCGAGCATCGCCACCACGCCGATGATCGGATGAAAAATGAAAAGCCCGGTCAGAAAGATCGGTATCCATGGCATGTCGAGAAAAGCCGTGGGTCCCGCGCCGGACAAGAACGTGCGTATCTGATCGAGATCTCGCAACGGCTGCTGCGCAATGATCGCCTTGGCACCGCGCAGCGGCAGTGTGGCGATCGCCAGATAGATTTGCTTCTGCAAGCCAATGTCAAAAAGCGCCGCGATTCTCGACATCATCCGCGAGCGCACCGCTTCAAAATAGCCTTGGAAGATGTAGGCGATGAGCACCATCGCCGAGAGTCCCAAAAGCGTCGCTACATTGCGGCTCGGCAGGACACGATCGTACACCTGCAGCATGTAGAGCGAGCCTGACAGCGTCAAAAGATTGATCACGCCGCTGAAAATTGCCACGGCGCCGAGCCGACGCCCGCTGGCACGTAACTGCTGGGTAACACAATCGTTCGGCGGAGAACTCGACATGATTGTCTAACCGGTGGATTAAAATGGATTGGAAGTATGCAGTCCTCATTGCTTAGCGCGGTCTAAGCTGGATCGATCGGTCGCGAGACTTCATCTGAAACACGACGGAATTTCGGCGAAAACTCGGTGGCACTTCGCAACGTCGACATCTTACGATGTGTTCCGGTCTCGACGTCGAGACGACGCGACAAACTTTTCGCTCTGTTCGACAAAGATCAGCGGAACTAACGGTTACGTTTCAAACCATGCACGGGCCAGCTTGCTCGTCGCAGTTGACTCTCGAATTTGCTTACAAAGAAGGCGCGCCACGGATCCACCCGCGAATGATCACACTTTTGGCCCGCTGATCTCGCAATTCAGTCAGGGACTAGCCAAAAAGCCAAGCGACGCTCTCACGACTGTGCGCTTGAAGGTCCGGCCACAGGAGGGGGACGATGGGACCAATGACCTGAACGATTGTTTTGAAGCCCTTCTAAGTCGGCTGCCGATAGCAGAAACCCGATCGACCGGCGCTGCGCTTTGCCGAACATTTAGATTGCACGCCGGATGGCGCGCGATTCACTTGAATCGCGGATGTCACACGTGAATCGCGGATGTCACACGCATCGGAACTACGTCATCCGAAACCGAATGAACGCGGCCGGGAGCCGGGAAGGAAGCGATACGGCGAAAATTATTTTGGGGGTGGGGAGTGGGGCGCAGGGGCACGAAGAAGAAGACGGATTACGGCACGGTTGTCTTTCACTGGCTGTTGGTCGGAGCGATCGCGTTTGCGATAGCAACCGGGTTGAGGATCGCGACCGAAGGCCCGGATCGCGCTTGGATCAACTTTCTCGATCCGGTTCTTCCCCAGGCCGCGGTATGGACCGAGCATCTGCAGTCCGCTGCCGTGCTCATCGCCGTCAGCGTGGCTTATATTCTTTACATGAGGTGGCTTCACCTTCGGCAGCGCATTCTACTCGACAGGGCGCGATTGCGAGGGCTGCTCGGGCGTTCCTCCGCGAGATGGGGAACTATCAATATATGTCTCTACTGGTTGTTCTTTCTGGTGATGTTTTCCCAGCTGGTGACCGGAACGCTGCTCTATCTTGGCTACGCCGACAGCCTCATGGTGCAGATGCATTGGCTCGGGCTGTGGCTCATTCTCGGCTATGTCGGCCTGCATCTGGTGTCGCAGTGGCTGTTCGGCGGAGCGGCACAATTGCTGCGCATTTTCCGGCCCACGCGACACGTTCCGGCATCGCGCCAATTCGAACTGGCCGACGTGCTCGTATTGCTCGACCAGCAACCCAGTCCATCATTGGCGCCGCGCTATTCTGTTTTCGCAGCATCGCCGGCAGATCGAAGTCCTGTTCTTGCGCGTCAATTTGCCACGCACGGAGAACTGTACGCTCTTGAGCCCGCGCGGCTTCGAACTGACAAGGTTGCAGGAAGACAGCGGCGAAGTTCAGCTCAAAATAACGTCACGCCACGTTCGCCGCTGAAGACCCCGACGGTCCATTTGAACGCTTTTGTCGTGGCTTGCGTCACAGCGGGTCTGGTCGTCGGCGGCATTCTGACGGTGCATCGGCAATTCGTTTTTACGCTCTTCATCCGGCACATCGAAGCCGCCGACATGCCCGTCATCGATGGCGAGACGTCCGACCCGGTTTGGCAAACGATCCAACCGCTGTCGCTCCTGACCGAGAATGGCGACAACTTCCAAGGCAGTGGTGAGACCACGGTCTCGATCCGGGCGGCCCATGATGGTGTGCGGGTCTATTTTTTATTCGTCTGGAATGATCCCACCCGTTCACTGAAGGAATTACCGCTGCGCAAGATCGCGGGTGCTTGGCAGCTGCTCCACAATGGTTTCGAAAACGGTGATGAGCATGCCTATAACGAGGACAAGTTCTCAGTCCTATTGACCACGCTCGATACCGTTCTCGCCGGTGACACGACATTTCACGCCGGAGCGCGACCGCTGCGTGACGCGCCACCCACGCTGTCGGGACGCGGCTTACATTACACCACGCAACAAGGGCTCATCGCCGATATTTGGGAGTGGAAGGCGGTCAGTACGAACGTCTCTGGATATTGCGACGATGATCATTTCGGCCCGCCCGCCCAGGCCACGCCGGCACAGATGGCCGGTCTGTCGCCATATCGTGGCGGCTTCGCCGCCGATCCCGGTCGTGCCAATTATGAGAGCAACTTTGGGCTGACCCAAGCCGGTAATTATGCCGAAGGCGTCGTGCCGCGGCGACTGCCTGCATCTCTCGATGTCATGAAAGCTGCGCTGGGTCGCGTGGACCTTGATCCCGACCACGGCGAGAGCGAAGCCGCGCGATGGTTCATGACCGAGGAAGATTCGGTCCCCTATTCGCCTGAGCGCGATCGATTGATTCCTGACGGCACGGTGATGCCCGGGGTCATCATATCCGGTGAATATTCGGGCGATCGTGCTGATGTGAGGTGCGCCGCACGTTGGGCTGCCGGCCGATGGGCGCTCGAAGTGACGCGTCGCCTCGACACCGGGAGTCCTTACGATCTGCCGATCAAGACCGGGACTTTCATGCGTGTCGCGGCGTTCGATCACGCTCAGATTCGGCACACGAGGCACGTTCGTCCCATACGTCTGGAGGTGGAATGATGTCGAAAGTCTGCAAAGTGACGATCAATGGCGAAGTCATTTCTGCGAATCCGGGAGATTTGTTACTCGATGCAGCCTTGATGAATGGCATCGATCTACCGCACGACTGCCGCTCAGGCTATTGCGATACATGCCGGGTCCGTGTTGTTGCCGGGCGCTGTCTGGGAGACGCTACGGAGGATTCGGACATCGTCCACGCCTGCCAAACCAGGGTGATCTCCGACCTCACCGTCGTCGTTGAAAAGGTCCCCGAAGTGATGGAGGTTTCCGGGCGCATCGTTGAGCTCATTGACATTGCCCGCGACGTTGTCGAGGTCTGCATCCAAAGCGCGGCGCCGCTTGAATACCTGCCCGGCCAATACCTGTCGGTGCAATTTCGCGGTTATCCCGCGCGCCACTATAGTCCAACGTTGCCGCTCGAGTGGCCCGCCAACCCCGACTTGATTCGCTTCCACATCCGACAACTTCGCCGGGCACGCGTTTCGGCCGCACTTGGCCGCAAGATCAAGGTCGGCCATCAGGTCAAGCTAACTGGGCCATTCGGCGCCGCCTATTTTCGACCCAGCCAGGCGGGACGAGTTGTCCTGATTTCCAGCGGCACGGGATTTGCACCGATCTGGGCCATCGCCCAAGCCGCAATCCGGGAGAAACCGAAACGCGAACTCGTTGCCGTAACAGGAGCGCGCGATATTGATTCGCTATATATGATCCCGGCGCTGTGCCGGCTCGCTCAGTTTCCGCGAGTAACGATCGTGCCAACAGTGCAGGAACACCAGAACATCACGGCAGCAATCAGGTTCGGCGAACCAACGGACTTCATTCCTCCACTTTCGCCCGATGACATAGTCTATACGGCTGGCGCACCTCGGCTTGTTCGAGCCGTAACTCAGGCAGCGAAGGTGAACGGCGCAACATGTTTTGCGGATCCATTTCTGCCCGCAGAGGGCGCTGATAGCGGTCAGACCTTTTTTTCACGCACGGTCAGCTGGCTGGTTTCCTCAAACAGACATTAGACAGTCTCCGCCGCCTCTTGATGGGACTCAGGTTTTCGGCTCTGTCCGCTTTTGACCCCCAAACACACCCACGAACAAATATAACAGCGAAGGTCTCGTTGGGTCCCTCAATCAACCGGGCATCGGGAGCAGGGCATCCGCGCCCGCAAGCCTGCTTTCTCAGCCTGAAGCCCGATCCATGACGCCGGTCAGGTCGCGCATCAGCGCGGTCAACGGTTCGTGGGCGTCGATCGCCGCCAGGCTCAATAGTAAGAGATCACGCGTGGCAGCCCCCAAGACAGGCGCGGTGAAATGTTGGAACTTCTTCTCGACATCAGTTCGTGTGAAAGGGCGCGGCGGATCGCCCGGAACGGAGTCGACGCGCAGTTCGCGGCGGCCCAATCGTGTTTCGACAACAATCCGCGCCGGCCACTGCGCGGGATAATCAATCAGCAAAGCATCATCGGCAGCGACTTTGACGCGCATCATGAATGCCTGCAACGAAGACTGCGGCACCGCGGCGGAAAGATTGAGGTCAACCGCCTCCGTCGGCTGCAAGGCGGCAAGCGCGAGCTGATAGGGCAGGCTGGTCAGAAACGAGGCGCGGTCGCCGGGTTTGACGCCGTGATCGATCATCTTCAGATGCGGCGGCAGCACAAACGCGGTGACAGCAGTGATTTCGTCGGCGTGAATACCGGTGGCTAATAATTCGCGCAGGGCCTGGGTTGCGGGCATGGTTTGCCGTGCCGCGCACCAGGGTTTTAACGAGACGCTGGCGAAGGTCGGCACAGCATCGCCAGTCATCATCGCGATATCCGGCGCGATGCCATAGACATCGGGAAAGAAGCGCGATCTCAATATCTCCAGATCGGCGGTAAAGCCCGACTGCGCGGCGAGCGCCGCGCTCAGGCCGTTGCGGGCCGCGTTGCCAACGCAGAACCAGCGCGCCGTCGTTGCTGCATGGTGCTGGCCAACCGACGGCGAGGACATGGTCAGCGCCAGCGCCAGCGCATGCGCGGTTTGCGCCGGCGACAGCCGCATCAATCGCGATGCTACTGCAGCAGTGGCGAAGCCGGCGCCGAAATAGGTTGGCCAGATGCCACGGTAGAGAACATCCGGGCCTTTGATCGCGAGCCCCAAACGGATCATGGCTTGATAACCGGCAAGCATAGCGGCGGCGACGTCCGCGCTCTGCGGGCCGGGCAGCGCCGCGGCCAAGGTCATCGCCGCGGGGATGACGATCGAGCCGGGCGTCGTCATCGACGGCAGATGAATGTCGTCGATCTCGCTCAGCCGAACCAGCGCACAATGGGTCGCAAGATCGTCGTGAAGGTCGGACGCGGCTTTTTCCTTCGTGCGCATGCGCGCGCGGAAGACGAGGAGCGCTTTGCCTTCGGGAGTCTGCGTCGCGGCTATCCAGGCGCCGGTGGTGTCGGCGACATGCAGTCGAAGCTTCTCGACAAGCGCCGCATCGGCGATTCCGGTCTGCGCCTGCAAGATATCGGCGAGTTCTTCGATCCCGTTCATGTGATTTCGTTCGTCGGCCAGAGCAATTGCGGGTCGTTTCCGGTGACATGCACCATGGCGGAAGCGATCGCGCCCGCTCCGGCCGCGTCGATGAAGCCGGCACGAAGCGAATAGGTCTCGCCTTGTTCGAGTGCTACGTCATCCGCGGTCAGAAGCAGCGCCTCATCAAGTGACAATCCGATCGAGCTGCCGCATGTTCGATCGGCAAGCTGGTGGACGCGAAGCCCTCCACGGCCTTCTTCGATGATCTCTCTGAGCCGCTGGGCCGATGTGCCGGGTTTCGCTTCGGCAGCCATGGCGCGCACGACACTTCCTGCTTTGGCCTGCAGCTCGTCGTGTTGCGCGGCGATGCGGACAAAGGCTTCGGCCCAGTAGCCGCCGTGGCGCACTGCGACATAAGCCTGGAGCGGGTCGATCCGCGCCGCAATCGGAACATCGAACGGCCGCAGGGTGCGACCGCCGTCGAGGCTGAATAGACTGCGCACATCTTGGGCGTCGCGTTCCAACGCGGCGTGCTCGGCAGCAAGGATGCAATCGGTGATGCTTTTGTTCGAGCGCGCAGCATCGCGCAGCGCCGCGACCGCAGCGTCGAGCGTGGCACACGACGCCCGCAGGATTTGCATTTCGCGCGGGCTCTTGCGTCTCATACGCGCCCGCAAAGCGGTGTCGCCGCCTTCAATTCGCGCTCCGGCTCCAAGCGCCAGATCCAGTGCTCGGCGCAGACGGTTCGGCATCGCATTGCCGCCGAGGAGAACGAGACTCGTTTCGCCGTTGAGATCGCGCGCCCAATCGGCGGCGGTCTTTGCGGCGTCACGCAACGGCGCAAGCGCTGAGATGAAGGTCAGCGGCCTTGCCGCCGGCAGCATATTAGGCCCGCCGCCGATCAGCATTTGCGCCTCGCCGCGGCGCGGGATCAGCGCAATAGCGCCTTCGAGCTTCGGCGTGAAATGCGTCAGATAGAAGAGGGCGGCGTGGTCGCGGCTGTCACCATAGACAATAGCGCCGCCGGCACTCTCATGATCGCGCCACAGCGCTGCAAGCCGCTCGTCATATTCGCTGCGCGGTATCTGCCGCGCATCCCAATCGCCGGGGCCGATCAGCAAGGTTGGGTGCATCGTCTGCATGTCAGCGACTTGTGGCCCCTAGGGCGCTAGAGTGCAATTTCTGCCAAGGTGGCTTGTTGGCGCGTCAGGGCTTGCGCGCCCTGCGGGGTCAAGACCGCCGGCTCGCCGCAAAGCAGATAGCCGGTTTCGGGCAGATATTGGTTCGGGTGGATCATGAAGAGCATGTCGGGTTCGAGCACGATATCGTTGTCGAGCGCCACGTCGCCAGGCTCGATCGAGCCGAAACCCAGGCCATGGCCGCGGCGGCGGATGTGCGGCGGGTAGCAGAATTCGGCATAGCCTTCCGCCTCCAACACGGTGTTGATGGCGCGACAAATATCGCCCATTTTCGCACCTGGCTTGGCGGCAGCGAAACCGGCCTGCATCGAGCTGACGACGAGATCGTACTTCCGGCGCAACAGGGCGGAGGCGTCGCCGAGCACAATTGTGCGGCAGATTTGGGCGAGCTGTCCCTTATAGCTTGGCGTGATTTCGCAGACGATGGTATCGCCGCCCTGCATGCGGCGGCCGTTAGAGGGCGCCACAGCCTTGTTGTGCGGTCCCGCGCAGAGCAGCACGAAATTGTCCTCCGCGCCCAACGATTTTGAGTGCCAGCGCAATTCGGCCGCCAGTTCGTCCTCACTCATGCCGGGGTGGGCGACGTCGAGGAGATGCTTGTAGCCGAGCTCGGCGATGCGGGTCGCCTCGCGGGCATGGGCAAGCTCGGCCTCAGTTTTACGACGCGCCGGCGCGAAGATGATGCTGTCGGCTGCTTGCGCCTGCGGAACGAGATCGACGAAGCGCCGCGCAATGCCATAGGGCAAAGCGCTGAGCCCGGCGACGCCCACCGCGGCGCGTGACGCGCCAATGGCTTTTTCCAGGCCCGCGATCACATCGTCGGCGCCGATTATCGCGACATTCGGACAAATCTCGCTTGCACGCTCGGCATCCCAGGATGGTGTCACCACGAGGCTTACGGCGCCGGAGCGGTCTAGCAGCGCGATGACGGGGCCGAGCGCCTTGAAGCCAGTCAGCACCATGACAGGATCGGGCTTCTCGATGAAATGCCCGCCGTCATGCAAGGCAATCAGGCAATCGAAGGGCGACGCCGCCAAACCGGCGTGAATCGCGGCAAGGCGCTGTTCGAATGTCATGACGCTTCGGCTTTCCGCACTCAGAATTCGTCGCCGCCGCTGCCGACGGCATCGCCAAGATCGGTGTCTTCAAACAGCTGATCGAGCGGCACGACCGTTTTGATCAAACCCTGCTGGTGACAGTAGCGCTGCATGGTCTGCAAATTCTTGCGATTGGCCGCTGTCAGCCCATAGGACCACGGATCCTTGCCGAGCGTCGCCTCCTGCTCCTCGACGGCCGTGCGCACAAAGGCGAGCGGCACCATGCGGGGGTTGGCAAGCCGCCGGTAAGCGAGCTGCTTCGATTTCTCGAAGGCCTTGACCAGGTTGGTCGCCACCCAGGGATATTTGTCGGCGATCTCGCGCTTGATCGTCGTGACATGCATGATTGGAAAGATGCCGGTGTCCTTGAAATAGGCCAGTTCAACATCCTTGTAGTTCGGAAACAGGCGGCCGATGCGCCGGTCGCCCTCGACGAAGGTCCGCGGCAGCGTCGGCGAGATCATTGCCGGAATGTCGCCGTCGGCAAGCATGTCGCTCAGCGACTTGTCGGTTTTCTTCATCTCGATGCGCAGGCCGGGTGGCGGCGTGAAGGGAATGTCTTCGCTGCGATCGACCAGCCAAGTGATCGAGCGGTGGTCGAGTCCGTAATGCTCATCGAGAATGCCGCGAATCCAGATGCTGGCGGCCGGCTGGAAATTGGTGCCACCCACCACCTTGCCGTTGAGATCCTTTGCCGACTTTATTCCGGCGGACGTATTGACGAAGACGAAGCCGTGACGAAAGCGGCGGTGCAAGAACACCGGAATGGCGGTCAGCGGCTCGTCTTGGTCGCGGATCATGAAATAGGCGCCGACATTTTCCTCGCAGATGTCGAATTCGTGCTTGCGGCCCATTCGCCAATGGCGCTCGCGCGGGGCCCCATGTCGGATAGGAATATGAGTTCGAGACCATCCGCCTCCACTGCGCCCTCTTTGAGGGGGCGGATGATATCGTAATCGCCGCAGGCCACCGTCAATCTCAGTTTGCTCATTGCGCTCTCTTGCTCGCTTTTAGGTCAGGCGCGCCATCGCCCATAATGTAATTCGGCGCGGCGTACGATTTCATTGAGGATAACGGCGATCAGCGCCAGCATCGAAACCAAGCCGATCAGCTTGGCCGGTTGGAGATTCTGGGTGAAGACGCTGGTGAAGTAGCCGATGCCCGCGGTCGAGACATAGAGCTCGGCCAATAGTACGCCGAGCAATACCCCGGTCATCCCAAGCCGCAGCCCGGTGAAGAACGACGGCACCATGTGGGGGAAGATGACATGGCAGAGCACTTGCGCGCGGCTGGCGCCCATGGAGCGTGCGCTGGTGAGAAGAACCGGGTTGATCTTCTGCACGCCGGCGGCCACTGCGATCATGATCGGAAACATGCCGTGGCTGACGCCGAAGGCGATCTTGGAAGCGGCGCCGATGCCGAACAGTAGCACGAAGATCGGCAGGATCGTCACTTGAGGCAGGCCATAGAGCAGCAGAATGATCGGCATGAAGCTCCGATGCGCGAACCGGTTCAGTCCGACAAAGAGCCCGATACCCGCGCCAATCGCAGCCGACAGCGCGAAACCGATCGCGATTTCGTAAAGCGTGAGCCACAGCGCGGCCGGCACGCCCGGCGTGCGGAACAAGCTGCCGAGCGACATCACCACCTGCGACGGGGGGCTGATGAAATCGCGATCGAGATAAAAACGCGCCGAAACTTCCCAGATCACCAGAAGCAGGAGCACGACGCCGAGCCGCGTCACGCCAGGATGCGGGAGCAGCCAACGCTTCGGCGGCGCGTTGCCGGCTCGGGCGCCGACGACGGGGCCTGTCCGCATCATCGCCATCGTCCATAGGCCTCGAGCGTCGACAGCGCCAGGTTCAAGAAAGCGACGATGGCCACAACGAAAACGATGTAGGCGAACATCCGCCCCATCTCCATGTTCTCGGCAAGATTGACGATGCGATGGCCGAGGCCGCCGAGGGAGGCGATGGTTTCGCTACCGATTACCGACAACAGCGCGACCGTGAAGCCCATGCGCAATCCGGCAAGCATCACAGGCAGTGCGGCGGGCAACAGCACGTGGCGGAACATCTGGACATTGTTAGCGCCCATCGACCTTGCCGCAGCCGCCAAGGTCCGGTCGACGCTGCCGAAGCCGACGACGGTGCTCATCACGATGGGAAAGAAGCTGATAGTCGCGCCGAGCGCGATCTTCGACGCCGGGCCGAGGCCCCAGATCATGATATAGAGCGGCAGGAACAGGATGATCGGGATTGCATAGATCGCCGCAAATAGAGGCTCGAACACTTTGATGAAATAGGGCGAACGGCTGATGAAATAGCCGATCGAGATTCCAAGCACCATCGCGATCAAAAAGGCGAAGGCAAATTCGCTGAGCGTAATACGAAGATCGCGCACAAATTCGCCGGTGCGGATGACGTCGATCAGCTGATGCCAGACATCGATCGGACTCGGCAGCAGGATACTGCTCACGCCCCAGACATTAGTCGCGAGGAACCACAGCGCCAGCAAGCCGATGAGGAAGGCGGCCTGGATGCCGTGTGAGGCGAGCCGGATCGGCAGCGGATCGCGGATGTCTCCGTTCATGAGCCGCCTCCGCTCGCCGCCGCGGCTTCGCCGTAGCGCCGCCGCGATTGCGCGGTCTCCGACATGGATTTGCGGATTTCATCGTGCAACAGGCCGTAAAGCTGATCGCGCAGCGCATGGAATTTTGGCGCGGTCATAAAGGATGGTTTCCGTGGATGCGGCTCGTCGACGGCGATGATTTCCTTGATGCTGCCCGGTCGCGCCGAGAACACGGCGACCCGATCGGCGAGGAACACGGCCTCGCCGAGACTGTGGGTGACAAAAACGATGGTCTTGCGCGAGTACGACAGCAGGACCGAGAGGTCCTCGCCCAGGACCATGCGGGTCTGCTCGTCCAGCGCGCCGAACGGCTCGTCCATCAAGAGGATGTCGGTTTCGAGACTCAAAGCGCGCGCCAGCGCCGCGCGTTGCCGCATGCCGCCGGATAGCTGTCCGGGAAAATGTTCGGCAAAAGCCTCGAGCCCGACCGCCTCCAAAGCGCGGCGCGCGCGTTCGTTCCGCTCAGCTTTGGGCACGCCCTGAAACTTCATCCCGAGCACGATATTCTCGAATACCGTATTCCAGGGAAACAGCGCATTTTCCTGGAATACGTAGGCGAGGTCGCGCGGCATCGGCCCGCGCACTGGCTTGCCAGCGACCGTTACCGTGCCGGTCGAGGGTTTCGTCAATCCGCCAATGACACTCAACAAAGTCGACTTGCCGCAACCCGACGGCCCGATCAGGCAGTGCAATTCGCCGCGCGTAACGTCGAGCGACGTATTCAATAAAGCCTGTACATGGCGCGCCTGTCCGGCCTCGCCGAACTGGTGCGAGACGTTGTGGACGCGGACGGCCATTTCGGTGGAATTCATCTGGGAGGGTGGTGCGCTACTTCGGCAGGAACTCTTCAGTATAGAGTGTTTTGACATCCGGCTCGCTGGGCAGCGTGCCGAGTTCGACCCAGGACTTCGACAAAACCTCGAGCGCGGCTGGTGCGAATTTGCCGTTGTCGGAGAACATCGGCATCAGCTCGTCGTAAGTGCGGCTGCTGATGTCGGTGTCTTTGCCAGTGACGGCTGCGGCGATCTTTACGGTTTCGTCCTTGTGCGTGCGCATGAAGGCAATGGTCTCGAACCAGCCTTTGACGAAATTGCGCAGGTCGTTCGGCCGATTGGCTATGGCTTTGTCGGTCGCGTAGATGACGTGAATGATGAAGTCCTTGATGTCGCCGAAGCGCACCAGGATGCGGCCTTCACCTTTCTTTTCCAGATCGAACGCATTGCCGATATCCATGATGATGCCGTCGATGTCGCCGCGTTTGAGGGCTGCGATCTGACCCGGCATGGTGCCCATCGGTTCGATCTCGATGCCCTGCGGTCCCCAGCCTTGGCGCCGCGACGTCTGACTGACCAGCCACGCCGTCAGCGAGCCAAGCGTCGAGACGCTGACTTTCTTGCCTTTGAGATCGGCGGCGGTCTTCGGTCCGTCCGGCCGCACCACGATCGCGAGAAGGAGCGGCGGCCCGGCCATCGCGGCGATCGCCTTCACCGGCGATCCTTTGGCAATGAAGGCCATGCCCGGGCCCGAGCCGAGCGCGACATCGATACTGTCGGCGGCCATCGCCTGCTGCAGCTTGGCATCGCCGGCGAAGGCGGTTCCCTGCACGTCGAGGCCGTACTTCTTGAAGATGCCTTCCTGGATGCCGACGTCGAGCGGCACGAAAGAGAAGGCTTCCGGCACCGCTTTGCCGACGCGCAACGGCTCGTCAGCTTTGGCCGGCGTGGACAGCCATGTCGCCGCGGCGAGTACCGCCATGGCGCCGGCAATGCCGCGTAGCGGCATCAGAGACGTGATCAGTTTGCGCATGTCTCCCCTTGCTCCTCCGGGTCTTTCATTGTTTTGGCAGGAAAGCCTCGTTCACGAGTTTGCTCATGTCAGGTTCCTGCGGCAACGTATTCGTTTCGACGAAAGAACGCCGCAGCACCCCCAGGGCCTCGGGGTCGAAACGGCCGTCATCGGAAAACATCGGCATCAGCTCGTCGTAGATTTCCGCGGTGAGGCGCGCATCGGTGTCGAGCACCGGCATGGCGATCTTCACCGTCTCGTCCTTGTGGCTGCGCATGAAGGCGATGGTTTCAAACCAGCCTTTGAGAAAGCGCCGCACTTGGTCGGGCTGTTCGGTAATGACCTTGTCGGTAGCGAAGATCACGTGCGCGTGGAAATGCTTCACCAGATCGCCGAAGCGCAGAATGATGCGTCCGTCGCCGTGATCGGCATAATTGAGCGCGACCGCGAGATTGACGATGGCGGCGTCGAGCGACTCCGCTTTGACGGCCGCGACCCGCGCGCCGTCGTCGCCAATCGGCACCTGCGTGATGCCGTCGTGGCCCCAGCCTTTTTGCCGCGCCACTTCGTCGGCGATCCAGCTCGTGATCGAGCCGACCGTGGAAATTCCGATGGTGCGGCCTTTCAGATCTTCCACCGAATTGACGCTGCCGTCGTTACGCACCACCAGCGCGAAGAGCAACGGCGGCCCAGCCATTGCCGCGACGCCTCTCACTGGCGAGCCTTTGACGATGAATGCAAGGCCAGAGCCTGATCCCAGGCCGATATCAATGCTGTCGGCCGCCATCGCCTGCTGGACCTTGGCGTCGCCGCCGAAACTCGCCACCTCGATATCGAGACCGTTATTCTTGAAGATGCCGGTCTGCACGCCGACATCGGTCGGCACGAAGGAGAACGCGGTCCGTCCGGCTTTGCCGATGCGCAGCGTGTCGGCGCCGGCTGGCACCGCGAGCAAGGCCGAAATCAGACTGACCAAGCAATATAATGTCAGGCTGACTAAGCCATGCGGCATCATCCGAACTGGCCGGCCGAACCACGCGCGCGCCATTGCGACACCATCCCGTCCCGAGTTTCCTACCCTGACACCTGTTTTATCGCGCTTTTGCCGTCGGCGCCCCTTTGCGGGCGGGCAAAGCCCGTTTCTGTTTACGCAAGGCCTCTGTCGACGCGGCGTCAAGCGTGAAATCGTCGCCTATGACGACGCCATAGAGATCACGCGCGGATTTGCGAGAAATGAATTCCTCGCGAACATCGTCGATGACGAGCGCCGGTTCTCGCTCGCACGGATCGCCCCAGCCGCCGCCGCCGCCCGTGCGCACGATCGCCGAAGCGCCGACTGGCACCGGCAAGCGCGCACCAGCGAGCTCACGGAATTCGGTTTCCTCCGGCAATCGCAGCAGATAGCTGCCGGGTTCGCCGGGCGTGCCGCCCCACAGGCCCCAAGGCGGGCACAGCGCGCGCCGCGTCTGCTCGAAATTCCAATGACCTTCGACCAAGTTGCGCACCTGCATGTCGATGCCAAGACCGCCGCGATGTTTGCCGGCGCCACAGGAATCTCTGCGCAGTGCGCGGCTTTCGACCAGAACCGGACATTTGAGTTCGATGCCTTCGATCGAGCCATTGCGCACATCGCCCTGACAGACAGAGACCGTGCCGGATTCGCCGTCTTCAGACGGCCGTCCGCCCCAGCCGCCGCCTTCGAGGCTCTGCACCACGAAGCGCCGTCCGGTTTTCGGGTTGAGACCGAAGAACACCACCGCGCCGCCGAGGAGGCCGTGATGGCCGGCCGGCACGCGATCGGGCATCGCCTTCGCCAGCGCCGCGACGATGCAGTCGACTACCGTCGGTACGATCGCGCTCCAGCCCGCCATCGGCGCGGGGAAGCGCGCCATCATGATATTGCCTTCGGGAATGACGACGTCGAGCGCGCGGAACGAGCCTTCATTGACCGGATCGAGCGGGCCAGTCAGCGCCTTGTAGGCGACGCGCGCGCCGGCGAGCGTGCGGGAATTGATGCCCGCCTTGCGTTCTCCCGAGCAGCCGGACAGGTCGATCGTCATCGCGGAGTCTTTGATGGTGACCCTGACGCGGATCGGCACCGGCTCGCCTTTGCGCACGCCATCGTCGTCGATCGAGGCCGACGCCTCGTAGACCCCGTCCGGCAGCTGCGCCACCACATTGCGGCACTTGCGTTCGGTCTCGTCGAAAATGCGATCGATGGCCGCGAGCAACGTCTCGCGGCCATATTTGCCGAACAGCTCGTCGAGGCGGCGCGCGGCGAGGCGGCAGGCCGCCATCTGCGATTTCATGTCGCCGAGCGAGGATTCCGGGAAGCGGATGTTGTCCTTGATGACGCGGTAGAGCGTCTCGTCGAGCTTACCCTTACCGTAGATCTTTAGCTGGTCGAGCTGCATGCCTTCGAGCCAGGGGTCGGCGACCTGGGGCCCGGCGCCGAAGCCGGTCGAGGTGCCGCCGACGTCGATCCAATGCGCGCGCACCATGGCGAACATCAGGAGCTCGCCGCGGTGGAAATACGGCATGTAGATGACGATGTTGTTGAGATGCTGTCCGGCGACGGCCTGATGATTGGTGATGATGACGTCGCCCGGCGCAAAGCCTTTCTCGCCATAGCGCTTCATGCCGTCGGTGATGATGACACCGAGATCAGCGACGAAGTGCGACACGCCGCCGACATTCTGCGAGATCAGTTGGCCCTTTGGATCAACCAGCGCGGTGCAGAAATCGCGCACTTCGTAGATCATCATATTGTAGGATGTGCGCTGCAGATCGGCCGCCATCTCGTTGGCGATAGCCGGCAGCGCATTGCGGATCACTTCCAGCGTCACCGGATCGAGCCTGGCGCCGGAGCGTTTCGGCTTGTTGCTCTTCCTGTTGATCGTCTTTCTGGCTGCGGGTTTGCGGCTCATCGGCTACCTCCCACCGCAATGATCAATTCGCCCGACGGCGCGACGCGGCATTGATCTCCGGCATAGAGAACCGTCGTGGTGCCATGCTCTTCGATCAAAGCCGGGCCGGGAATGCGCGTACCGGGCGGCAAAGTCTCACGTGCATAGACCGGACAAGACACGGGCTTCGCCATATTGGCGAGGTAAACCGGACGGCGCCGCGGCAGCGGACGCTTGCCGCCGCGTTTCTTCGGGAAGGTCAGTTTCGGCCGCTTGCCGATAATGGCGAGGCGGATATTGACCATTTCCACCGGCTCGTCGGGTGAGTGGTGAGCGTAGCGATGCTCATAAAGCCTGTCGAATGCCGCACGGATGGCGCGGCGATCGCCTTTTTTCAGCTGCGCGATGGTGATCGGCACCGGCAGCGTGAATTCTTGGCCGGTATAGCGCAGGTCGAGATGCACCTGCTGTTCGGCGCCCTTGGCGTGGCGCAACCCCGCCCGCGCTTCCTTGACCATCTCGTCATGCACGTCGATCAGCTTGTCGAAATCGAGGCTGGCGAGATCGGAATAATAGGTGCGGATGAAGTCATGCCGCTCGTCGGCAAGGAGCATGCCGAGCGCCGAGAAGTGCGACGGGAACAGCGGCACGATCACGGTCGGGATGTGCAATTCGCGCGCGATGGCGAGCACGTGCAGCGGGCCGGCACCGCCGGAGGCGAACATGACGAAGTCGCGTGGATCGTAACCCTTTTCTACCGACACTTCGCGCACGCAGAGCGACATCTTGTTGACGGCGATATCAACGATCGCCTGCGCGGCCTCTGCCGCATTCATGCAGAGCGGCGTGCCAATCGCCGTCTCGACGCCGCGCCGCGCGCCGTCGGCGTCGAGTTTCATGGTGCCGCCGAGAAAATTATTGGGATCGAGCCGGCCGAGCACGACATTGGCGTCGGTAATGGTCGGATCGGTGCCGCCGCCGCGATAGCAGATCGGGCCTGGATCTGCGCCCGCGCTTTGCGGGCCCACCTTGAGCGCGCCAATCTCGTCGCGCCACGCGATCGAGCCGCCGCCGGCGCCGATCTCGACGACGTCGATCATCGGCACCATGACTGGGTGCCCGCTGGCATAACCGCCGACATAATAGCCCGGCGCCATAGTCGGCTCGCCGTCGCGGATAAGGCTCGCTTTCGCTGTTGTGCCGCCCATGTCGAATGAGATGACATTGCGGTAGCCGAGCTTCTCGCCGATTTTCGCCGAGGCTATGATGCCGCCGACGGGGCCGGATTCCATCATCGCCACCGGCCGTTCCTGCGCGACCTGCGGCGTCATCACGCCGCCGTTGGAGCGCATGATGGAGAGATCGCCCTTAAAGCCGATACTTTCGAGCTTGGATTTCAAGCCGCGGACATAGCCGCCGACACGCGGGCCGATATAGGCGTTCACCACCGTCGTCGATATGCGCTCGAATTCGCGATATTCGCGCAAGATTTCGTGCGATAGCGAGAGATAAGCGTCGGGAAGGGCGGCGCGGATAATCTCGCCCGCGGCCCGTTCGTGATCCGGATTGATGTAGGAGTGCAGGAAGCACACCGCGACCGCGTCGACGCCTTCGGCTTTCAGCGCCTGCGCGACACGTTCGACGCTTTGCCGGTCGAGCGGTGTGTTGACCGCGCCCGATGCCACGACGCGCTCGGCGACCTCGCGCGTGAGATGCCGCTGCACCAGTGGCCGGTGGCGGTGGAACAGAAGATTGTAAGCCTCAGGCCGGTTGCCGCGGCCGATAATGTAGACGTCGCGGGTGCCGTTGGTGACGACCAAGGCGGTCTTAGCGCCGGTGCGCTCGATCAACGTGTTGATGGCGGTGGTGGAGCCGTGGATCAACTCGTCGATGGCCACCGCGGCGAGACCGCTCTTATTCAGGCAGTCGATGATGCCCTGGACCAGATCGTGCGGCGTGGTCAGGCTCTTGGCGTCAAAAAAGCGCCCGGCCTTGCCGTCGAACCCGACGAGATCGGTAAAGGTGCCACCGATGTCGATTGCAACAGCAATCACGCTTCGCTCTCCCTGAAGGCGGCTTCTTGTTATGGCAAGGACAGTGACGAGGGGACGCTAGTCAAGCAACGGGATTTACGGCTAAATAGTTATAGCCACCTGGCTATAACTGCCGGTGGACCAGCTTGGGACTTCTCATGATTTCCGCCAGCGCCCGCCGCCTTAGCGTCTTCAAAAGCGTCGTCGACAGCGGCGGTTTCAATATTGCGGCCAATCAGCTTGGCATCGCTCAGCCATCTGTCGGCGCGCATATAAAGGCGCTCGAAGCGCAGCTTGGTCAGCCGCTGTTTCACCGCAGCCGCGGCAGCCGTCCGCGCCTGACCAAAGCGGGCGAGGCAGTCTATGCCTATGCCGTCGACGTGCTGCAGCGATCGGAAGCCGCCACCAAGACGCTGGCCGATCTGCGCTCGGCGGCGACGCACCAGATGACCATCGCCGTGCAGCGCGATATCGCGGCGCATTTTCTCCCGGAGCGCCTGACGGACTTTACGGCAAAGCATCCCAAGGTCCATGTGATTACCCGGGTCGGGACCGCCGACGAGGTGGTCGGCCTTGTACGCGCGCGCGACGCCATTGTCGGGATGTTCCTGGCTTTGAAGCCGGTCTCCGGCATCCGCTGCGAGATTCTCGATCAAGACCGGCTGGTGCTGGTGGCGGCACCGAAGCATCCCTTGGCCGAAAAACGCCCGGTGACGGCGCGCGAGCTCGCGCATGCGCGCTTCGTCATCGGGTTGCGCAATTCGCGGTTTTTCCGGATGACCGATGCGGCGCTGAAGCATATCGGCGTCACGTCCTACGATATTGCCATGGAAGTGCAGGAATCGAATGCAACAAAGGAAATGGTGCGCCGCGGCAGCGCCATCGCGTGCCTGCCGATCTCAGCGGTCGCTGCGGAGCTCAATGACGGCTCGCTGGTATCGCTGAGCTTGGGCTCGCCGTTGCCGCAGCCGAATTTGTATTGCGGCTACATGACTCCGCTCAGCGAGCTCGCGCGCAGCCTCATGAAGTGTCTGCACGTGAAAACAACGTTGTGCGCTTAAGCACCGCGGCCGCGACGAAGAGAATTGGCGGAAGGGGTGTCCGGCTATTGTTCGATTTGGGAATCGTCGAAATTCGATTGGGCTCGATTGCACTGAGCATCGCGAAGAAGGCATCCGGGGCCCGCTGATCCAGGCCGCAATATACAATATAACAAATGGTGGAAGGGAGAACGCCGATGAACGTCGCAGAAAAAGCCAGTGCAGAGCTGCGGCCAAATACCGTGGACTTCGAGCGCTTCCGGCTGCGCCGCTTCATCGAAAGCCTTGGCCCGGAGGAACTCGACACCCGCAGCGCCGCCATCGATCTCGCCGGCCTCGCCGGCGTGATGGAGGGCAACCCGAAAGCGGTGCTGTTCCGCTCGGCGGGCCCGGAGCAGGCCGAACTTGTCGGCAATGTCATGGGAAGTCGCGCCCGGATCGCGGCGGCGTTCGGCGTCAAGCCGCCGGAACTCATGAAAGAAGTGATGCGGCGGCTGCGCAACAAGCCCGAGAATTTCGAGGTCCCCCGTGCGGAGGCGCCCTGTCAGGCGGTGGTGCTGACCGGCGCCGACGCCGATGTTACCAAGCTTCCAATCCATCTCCAGCACGGCTCCGACGGCGGGCCCTATATTTCCGCCTCGATCGACTACGTCATCGATCCCAAGACCGGGTTCACCAATGTCGGGCTGCGCCGGCTGATGCTGCGCTCGGAACACGAGACCGGCATCGATCTCGTCGCGCCGAGCGACCTCAAGGCGATCTACGAGGCCAATGCTGCGGCAGGCAAGCCCACGCCGGTGAGCTTCGTCGTCGGCGCGCATCCGATCGATCATGTCGCCGGCGTGATGCGGATGCCTGTTGACGAGCTCGGCATCGTCGCGAGCCTGCGCGAGGCCCCGTTGCCGGTGGTCAAGAGCATCACCAACGACATCCGTGTTCCGGCCGATGCCGAATATGTCATCGAGGGCTATCTCGACGCGCGCGGCCATGTTGAGCCGGAGGGACCCTATGGCGAATTCCTCGGCTATTACGGGGCGGTGAAGCGCAATCCGGTGTTCCACGTCACGGCGATCACGCACCGCGACGACGCGCTGTTTCAGACTTCGACCATCGGCGGCAAGACGCTAGGCCGCACCGACACCGCGCAGCTTTCCGCGCTGCGCACCGA
>Ga0210401_10002310_pt1 | contig 21239 bp, 10 predicted proteins | sample IncBWH32MmetaG_FD_150866 | JGI IMG/M metagenome (GOLD analysis project Ga0210401, IMG submission 150866) | Forest soil microbial communities from Barre Woods Harvard Forest LTER site, Petersham, Massachusetts, United States - Inc-BW-H-32-M | ecosystem: Environmental > Terrestrial > Soil >... | reverse complement strand
TTGGGATGATTTAGGCTGTTTTCGCCTCCCCGATGTTCCCGTATTGTTCCCGCCGTCCTCGGCCAGGATTCGCACCGGTACAACGCCCGTCACGGGTCTGATCCAACACGAGAAGTCTTTCCACGGCCAAGAAAGGCTTCTGGCCCGATCCTCTTTATTAGGATCATCAGGGCCTTGTGATTTGCCACGTCGAGGGCGGCCATGAAGCGCACCGCGATCCTCTCCCCGCGTGCGGCTGCGCTGGAGCGGATTAAGGCTCTCGTGCTCGACACGCTTCCATCCCCCGAGAGTAAACGAGCATACCGGCAGGGGCTCGATGATTTCTTCCGCTGGTCTGAGGCCGAAGAGCTTAGCGGATTCACCAAGGCTACGGTGAATGCTTATCGCGCCAGCCTGGAGGCGCGGCGACTCTCACCCTCCACGATCAACCAGAGGCTCTCGGCGATTCGCAAGCTGGCGATGGAAGCGGCCGATAACGGCTTTATGCCACCGGAACTAGCCGCAGCCATCTCGCGAGTCAAGGGACCAAAGGAAACGGAATTCGTACGGGCCAGTGGCTGACACGTGAGCAGGCCGAAAGCCTGATTTCGGCTCCGAACACGACGACGATGAAGGGCAAGCGTGATCGGGCGTTGCTTGCCGTGCTCATCGGCTGCGGCTTACGTCGCAAGGAAGCCACTGCGCTTGCCATCGAACACGTTCAGCTGCGTGACGCTCGCTGGGTGATCGTGGATCTGATTGGTAAAGGCGGACGAGTCCGGACGGTGCCGATGCCGAGCTGGGCCAAGAATGCCATCGATGCATGGATCATAGCAGCCGGGATCGATAACGGCTTCATATTCCGCTCCATCAACAAGAGCGGGCTGGTCAACGGAAATAGTATGACGGCGCGGAGCATCTTCGAGGTGGTCCAGATGTGGGGTTCAAGGACCGGGGTACCGAACCTTGCGCCTCACGACTTGAGACGCACATTCGCGAAGCTGGCGCACAAAGGCAGGGCGGCGCTAGAGCAAATCCAATTGAGTCTGGGACACTCATCCGTCACGACAACGGAGCGCTACCTAGGCGTCAGACAGGATCTCACTGACGCACCCTGCGACCACTTGGGACTAACCGGGGAGGTGCCAGGTTGACACCGTCCGGGACACTCCGAAAGCATCCAGTGGGCCGACCGCGCGTCAGCATCAACCCGGAGCAGGTGAGCCAACTGCGGAATCAGGGCTCGAGCTGGCGGCAAATCGCGAAGACGTTGGGGATCGGTACAACGACCGCTATGCGCCTGATTCGGTCACGTGACGAAGCCCGTCCCAATACTCAACATATGAGTCCCAAAACTGCCGATGAACTCAAGCGAACCACATTGGGTCTTGAAAACCAAGGAACGAACCTGGAACTTTCAAATGTGAAGGTCGAAGCTAATGGTGGCGAGGTCCGTCCACACGATCGTTCGGTAGTGGGTATTATCGTAGTCATCTGGACATTACCTCGGGGTCTCAAAAACATCAAGCAAATCCAGAAGGAGGACCTAGCGCCAGCACAAGCACGGGATAGCGAAACACTTCGGCGTCACTCATGGGCTTACGATTCGGACATTCGGTTTTTATTTCTTGCCTCCAGCACCAGGCGCCAACTTCGCCCTGGACATTCGAAGAAGGAAATACGCATCTCTGGCATAGCGAACCTGGAAATTGCTCTGGTGCGGCTGCACTCCGTCTGGGATCAAGTGATGTATGGCAGCGTCCAATCTCCTCCATCATCGACTCCTCCATCATCGAAGTAGAGCCGATACCTTCACGCCGAAGCGGCTTGGAATCCGACTCAAAACGGAGAAAGTTCAGCCACCGGAATTGGTCCCTCATCCCTAACCTGCGACGCCAGTCCTAGACCTCAAGGGTCAGCAGGTGGATCCGTCCGGAGTCATCACCAGCAACGATCGATCGATCGTCAACAAATGCGCAGCAGGTCGGGGGAACATCGCAGGTGAAATTAGCTAAGGACTCACCTCTCTCCACATCCCACACTCTCAGCACGTTGTCCGAACACGCTAACACCGCATGCCGTCCATCTGCACTGAGCGACATGCTTACGACATCACCTCCATAGCCTTCAAGCATGTACAGATCGCGGCCGCTTTCAACATCGCATACCTTCAAAGTGCCATCCGCCAATGCCCAAACTGCCCGCCGTCCATCGGCGGTCATCGCCAAGGCCAATATCCCGCTGCCGTAACGTTCGAGCGTGTGCATCTCGCGCCCGGTCTCGATATCCCAAATCTTTATGTTCGTGTGGGCGCGCGCATGTGGAACACAGGTACCTGAAATCGCACGCCGGCCATCGGCGCTCAGCGCGACATCGGTAATACCCTCCAAATCTGCGAGCGTGCGCAATTCGTTCCCGGTTTCGACATCCCAAACTTTCAGTGTGCCGAGGGCGGGCAGCCAGTAAACAAACGAAGCGGAAACTGCCAACCGTCCATCCGCGCTGAGCGCCACCCTTATAGTGCCCTGGCGGTGGGCCACCAGGATCCGGGTTTCTCTGCCAGTGTCCACGTCCCAGACTCTCAGGGTGTGATCTGCGGAAGCAGAAAGAGCTCGTCGTCCGTCGGCGCTCAGCGCCACACTGGTGACTGCCTCGCCGTGGCCCACTAGACTGCGCAGTTCGCGGCCGGTGTCCACATCCCAAACCTTCAGCGTCTTGTCCATCGATGCTGAAACTGCAAGCCGTCTATCCCCACTCACAGCCACGTCCGTTACTCGCTCGGCGTGCGGTTGATTCATGTGCAGCGCGTGCCCACTTTCCATATCCCAGACATTTAGCATTTTGTCCCACGAAGCTGAAAGCAGTCGGCGTCCATTCGCACTCATGGCGAGAAAAGTAGGACCCTGGCTGTAGTTTGTTAGCCTGCTGAGTTCGCGGCCACTGTCCACATCCCAGATCTTCAGCGTTTTGTCCCATGAAGCCACCCCCACTCGGCGTCCGTCGCTCGTTAACGCCACACTCGTGGCTCCCTCAACTAACCTGCGCAGCTCACTGCCGCTATCCACGTCCCAGATCCTTAAAGTGTCCCCAAACGCGGAAACTGCCCGCCGACCATTTCCACTCAACGCAACCCCAAAGACCCTCTTTTCGTGGCCCACGAACGTCTGAAGCTCACGGCCGGTGTCCACGTCCCAGACCTTCAGGGTTCCATCAGCAAATCCCGAAACTACTCGTCGTCCATCCGCGCTCAGCGCTATCTTTGAGACTTCCGCATAGTCCAGTGTGCGCAGCTCGCGGCCGCTATCCACATCCCAAACCTTTAGACTGCCGTAAGCAGAAGGTGAAACTCCAGACGCGGAAACTGCACGGCGACCATCCGAACTCAGCGCGACATCGATAACACGCTTGTCATGCCCGAAGAACTTCTGTAATTCACTGCCGGTGTCCACATCCCAAACTTTCAGGCTGCCATCAGCGAATGCCGCAATTATCCGGCATCCATCCGCGCTCAGTGCCCCCGCCGACACATTGTGCCTATCACACTCGATGACGCGTAGCTTCTCTCCCGTCTCAACTTCCCAAACGGTCAGAATGCCAACACGTGAAGTCGAAAGCGCTCGTCGCCCCTCGGCACTAAGCGCTACACTCAATACACCACCTGCGTGACCCTCTAGCATGCATAACAGTGGACCTCCAGGAGGCGATAAAACTGGCCAGCGCGGCAGTAGCCAGGGCCGAGGCGCGCCTCCCCGAATGCAATCCAGAAAAAAGCGAATACTCTTACGCTCACTATAAGAGAGCAGACGTCCCACAATTTGTGATGCGAACTGCTGAGCATCCGATCTGACCACATGGCCCGAGAGCCGCAGTGCTTGGTGGATCAAGCTGAGCCCTTGCCTGTCTGGATGTTGGCTACGAATGTAATCCAATTGGAGATCGTGCAAGTAGATCGAACTCTCACCGTTATATCGAGCCAAGGAGCGGTTTACGAGCTCGTTCATAGTCTCATATGCGCCGCGCTCATCCACCTGCCACAAAGTTTGAAGTAGCGGGACAGTCGCAGGCGTGTCCTCTAGCAGAACCGCGAGGCGAAGATACCGACCCCGGGTCGTGTCGTCGAGCGCATCGATGCTGAGTTTGGTTGTACTGAGAATGTCCAGGTGCCTGGCCTCTCGTAGGTTGTCCACCATGTACTGCCAGTTCTTCTCCGGCTTTCCTCTTAACGCACCTCCGATTTGGCTAAGCGCCAGGGGCGATCGCCCGCATTCGCAAACGATATCTGAAGCTGCCCCAGGGAGCTCTTCTCGCTTCTGGCCGGATGCCTTAGCCAACAACTCGAATGCCTGGTCGGCGCTCAAAAGCTCTGCTGTAAGATCCTGCGCTCCAATACTGGCCGCGATCCACGCTTCGCGCGTTGTGAAAAGGAGGCGCGAATAAGACCGCTCAGGCGGTCGGAATGGTTCCACGTCATCATGGCTCCATACGTCGTCTAGGACGATGAGCACCTTCTTCCGATTGAGAAGAGTGCGATAGTGTGCCTCGCAATTGATGTTGTTATATCCTGAACTGTCCTCGTTAAGGGAATCCGCGATGTAGGCCATTCGCTCATGAATGCTGGCGCCGGACTCCTTTCCAACATCCACCCATGTGATTCCGTCAGGAAAGGTCGCTCGAACTTGCGGATCGTGGCACAGCGCACGAGCGAGCTCTGTCTTGCCAATCCCGCCCATACCGTCGAGCGCCGTAACAGCAACAGAAATAGGTGCGCCCAGAATTAGGGCGCGCAGAGGCTCCAGCAGATCCGGTCGTGAAACGTAATTCAGGGGTAGGGCTTTAATTGTCGCGTATGGATCAAACTTTGGCCCCGGTCTCGGGCTGGAGGGACGTTGGCCCCCAACTATGTTTACCGGTAGGTCGTTTTTCTGCTCTTCGAGGGCCACACGGAGTTCTGCGGCGGATTGATAGCGACCTCCTGGCTCCTTCTGGAGTGTCTTGAGGATCACGATTTCCAGTGCTGGTGTCACCTGCTGATTGAGCGAACGCGGCGGCGGTGGTGTTTCGTGCAGGATAGCACCGATCAACTCAGCGCTCTGCGAGTAATGGAATGGCCGGTTGCCGGTGGCCATTTCGTAGAGTACGGCTCCCGCCGAGTAGACGTCGCTACGTACATCCACGGGCTGGCCAAGCAATTGTTCGGGTGACATGTAAGGCAGTGTACCCTCGACAGGTGTGGCCTCGGTGAGAGTACGCGTCGCGTCCAGATTGTTCTTCGGAATTACCAATACAGCGAGGCCGAAGTCGAGGATCTTCAGACGTCCCTCGCAAGTGACTATCAGATTTCCGGGTTTTAGATCGCGATGGATCACGCCCTGCGCATGCGCTGCCACAAGCCCTTCAGTAAGCTGGATACCCAGACGAAGGATTTCTTTCTCGGGCAACGGTCCAACCTTCACCTGGCTGCTCAGAGGTGTGCCGCTGATCAGTTCCATTGCCAGAAAATCCACGCCATCCTGTGTATCGAAGTCGAAGATTGTGGCAATGTTCGGGTGGTTAAGCTTTGATAGGGCGAGGGCTTCGCGGCGGAAACGCTTGCGGGCGGCCTGATCGGCTATGAAACCGGGTGGCAGGACCTTGAGGGCGACGTCGCGTTCGAGGTGCTGATCATTGGCACGATAGACCACACCCATGCCGCCAGCGCCGATTCTCTCCACGATCCGATAGTGCCCGAGTTTCTGCCCAATCATTAATTCTTGACTTTGCCTTGAGTGCTCATCTTAGTGTTCGCGCACGTCCGATGGCAAGCACCGCGGCTAAGAGTCTACGACACACGATCGGCGGCTGTTAACCGGCCCTATCGGCGCCTATTCCCGAGCTCGCTTCTGGCGCGTAGGGGTTGAGCGGTACGATTGGAAGCCGACGACCCGCGTTCGTCGCAGCGGGATTAAGCTCCAATTTTGTCATCTGATGAGGCGTGACCTCTAGCGGCCTTCTGCCAGCCGGATGCGGGCGAGACCCATCGAGGTTTGGACGACGAAGTCTCGGGGTGCTAGGGAATGAATCGATTTGATCGGGGCTGAAAAGTGAATTGCTGCGACCTCTGTTGACGAGGTCAGGTCGTGTACACGCAGAATCATGTCGTTTCCGCCATGAAGAATCGCCACCCTGCCATTTAGAGTACCTGTCGCGAGCCGTAGTGCTCCCGAGTGGACTCTGAACCCTGTCAGGAACTCGAAATTTCGTAGATCGAAAACCGAAATGCCAGTCTCTCGCGCAACTGCCAGCCATGGGTGGCCTTGCATGGTCCCAGTCATGACATCACTGATGCTTCCATCGAACTCTGCTGTGTAACCAATCTCCTGTGGACCCGCGTCCGGCTCGGACTCCGAGATGACGTCCCAGACAAATAAGTTTCGGGCGCCGTCCTCAAAAACCAGAACTGACACAACATCGGCGGCTTGCTGGTGGAGCTTAGAGACTCCAATGGTGGAGAAGATCACTGGCGGCCTCGCTGCCTCGCGGCTCGCGAGATCCCAAAACCTGAAATCCCGATTCCTGCCTCCGACCGCCACAACTGTCCGTCCGCTCAAGTAGCAAAGGTTGAGGAAGAATCCTTCGTCTAAGTGCTGACCCACCGGGTTACGCTCAGCAAGGTTCCAGGTTTTAATCGAGTGGCCGTCGGTCGTGACCAGGATTGGTGCCCCGTTAACTTCAGCGACTACACGTCCAAAATGGCGATCAACGGAAATTGGATCCCCTATCTGGTCGCCGGTCTCGGCGTTGAGGATAGTCGCAGCCTGGCTCGTTAACCCGACCACCACTGTTCGCGCATGAATGGCGCATATTGCCAGGTCCTCAAAAAGAGGAGCGTCTGGCAGCACCGAATCGGTCATCGATGTAACGGCGACTGAGCGAGGCACGGGAACCTCCCACACGCGAATCAGGGAATTCCCGCGGCGGTCGGCCGAAAACGTGATCTCGGCTGAGATGATTACAGGCTGCCCAACCCTGGTTGCCACAGCGAGCGATTGAATCCAATCTCCGCTTCCCATCAGAGATGGGAGCGGCGAATCTCTGTCAAGGTTCCAAATTCGAATCGTTTCATCCTCTCCGGCCGACACGACCACCCGACATCCGTCCATCTCACCTGTTGTGAGTGCAGATATGGGTCCTTGATGTCCCATCGGCAATTCGCCAACTCGATCCCAAGTGTTGAGATCGTGCAATTGAACGCAGCCCGTTGTGTCGCCATAGGCTACCAGCCCTCGATCGTCGATGAAAGCGGCTGGGAAGCACCATTGACCTTGGGGCAGAGGAATTGGAATCTGCCGGAGCAATCTGCCCGTTGAAGAATCCCAGACTCTGACGTCGGTGCCGCAGACGACTGGTGATGTCTTGACCCAACTATTTGCAGACAGAATCCGCTGTGAGCCGCTCTGACTGATGCGAAGAAAGCTATTCATCATAGCCCGATTTTCGATGTCATGCCTGAACATCTGAAGCAACTTAAGTGTAATCGGGTCCCACAGAGAGATGGTCCCATCCATCGCCGCCGATGCGATTGTCGGCCGGCCCAATACGGGCCCTACATCAACGTTCAGGAAAGAACCAGGAACGGAACCGGCAAGCTCGCCGATCACATCCCCGGTTCGGAGATCGGATACCCGGAGCCTGTTCCACCCTATGGCGACGATGAACGGGCGACCCTCAATCTGACCTGTGGCCATGCCGCTGATTCCGAGCAATTGTCCCCGTCTCACCTCGTAGAGCAGATCTCCCGAATCAAGGTCCGTGACCAGGACCTTTCCATCGGGACCGCCTGATACGATGACAGTGCGCCCATCTAATCGCCCGATGGCAAACACCGCGCCTAGTGATGAAAACTGCACAGCGTGGTTGGCGATGACCTGATGCGGCGACGACACCTTCCAGTTTGCCCACGAGGTCGACCACCGACGATGAACAGAAACCCGGTTGATCGCGTCCGCGAAATCCCCAAGGCCATTCTGCTTTGCGATCAGTTCCAGTTGGCTGAGGCGCTCCGGGGGATCGACCGCGCGGATCCTGTTCGCGGCCAGCGTATAAACGAGCGCGGCGTTGCGGGCCTTCTGGATCTTCGCGGTGCGAAGAATTAGGTGCAGCGAGGCCGGTTCCGCAGCCGCCAGAAACAACGGATCGGTGGCCAAGTCATCGATGATCCCCGCCTTGGCTGCGTGCGCCGCAAGGTGGCGGCGAGCATAGGCGCTGGCAGCCAGCCAATCCTTGCCCTCGCCAGCGGCCGGCGTAGCATCGATCAACGCCTGCGCGATGACGCGCTGGATTTCGCGGTTCCGCTTCTCATTGCGAAGGTGCTCCGCCAGCGCCTCGTGGTAGAGCCGATAAACGGGAATGCCGTCCTCAGTATCTTCCAGGATGTACGCTCCTGCTGCCTTTAATAGCGCCTCGATGTCTCCGTTCGAGTACTCACGCCCGGAGAGAACTCGGGCGCTCTTCAGCCAAGCCTCGTCCCACGGCAACCCGCGGCCCTCGGACCACGCCAGAGGCACCATTAGATCCACGACCTTTTGTTTGCTCAGACCGTGCGCACCGCCTCGGTCGAACCGGTCGAGGTAATCCTCAAATGCCTCCCCAACGCTCGAAGGAAAGTGCAAGTCTCCAGAGGAGGTATCCACACATGTATCCGCGTAAACCAGAGACCGGCTGATGATACGGGCCATCAGAAATGTTCTTCCCGACTGACCTGCCACTGCCGTGGCCACTCGCCTTGCCAACTCCGGTTGGCCGCGATAGGGCGTGGGAATGCTTGGGTCGTCTGCCGCTAGGAGCCGGCGTTCCACGTAGCCTGCAAGATCCTGAAGATCGAAGTATAACTCGTCATCGAGATCAATCTCCACAGTGGCGGTGTCGATGTGAGTGTCCGGCCGACTTCCCACGGTGAGCCAGATGTTGAGCCGGCCGCTGAGGTGCATCAGGAAACCGCGCGCGATTCTCCGTGGTTCGGCGGCTTCGTCCAGCGCGTCCACAAGGATCGTCCAACGCCGGTTGCTCCGCACCAGCTCATCGGCCAGGAGCTCGCCAGCCTGGTCGTCGGAGAGAGCGCCTTTGTGCTCCTGGAGCACCGAGGTAAGCCCGGTCTGCTCAGCGATGAGATCCACGGCATCTCGAAGAGTCTTCCCTCGCGCGTGTATGGCGACGTCAATGATTCCTTCGGGAGCGACGGTATCGGCTGGCGCATTGGCGCTCTGTAGCAGCTCACTTCGGCAGGCGGGGTCAGAGAGGAGTACCAGGCGTCCTAATAGAGCGGACTTGCCGCTTCCCGGCCTTCCGATAACAATGCGCGCCTTCCCGCCCGAATTCTCAGCTCCGAGCCAAGCGACAATCTCACGCAGGGCTTGGATGCGTCCGGTGAAGTAAGAAGCAAATGAGCCCGCTTCGGTGCCCCTCGCCTTCGGGAGCCAATGCGTACGGAGATCGCCCTGGTACTGCCGTTGGTTGCGCAGCCTTTTTGCGGGCGTGGCGGGCGCATTGGCGGTGACGGTATTCACGATCGTCTGGGTAGCGGCACCGGCTGCAAGCCTCAAGAGAGGTTGCAGATCGCTCCAGACTTCCTTCAATGTCTGATATCGCCGATCCCTGCTTTTTGCGAGAGTGCGCGAGATGATGGCATCCAGCACGAGCGGACAACCCGGAGTCATTGTGGAGACCGGCGGCGGATCTTCCGAAATGATCCTGTAGGCAACCGCCCGGGAATCTCCGGCGGCAAACGGGTGACGCTCGGTTATAAGCTCATAACAGAGAATCCCATAAGCGAAGACGTCGGAAAGGGCGTCTGCTTCCGCGCCATGGAACTGTTCGGGCGCCATGTAGGCAAGACTGCCTACCCACATTCCTTCCTGCGTGACTCGGGTGGCTTGAGTGAGGCGTGCGACACCGAAGTCCACGATTTTGACTGTGCCATCGGAAAGAACCATCACGTTGGCAGGTTTGATGTCCCGATGGACAATTCCGAGGCTATGGGCGAAATGAAGTCCTTCCGCTAGCTGCGAGACGATTTCGATTTTTGCGGCCAGGGAAAGGCTCGAACTATCGATCTTGGTGCTCAACGTCTCGCCGTCGAGATACTCCATCACCAGGAACGGACGCCCGGCGTCCTCATCGACATCGTGAATGGCCACAATGTTTCTATGCGGCACGCGCGCCAACGCAACTGCCTCCTTGCGGAAACGTGCGGCCGCGTCCGGGTTACCGGGTGAGAGCAGCAGCTTGATCGCCACGAAGCGTTCCATCGCGGGATCGCGCGCCCGGTAGACCAAACCAAAGCCCCCGCGGCCAAGCTCGCCTTCTATTTCGTAACGCCCGATTCGTTGAGACACAACTGCACCAGTATAGGTACTAATTGAGCACGCTTTCACAACGTAACTGCACTGCCTGTCTTTGTCGCACTCGGCATCACATCTTGTCGCGTCAAACTGTCTGCGAGGATGCTCAGTCGGAACCGATGGTCATGGGACGCGACTGCGCGTCGAATCGCCGACTGTTTACATCTAGGCACGTTATCCGGCCATATCGGTAGCCATTCCAGAAGCCGCTTCTGGCGCTTTGCGACCCAGAAGCATGAGATAGCGACTTTTCGTCCATTTCACCCCGCTGATCCGCAAGTCCCGACAGTGCCCGCTGGCGCATACGCGCTATCATTCCTTCTGCGGTCGCCTAGGCTGACGGTTTCATATCCGCCGCGGGGAAGAGGAAGCAAGGATGTTGTCGTGTTGACCGGGCGCTACCGCAACGAAATCACCACACCCAATGGTGTTTGCACTCCACCCACCGTCGCCACGAGCGGGACGTCTCCGGTGCCGAGACCGGCGGGTACAGTTAGATTGATCTGGTAGAGACCAGCGCTGGATAATCCCACAAAGGCTGGTGTCACGCTCAAGCTGTTGACGAGCAGGGTTACCAGATCGGTGGTCGGCGCTGAGCCGGAGAACGCCTGGCCCGCCGGCACGGCCGGGTTGGTTGGTCCAAGTCCCAAGGCGAAAAGCTCGATGGTGTCTCCCGCCTTCGCGGCAACGGTTTGATAACCTAGCGAGTTGCCCGTTGGCCCGATAATGTCGTAGGCTCCCTCGCCATAAGCTCCCGAGCCATTCGACCGGAGAATGATGCCGGCCACGTGTTTGCTGTCGAGAAGGCAGAACGAGGGCCCAAATTGGCCGAGTGTCACAGTCGAAGCAGAAGTTCCGTTCGCGGTCGTGACGATCACGGGCACTGGTCCCCTCGTGGCCTCGTCAGGCGCCTGCAGGTTGATCTGCGTGGGGCTGACATACGACAGGTACGCTAGGTTCCCGTTGATCGTCACACTCGTTCCGCCCAGAGATGTGGGGAACTCCCCGTTCCAGATCACCGTCGCACTGGCGAGATTATTTCCGTAGATCGATACCCATTCGCCAGGCTCGATTGATGGCGTCGTGCTGTAAAGGGGAACGATCCCTGCGGGCGAAATGGAGGGAGCCGGACCCGCCTGAATCATGAAAGTGAGTGCATTCGAAGTCCCGGCTGAGTCAGTGACAGCGATATTCGCGGTGCCAGCCGCTGCCACAAGCGCGCCAGGAACGGCAGCCGTCAATTGCGCCGCGCCCACGACTGTTGTCGCCAGTTCCGTCCCATTCCAGGTCACCGTGGCCCCGGAGAGGAACCCGGTTCCGTTCACGGTCAATGTGAAGGCTTCGCTCCCTGCAATCGCTGAGGAGGGATTCAGTCCACTCAGATATGGCGCTGCTGTGGCTGCTACGTTCAGATTCCAAGGCGTCGAAGCAATTCCGTTAGCGACCACTACCAGGGTTGAGGGTCCGGCTTCGATGGATGGCGGCACATCGAATTGAGTGGAGACCGGGATTGTGGCGGTCGCGACGCCCATCGTGCTGTGATTGTGCGTGCGGCAGTAGAAAACGTGGCCTGTCGCAGTGTTGACAATCCGCGCCAGCGGGTAGTTGGTGGCGCCCTGGTAGTCGTCTCCGAAACCCACGGCCTGGGAAAGACCATTAAACTGCGTCCCAGTAATCGTGTAGGTTTGTCCGGGCTGGACCACTGTCGGCGCAACTGTGAGAGTTGGCGCCCAGACGGGACTGGGACTCCCTGCTGACGTGTATATGCTCACACTACCGTTGCTGCAAAGGGTCTGGCCAGTCGGAAGGGGGAGCTGCCCAATACATGTGCCGAAGTAGGGTACCGGATTCAGATGGACCCCGTCAAACTCAAACATGAAACCGGAGGCGCCGGATGTATAGGTCGAGCCTCCTGACCCGACGAGGACGTTGCCGCTTGGCAGCAACGATGCGACGCCGTCCGAGACGACGAGCTTCTGCCCGTTGGAAACAGGAAAGTCCGGGCCTGCGGCCCACGTCCCAGAGGCCGCGTTGTAAATGCCAGTGTGTCCAGTAGATCCGGCAACAAACACGGTGCCGTCGGGCCGCAGCACTTGAGGCCCAATCTCACCGAACGATGTCAACGGCGCGACTGGTATCCCGGCGGAAGCCCACGAATCTGTCTGGGGAAAGTACCTTTCCGAACCAGGGCCGCCCTGCGTATCGATGGTGAGAACCGTCCCGTCCGGTAGTAGCGTCCACCCCTCTTCAGCATACCCGTCGGCCTTGCCTGTGCCTCTAAGGATGGTCCACGTCAAGGTAATGGGATCGAGCCTGGTGAGTGGCGGGCCGCCGTAGGAATCAGCCAGTAGGAACTGGCCACCGGGCAGAACGGTGTTCTGCGCATCCCCTATATTTGTCGATCCACTCGGCGCGGACAAAGGCGTCCAGATGTCGGCCAAAGGATCGTAGATAGCACCGAGATTGGTATCAACCGGTGATGTGCATGGACTGTTATATTCCCCGCCGATGACGACCACGCGGCCATCGGCCAGTACGGCAGACGAAAAATATAGCGGGGCGTATCCGGGCGGCATCGGTGCCGTCCTGGACCACGTCCCATTTATGTAGTTTCCAAAGGCATCAGGGGCGAACCTATACCAGCTTCCGGAGCAGATCTGCTGTACCATGACGGTGCCATCCGTCAACAGAAGCGCGGCCGCAAAGTTGGTAAGCCCCACAGGCAGAGGCAACTGCGACCAGGAACGAGCGATCTGGCTTGCCGTGAACGTGGTAGCGAAATCGCTCGCGACGTCATTAGCAGTGTTGGTCTCCCCGCCGCCTGAAACTGCGATCGTGTTGATGACTCCGCTCGGGGCGTCGGCTGCGACGCTCACCGTTAATGTAATTGCTGGATAACTCGCAAATCTAGCCAGTGAGTCCGAGCGCGTGCAGGTCAGGCTGGCGAGTACGCAGGTCCAGCCTGCGCCGCTGATACTGGTCGCCGTGAGGCCGGACGGCAGCGAATCAGTTACCGTGACGGCGCCTGTCGTAGGAGCGTAGCCGACGTTATTGGCGGTGATCGCGTATGTCCCTCCACTTTGTCCCTGAGCGAAGTTCCCCGCGTGGGTCAATCCAATTGAAAGATCCGGAGCGGGAGCGAGGCCCAGCAGAACGCTGACGTTGTTACTCCCGCGGTTCGCGGTGACAAGATCAGCCCTGCCGTCGCCGTTAAAGTCCCCCACCGCAATAGAGTCCGGAGCGATTCCAACGTCATAATTCGCCGCAGCCCCGAAGGTCCCGTCGCCATTGCCATATAGGACGCTCACGTTGCCGTTGCCGCCTTGGCTACTTAGACTGTAGGCGTTCACAACTGCAAGATCGGGCCATCCGTCGCCGTTGAAGTCACCCACGGCAACGGATTGGGGGTAGGAACCGACGCTATAATTCACGGCAGTCCTAAACGTTCCGTCGCCGTTACCCAGGAGCACGCTGATATTGTTGCTGACGTCGTTTGCGGCGGCAATATCGAGCTTGCCGTCTCCGTTAAAGTCCCCCACGGCTATGGAGTCCGGGAAAGCTCCAGTGGCATAGCTCACAACAGCCCGAAAGGTCCCGTCGCCGTTACCCAAAAGGACGCTGACGTTGTTATCTCCGGAGTCGGCGACGGCGAGGTCCGCCCTGCCATCGCCATTGAAGTCCCCAACAGCAACAGACCAGAGTTGTGACCCAACATGATAACTCACCGAGGCATGGAAGGTCCCGTCTCCGTTAGCCAAGAGCACGCTCACAGTGCCGTCGTGGTTCGCGGTCACGAGATCTGGCCAACCATCGCCGTTGAAATCCCCCACGGCAATGGATTCCGGGAAGGATCCAACGCTATAGCTTACCGCGGCCTGAAAGGTCCCGTCGCCCTTACCCAAGAGCACGTTGACGCCGCCATTAGAGCCGTTGATTGTGGTGGCGAGATCCGCTCTGCCATCACCGTTGAAGTCTCCCACCGCGATGGACCAGCCAGAAACGGCATCCTGTAGTGCAGGTAGGAAGGTCCCGTCGCCGTTACCCAAAAGCACACCCACCCCGCCGAAGTGCCAGACAGCAAGGTCCTGCCTATCATCCCCGTTGAAGTCCCCAAGAGTAATGGAGATCGGGCTGTTTCCGGTCCCGTAGCTCACCGCCGCTTGAAATTCGGCTTGAAATTCGCCTCCCGGAATCGCGTCTACGTGCTGTGTCAGCGTGGCCGACGTGGCTGGAGCGTAACTGGTGTCTCCTAGATAGTAGGCCTTGAGGCAGCGGGCTCCGGCTGGAAGAAAGATGGTAGTCAGTGTTGCCAGCCCTCCCGCGAGCCTTGCCGTTCCCAGCACTGCCGTTCCGTCATAGAATGTCACGCTTCCAGTGGCTGCTATGGGAGCAACGGCGGCCGTCAGAGTAACAGGGGCGCCGAAGACAGAGGCGTTCGGCGAATTGCTTAACGCAATGCTGCTCGGTGCTCCGGCAGCACTCAAGACAGACGGGGCGGCGAAGAGCAGCGCTGTAATGATCTTTATAGCCAGCAAACGCGCCTCCTCATCGTGGTCAGATCAACCTCTCGGCCGATTCAATCGCCAGCAACTTAGGCCCGGCCCGCCGGCCCGCATTCTAAACATGCCTCCGCGCTAGCGTCGCTTGGGCCAGAGACATTCATCAAAGGCCAAGCCCGTTCCAACAGAAAATCGGCACGCTAAGAATTCAGCTAAGTTTATCCCATTGAAGACGTGGCCAGGGAAGCTCATCGCCGGAATGGTTGGGATCCACCAGGACTAACGACTTCGATCGCTCCGGCATGCCCGCGCAAGATTCCAAGGACAGCCGCGTGCCGACGTCAAACATTCGATCCCTGATATGAGCTATTAACGGCTGCTATTCGAGGTTCAACGAAATCGTCCAGTAACGCCGAGCCTCCTCGGCGTTCCGCCACGCATTAGAGGAACCGGCTCGTGCCTTGCAAGATCCGCATACCGGTCGTTCAGGAAAGCCGCTTCCCAGTCGACAAGCCGGACGGGATCTCCATCGAAAAGAATATTCTCCGTTTTGAGGTCGTTGTGGCTTGCGACAAGATCCGGATCGTGACGCGGATACACCCTCGCCAGCTCGCCGTAGAGGCGGAAAAGGTCCTCGGTTGCGCTTTTCGGCAGGATTTTTGCCGATTGAACCTGCGAATGAATCCGTCGATGGTGTCGAAGTAATTCACCAGCCCTGGAAAAGACGGGAGTGAATGGAGTCTGCGGATGGTGTCGGCCCTTCAATTGCAGTCTAATCGTTCAAGAAGGTGGGCGTCTTATATGCTGGTGGGTGCGATCCTTGCGGGTTTCCTGATCTTGGGCCTGTTCCTGTCGATGCTTTCCGATTCGCCGAAAAGCGATCCTGAGGTGCATTCTGACACCGAGTTGTGAAAGATTTGCACATCAGATGTCCTGATGTAGAATGGCTTGCATCTGCAGCACTTAGCTTTCTTCAAATTCAGCCCCTTCGATATCCTCATTAAACACGCCCACATCGTGGACGGGCCGGGCAATCCCTGGTACCAAGGCGACATAGGTATTAGGGGAGACACCTTAATGGCCATTGGTCATCTTGAAGGTGTGTCGTCAAAGATGACGATAGGTGCCCACGGGCCGACCAGTGGCACTCGGTTTGATCGATCCTCCTGACGCCGTGCTATCGATCTATTCTCGATGTTAGCTACCCCCTGTGGCAATTCCCAGCGAACCTCCGCAAGCGGACTGAATTCAAAATAGATCCTTTCTCATGGATTCTGCATCAACAGCCGAAGAAAGGCAAGTCATAAGGATGCTTGAAGCCACTTATCCGCGCTAACCTCGTCGTCAACCCGGGACCTATGATTGCGCAATCGCCGAGCGACGGCTGAGCTACCTTCTTCAAGCGTCAAACGCGTCCCGAGCCGAGTGACGGATCGCGTATCCGCCTCTGTTGGATAGATTGCTGTCAATCCGCCGGTCGCGGAGAGAAGTCAAGCGACAATCGATGCAACATCACCCAGCAATCCAAACTTTGACAATTCGCATCCGACGCGCAATCGGCATCCGACTGACGGCGGCCCTGTTTCTGGCCTCTTACGCCTTTGGCCAACAATCCTATGTTGGCCGCTGGGACGCCTACGGCGGATTCATGCACCTTATGCAGCCAAGCATCAATCTCGCTGAGCCTGGTTTTAACCTCCAGGTCGGCATGAGGCTGACAAATTGGGTTACCGCCGGCTTCGACTACACCATAGGAACGGGCCAAAACATCTTGGAGCCGGGCATGCTTCTACAATCCTTGCAGAGACAGCTGGCTGAGCAACTAAGCCAACTGGCAGCCATGGGTTTGGTCCCGGCCGGTTACCAGCTGGCTGTCCCAATCGACGCCAAAACACAGTCCTTCCAGATCGGTCCAGATTTTCCTTTCCGTCGATTTCAGGCCGTCACGTTCTTTGTGAGGCCGAACCTGGGCGCTCTACAGGTGGTGGCAACTCCTCGTCCGACCGACCCTATCGCGACTGGAATCGTGGCCCAACTCGTGCCCGCCGGGAAGAAAACAGACTGGACTTACTTCTATGGATTCGGCGGCGGCCTAGAATTCAACGTTAACAAACATTTCGCCCTTCGATTCCAAGCGGATTTCGCCCACGATCAGTTTTTTAACGACCTGCTGAAGGAGGGCAACACGATCCGTTTCTCGGTCGGACCGGCCTTCCAATGGGGCAAAAACATAGCGGGGCGATGATGGCCGGATACTGGAGCTAAGGCCCGCGCCAGGGTCTAATGGTTATCAAGTAACTCGCCTGTTAACGCACATTGTCGGACGCTATCTGACGCCCAGGGGACAGCGATGCATCGCCAGGTTCCAAGAGGCCGACTGCTCTGCCAACGAGCGAATTTGAAAGCGTCTTGGCCAATTTTCAGTTGAGCCGGATCGGTAAATGAGACGGCGTCAGGCAGGATCTATTCGCTTGGTCCGCCAAATGTCAGCAATGTCAAACGCCCATGTGACGGCGTGGACAGCGCTCGCGCCGAACTGCTTACGATGTTGGGTGTATGCTCGACTTTAGTAGGTAAGATTCCTGTGAAAGCAGCAATCACATGGCTGGCATTCGCCGCGATTGTCTTTATGGCACCCGCACAGCAGAACGCCGCTGCACCTCAGTCCACATTAAGTCCGTCCACTCCCAATCAGCGACTCTGTTCGATCAGCGGTAGCGTCACAGACGTCGCCACGAATCAAGGATTAAGCAAGGCCTACTTGAGACTGACCGGGAAGGGCGGTTCTTACGCCGCTGTTACGGACGACCGCGCTAAGTTTGCGTTCGAAGCCGTTGAGCCTGGGACATATCTTCTGGAAGCGGAGCACCAAGGCTATATCGATGGTCAATTCGGCGATACGGATGGCCGGGCGGTGGAGATCAAGCTGACGTCAGCTCAAACACTGTCGGACATCAACGTCACGTTGACTCCCCAAGCAGTCATCTCGGGACGCGTGGTAAACGAAGACGGCGACCCTTGGACCCATGCACAAGTGAATCTGTTTCGATCCGAATGGTCCCACGGTCACCCAAAGATCCACGGCTTCGACGGAGGCAGCGCCAATGACGAGGGGGAATTTCGCATTGGCCAAATTCCGCCAGGGAAGTATTACCTGGCCGCTGAACCCGATAACGGATGGGAGATGAAGAATCGGCCGAGTGGGAAAGAGGTTTTATTACGCCAGCCCACCTGGTATCCCAACTCGCTTGATCTCGAAGGTGCAACGTCGATCATCGTGGGCCCGGGTATCCACATATCCGGCCTGGAAATTCGGCTACGCCGCGGAAGCACACACCGGATACGGGGAACACTTCTGGGCAGCGACAATATCTCGACCGATGAATCGAACGGACCATTCGGCGGGCGAAGTATTTTAGCGGAGAGGATGTCAGGCGCGGCTGTGAACGGAAGGGCTGGAGCCATACATTCCGACGGCTCTTTCGAAATCGCCGGGGTCCCGTCGGGAACCTACGAGATTCGCGTTCGCCAGGGATTGCCTCCGATCGGTCTGGGCGCGATGAAAGTTCAGGTCGAGGATCGGGACGTTGACGACGTGTCCATTCAACTCACTCCACCTCGGCCAGTGAAGGGAGTGATACAGATCGAGGAGGAGGGATCCATGAAGCCAGCGGGGCTTACGATCCGTCTCGAATCGTTCGGCCCTAGTTGGGGCCCCAGCACTGTCTCCCGAGCCGACGGCGGGTTCGATTTCCCACAGGTCGGGTCGGAGCGATATCGGGTTATCGTGGGCGGCAACTCCGGAAATGGATTTTACCTGAAGCAAATCCGATACGGAGACGCAGTATCGAGTGAGGGAACCATCTCACTCACAGGTGTAGGTGGCAGCCTTGTGTTGCTACTAAGTACGCGCGCGGCCCGTTTGACGGGGGCAACGGTGAGCCGGGCCACGGCTGACCAAAGCAAAAGCGCGATTGCGAAAGCACAAGTGGTGCTGATTCCGGATGGAGCGCCAGCCCGACTGGGCACTTTCGATCAGACGGGCACGTTTACATTCCAAGACCTCGCGCCCGGACCATACAAGTTGTACGCATTTGAAGGCGTGCCGGAAGGCGCGTGGGAGGATTCCGATTTCATGAAGGAACTCGCAGGCGCCGGTATGGAGTTTCGCTTGGCTGAAGGCGAAGTGAAGAGCGTGGACGTGCCCCTCATTTCCAAGTCCGACCTCGCGCTAACGCTGAAGAAGTTAGGGATGGAGTGAACCCCAACGCTGGTTTCATCTCGCTATCGCTGGATCATAGATTGGTAGTCCCTGGAGGCGAAGTCGGTTATTCGTAGAATTACCCGCAAACTTACAAATTCTGCATTCGGTATTCGGAAGCGACAACAGCTCGTGCCGAGCCTGTTAATTCGTAATATCGGTGGTCAGCGTCCGAATACGCCCGCGTCGCTTCGGAGCGACTAATCTGCGATTGCTAAAATGCTATCCGACTAGTGGATCTGTTGCTCGGGACCACCTGTGCCAAAGTCCGAGATGGCAACATACCGTCAAATTGGATGCTTGCGAGTGCCGACAATCGGCCAATATAGTCAATTCGGGCGCCGCAAAACTCGGCTTTCCCCACAGGTGAGTAGCGGCGCGAAATGACTATAGCTTCGCGTATTCCGCCCTGGCCTTTTTGAGGATCGGGATGTCCGCGTCGGCATCCTTCCAGAGCGTGAGGAAATCCTGGTAGGCGTTCTTCGCTCTGGTCGTGTCGCCCGACACAACGTAGGCTCTCCCCAATTGCAAGTGCGCCAAAGCGCCGACCGGATCTGCAAGCACGATCCCGCGATGATCCAGGACCTTCTGGAATTCTGCCCTTCTGGAATTCTGCGGCCGCCTCCCGGCCACGACCTGCCTCCAGGTACGCCTGTCCGCGCACGTAGGCGGGATACAGCCCTCCGAACTTGGCGAAGAACGACGTGCCCGACATTGCCAGGTCGTAGGGAAGCGCCGTTTCCAATCGTTGGATCGCGTCCAGCGGCGCCTTTCGGGAAATCGCGGAAAGCGCGCGCAAGGTGGGAAGATACTCGAACTGGACGGGAGTGTCTTCCGGGAATCGTTTTGCCAGGTCTTCGGCCAGGTGTTGCGATCCGGCAGAATCGCCCGAGAGCGCCAGCGCGAACGCCGCGGCAAACTCCACATCGCGGCCTTTTGCAAGATCCAGCGCCGATTGGGCCCATGTCCGAGCGGCGCCAGCATTCTCGAAATGGGCTTCGCACACCGCCTGCGCCGCTTCGTAGGTCGCGGCAACCTCGCGCCTGCCGTCCTGTTGCGCCATCGCGACCGCGCGCGTCCAGAGCGTCCGCGCCTCCCGCATTCGTCCCGAGCGGGCGAGCACTAAGGCCTGGTTGTGCGCCATCCAGTCTTCCAGTTGTGCGCCATCCAGTCTTCCAAGTGCTCTGAGGGCGCGCGCGCGATTTCACGTTCCATTCCCGGCTGGTCGCCCTGAAGAAACGCCAGATAGTAACGGGTACCCAGCATTTCCCCTAATTCGATTTTGCGCTCCGCAGCCCGACGCAAGGCATCCGCGGCCTCGGTGTAGCGGTCGAGGAGAAGATAGTGCTGGGCCACAGAATACCCGAATGGCATATCCGGATCTGCCCGAATGGCCTTTTCGCCGGCTTGGATTCCCCTTTCATATTGCCCCGTTCCGAATGCGACCCATCCCCCCGTAATCGTTAGGGCGTCGATATCGCGAGGATACGCCTGTACCCACGCTTCCAGAGTTTGCAGCTCCTTCTGTAAGTTTCCGGTTACCTGCCGGTCATAAAGCATCAGGATGTAAAGCCTCTCCCGGTCGCTCACGCGATCCCGCAACGCATAGGCTTTACGGATTTCCTCGGCGCCCAGATCGGTTTGGCCCATATTCCCGGAGAAGAACCCCAGATAGGCATGCGCCATCGCGAATTGAGGATCGATGGCGATGGCGCGCTGCAGGTGGGGGATCGCGCGCGGAAAACCATAGGCGTAAAGAGCTCTCTTCGCCGCACTGTACGCCTTCAAAGCTTCGAGCGACGGCGTCGTTGCCTGCTCCAGCGGGGTCGAGTGCTCCTGGATGGTGGCCAGCGACTCGCCCAGCCGGGTCCGGATCTGAACCGCAATATGGCTTAGCGCCGTCAGGACTTCTTCCTTCGTTCCCGCCAACTCCTGCGCCTGGGCCAGGGCGTCTCCGCCGCGGCAGTTCCGGGCGCGCAGCCACACCACGTACTGGCTCCCGAGGGGTGCAATCGAGCCTTCCAGAACGGCGGCGCTGCCGGTGCGCTCGCAGATTTCCCGCGCGATCTCCGGAGTCAGCGGTGTCTCCACGGGGCGGTTCATCAGGCGCAGCGCCTGTTTGAT
>Ga0210401_10002309_pt1 | contig 21244 bp, 20 predicted proteins | sample IncBWH32MmetaG_FD_150866 | JGI IMG/M metagenome (GOLD analysis project Ga0210401, IMG submission 150866) | Forest soil microbial communities from Barre Woods Harvard Forest LTER site, Petersham, Massachusetts, United States - Inc-BW-H-32-M | ecosystem: Environmental > Terrestrial > Soil >... | reverse complement strand
GACCTGTTTGCCAAAAAGAGCCGCGTTCGTCTCTCGGTGGCGATTGGGCGGATGCCGGAAGAGACCCGCCGGGCGACCATCCAGGAATGGGAACTGCTGGACCAACTGGAACGGCATATCGGCGAGCTGGAAGTGCGGATTCGGGAGCGGATCGGCTGCATCGGCTGGGTGCACGATTGCTGAAATCGCTGCCTGGGGTGGGAGAAATCTTGGGCGCAACGATTCATCTAGAGATCGGGGATGTGAAGCGCTTTGCCAGCGCTCGGCATGGCTAGCTACGCCGGGCTGGTGCCCACATTGCATGCCAGCGGTGGACGGTTCCATCATGGACCCACGTCGCCGCAGGCTAATCACTATTTGCGTTGGGTGTTTGTGGAAGCAGCCAACTGCGTACTCATGCACCAGCACCGCTATGCCGGTCAGCACGTGATGGAGTTGTATCAACGGCTCAAGCCCAAGTGCCACGGCAAGGCGGCTGTGGCCGTGGCTAGGCATCTGGCGGAAGCCAGTTGGTGGATTCTCAGCAAGCGAGAGGAATATCGGCAGCCGCATGCGGCAGCGGTGTCTTCGTCCAAGAACGGGTAAGCGCGGTAAGCCGGTTTAGCCCGTTGAGGCTGTGTGTGTGATTGCGAAACCCTGGGCGCAACGTGTTTGGTGCCGTACTGGAATACCGGATGCCCAAAAATAGATCCGGGTTTCTCGGCAAAAAGCATGTTGTAATACATTGATAGGCAACGCCTATCATCTATGGAATTGAGACACCTTCGTTACTTCACTGCTGTTGTTCAGTGGAAGGGATATCGCGAGGCTTCGCGACACTTATATGTGACCCAGCCTTCCATCAGCGAGGCCGTATCCAATCTTGAGAGCGAGCTCGGCATCAAACTCTTTTCACGGAAAGGCCGTGTGGCTCGTCTTACTCCTGAAGGCCAGGTCTTCTATGAGGAAGCCGTCAAGACACTCGCGCAGGCGGAGCGATCCATTGCGACTGCTCAGCGCGCGGCCAAGGGAGAGATCGGCACGCTCGGGATCGGGTTCATTGGATTTGCTGCGTATCCTTTCCTATCCGGTCTGCTGCGCAAATACAAGACCCGTTATCCCCGAGTCGCCCTGCGTCTTGAAGAAAATGTGCCGAGCGGACTGGACATCGCGTTCGATCGGGGAGAGATCGACATCGGATTTACGCGACCGCCTTCAACCGGCCGCAGTTCCTCCTACGAATCGCGCCTGATCTTTCGCGAGCCTTTAGTCGCAGCTCTTCCCCGAGGCCGCAACGCGACCGCAAAGCGCATCCGTATCGCGGACCTTGCCAGCGAGCGTTTCGTTATCTTTCAGCGCGCCAGCTCTCCGGAAGTGTTCGACACGATCGTCCGAGTCTGCAATGACAACGGCTTCTCTCCCCGTTTGCACAACGAGCTGAACAATATGCACTCGGTGCTCTCTACCGTCGAAGCCGATGAAGGAGTTGCTATTGTTCCCGCCTCTGCCCGTAACCTGCGCGCGGACAACCTTTCCTTCGTCCGCCTGCAGCCCGATAATGTTCGCATCGACCTTGTCGCCTTATGGCAGAAAAAGGAAGCTTCGATCGCTCTCAAGACGTTCCTGGAGCTGCTCGACGAAGAACTGCCAACGATTCGGAAGAAAACGCGTTATACGTAACCTTATGGCGATAGACGGTTCCTATCACCTGATTGGAACATACGACGCATCCCTATCACACAGCAGCGAATCTCCTGTGGTGTACGGCGATGAAAGCCGACATAGCCGAAAAGGAGGCTGATATGGGTAGTAAACAGAAAACAGTCATCGTAACGGGTGCATCGCAAGGCATTGGAGCGGGTTTGGTGCAGACGTTCCTCGATCGCGGCTACAACGTCGTAGCCAACTCACGCAACATCACGAAGTCCGGCGCATTTACCGAGTCCGTGGAGCTTGCGCTGGTGGATGGCAATATTGGTGAAGGGGCCGTGGCCGCCAGCGTAGTAGAAACAGCGATCAGCAAGTTTGGATCGATAGACGCTCTGGTGAACAACGCAGGCATCTTCTTCACCAAATCATTCACTGACTACACGACTGAGGACTTCAAGGCGCTTTCCAACACGAATCTCGAAGGTTTTCTGCACGTGACACAGGGGGCCGTGAAGCAAATGCTTGCGCAAAAATCGGGCGGCAGTGTCGTCAGCATCACCACGTCGCTTGTCGTGAATCCGATTGCCGGCATTACCGCTTCGGTGCCCATGATCACAAAGGGCGGTCTCGAAGCCGTGACTCGGAGCCTGGCGAGCGAGTATGCAACGCAGCACATCCGCTTCAACGCCGTCGCCCCTGGCGTGGTGGATACTCCCCTTCACAAGAACAATCCCAAAGACTTCTTGAAGTCACTCTCACCGATGGGCACAATCTCGGACGTAAGCGACATTGTGGATGCAGTTGTCTATCTCACAGAAGCTGGTCAGGTGACGGGGGAGGTGCTGCACGTGGACGGTGGTGCGCACTCAAGCAAATGGTGAGTTCGAAGGGTTCGCAACTGGGAAGCGCGGAGCGCCGGATTGTGGAACTCGGCATTGAGCTGACGCCCGCGCCCACTCCCCTTGGCGCGTATGTTGAAAGTGTCCAAACGGGCACTATGCTTCATCTCAGCGGCATTCTCCCGGTCATCGGGCATCTACCGAAGTTCGTAGGCCGGTTGGGTAGAGAGTGCAACGCCGAACAGGGACGGGAAGCAGCACGCATTGCGGCGCTGAACGTACTCTCCGTCGCGAGAGAGCACCTCGGCTCGCTGGATAAGGTGAACAGGGTTGTCAAGCTGACCGCGTACCTGGCAACCCAAGAGGACTTCTTGGCACTGCCGAAGGTGGCTGACGCGGCTTCTGAGTTGTTGCGCGATGTCTTTGGAGAAGACAAGCTGCCCGTCCGGATGGTTCTTGGTGTCGCCAGCCTTCCACTTGGGGTGCCGGTCGTGCTGGAGGTCCTCTTCGAAATTCAAACCTAAGGAGGCGATAGCACTCGCCTCGTCTCAGTGCGAAGTTACACGATGGCGGGCATCGAATCAAACCACGCTTAGTACCCGGGCCGTCGCACGGACTTCAATCGCAGGTTGAAAGGAGAACAGTCATGACATACATTACAGCCGGTAAAGAAAACTCGAGTGATATCTAGTGTAGTGCGTCACAAAGCTTGAACCTTATCAAGTGTTCTGTCGGCGCGGGTAACGTTCTGAAGGATGCCGCAAGCCTTGGCAGTCCAGATAAACGGTTTAGGCCTGCGATTATATTGAGCGACGTAGACTGTCGATGGCAAGTCTGCTTGGTTCGGAAAACTGTTTGGGAATGGATCACGCGCCACGCCGAAACTGGGCGGTTGCCCGTCGCGCCGAAATAGGTACTGGTAAACGCGCTGTGTTCCAGCGATCAGGCAGGCAGTACTTCACCGGCCACTCACCGACGAGATTCTGACCATACCAGGACCGATAAAGAACTTCCCCCATTTTCTATCAGGGTTCCGCTCTACCCAGAATCGAGTTGGAACTGCCTCGACATCGCTTTTATCTTTTTTGTCCAAAGCCCACAACCGCATGGCTTACCCAGCGGCGGCGAGGGTGGTGTTACATCGTCAGGACTGCGCGGAAGCGCGCCTTGCCGTCGACGACACGCTGATACGCCTTCCGAGCCTCAGCCAATGGGTACGTCTCGACTATCGTCTTAACTTTTCCTTGCGCTACGAAATCAAGGGCTTCGTAGAGATATTCGGGGCCGTTCTGCTGGCTGCCAATTACCCGAATGCGCTTCATGATGAGGTCCATCAAGGAGATTGAAAGAGGCTCCGCGTCGGCTCCCATTGCGACGAGCCGGCCGTCGGGGCGGAGCCCTTGAATGCTGTCCACCATCGACTTGGTGGAATTGGATGTGCTGAGTATAATGTCCGCGCCGCCCGCCGCGGCAAGGCTCTTTCCGTCGCGGACAATTTCATCCGCGCCGAGATCGCGGATCATCTTATCTTTGTCGGGGGAGTGCGAAATCGCGATGGTCTCGAAGCCGGCAGCCTTCGCGTATTGCACTGCTAGGTGTCCAAGCCCGCCAATCCCCAGCACGGCGACCCGCTCGTGCGGCATGGGGTCGGCCCAGCGCAGGCCGCTCCACACCGTATAGCCCGCGCAGAAGATAGGAGCGGCTTGCTCATAGGAAACCTCGTCCGGAATCAGGTAGGTGGCGTCGGCATTCATCAACATGTACTCGGCGTGACCGCCTTGTACATCGATCCCCGTGCCCTTCATATAGGGACAGAACATCCTGCGGCCGCGCTGGCACCATTCGCAGCGCCCGCACGTGGATTGAATCCATGCAGTGCCCACGCGATCCCCTACTTTCCGTGTAATGACGTCAGGGGCAACCGCAACGATCTCGCCGACCGGCTCGTGGCCCAAAATTCGCGGGAATTGGCCGGGAATATGTCCCAGAGTTTCGTGCACGTCGGTGTAGCAAATGCCGCTTGCGTGCATCTTCACCAGGACTTGGTTGGGTCCCGGCTGGGGCCGTGGAACGTCTTTCACTTCCCAGGAACCACTCACAACGGGTACGACTGCAGCTTGCATAATTGTTTTCCTCCATGAGATAGGGCATGGCACCGTATTGCAGTCCATGAGATGCCGGTGACCAACAGGACGTTACAGGAGAAGTGCAAGCTGAAATGGAGAGCGGCACCTTAACCTCGGAGACTCTTTCGTGAAAACCGGTTCCGCCTGCCGCTTGCGGCTTCGTTCGCTACGAAAAGCGCGCGTTAGCCGATCGCTTGGGTAACATCCCCGCTACCTCTTGCCAAACCTTCGCGGCGATCTCTTCGGGCGACCCCCGCCCGTCGATCAGGCGAAAACGGCGTGGCTCGCGTCGAGCGATCTCGTGGTAGGCGGCGCGGACCCGTTGGTGAAAGTCAGCGTCCTGCTGCTCATAGCGCATTTCATGCTGCTCATTGCGCGCCTGGGCGCGCGCGAGCCCCGTTTGGGTGTCGATATCGATGCATAGCGTCAGGTCCGGGACCAAGCCGTGACAAGCGATGCGATCGACTTCAAGTACAGTTTCCCAGGCCAGACCGTGTCCCCCGCCTTGGTATGCAATGGACGAATCGGTGAAGCGGTCCGACACGACGATTTTGCCCTCGGCGAGCGCCGGCAGGACGGATTGCTCGACGTTTTGAGCGCGCGCGGCGAACATCAGCAGCAGTTCAGGGATTGGCCGCAACTCACGATTGGCTGGGTCCAGCAGGATACGGCGGATCTGCTGGCCGATGGCCGTGCCGCCAGGCTCGACGGTCTCGAGCACCGCGTGGCCGGCGCGCCGCAGACGCTCCGCCAGAAGCCGGGCCTGGGTGCTCTTGCCGCTTCCGTCAGGCCCCTCAAAGGTGATAAAGAGCCCTAGGTGAGAGCCGTAGCCTTGGCCGCCCGCGCCACTAGTCGTAGACATAGTGCAGGACTTTTTTGAGGTCTTCCCAGGCTTCTTTCTTAGCGTTTTGATTGTACGGCCGCAGCAAATATGAGGGGTGATACGTAACTATCACCGGGATATCGCGCCACTGCTGCCACTTTCCGCGGAGCCGCATGACACCTTCCTTGGTCCCCAGGATCGCCTTGGCCGCCGTCGAGCCCAGGGCACAGATGGCCTTGGGCCGGATCGCTAGAAGCTGGCGGAACAGGAACTGGCCGCAAATCTCCATCTCATCGGGTTGCGGAGTTCGATTCTCAGGCGGGCGGCACTTAACGACGTTGCAGATATAAACGTCGCTGCGTTGGAGCGGGATGCCCTCTTTATGGGCAGTGCCTTCAATCATCTGGGTGAGAAGTTGTCCGGCCCGGCCGACGAACGGCAACCCCTGCGCGTCCTCGTCGGCCCCCGGGCCTTCACCTACAAACACCAGCCTCGCCTGCTCGGCCCCGGTCCCGAACACTAATCGGTTCCGGCCCTCATGCAGACGACATCGTTTGCAGTCACCAATATCTTCTAATATCTTCAGCAAATTGTCATGAACCGGTGCGAGCGAAGGTACTAAGGGGGATGGCGGTGCGGGTTTAAGGTTACGGGGCATTGGGTTAAGGTCTGTGACCTGAGGTGGAAGGGGCGCCATTACAGGCTGGCCGGGCGAGTCGCGGCGATAAACCGTTTTCAAGCCCAGGTCTTGGTAAAACTCCAGATAGCGGCGGACTTCATCCTTTGTCATCGCGCCGCGTGGAGGGCCAGGCGCAGTTTTGTAACCTGGTCGAAAATGCGGTCGGCAATCTCGCGCTTAGGCGCGCGGGCGATGGGGATAGTTTCACCGGTGCGGAGAACCAATACGACCTCGTTTTGATCGGATTCGAAACCTGTCCCCTCCTGATTTACCAGATTCGCCACTACCATGTCGCAATTCTTATTCTTGAGTTTCTGCCGAGCGCTCTCAGTCAGGTTTTCGGTCTCAGCGGCGAAGCCGACCAGCAGACGATCGCCCTTCTTCTGGCCCAGTTCGGCGAGGATGTCGGGCGTGGGATCGAGATCGAGAGACATTCTAGCGGAGGTCTTCTTGACCTTATGCTGCGGCACGCGCGACAAATGATAATCGGCGACAGCCGCGGATTTCACGACAATAGTGGCTTCTGGCAAATGCTCCATCACGGCGGCGCGCATTTCGACGGCGGTGCGGACGTGGATCACCGAGACGCCGGCGGGTTCGGAAAGTTGCACCGGTCCCGACACCAGAACCACGCGCGCGCCACGCTGGGCAGCGGCCTGGGCGAGGGCGTAGCCCATCTTCCCGCTGGAGCGGTTGGAGATGAACCGCACCGGGTCGAGCGGCTCCTCGGTTGGGCCGGCGGTGACCAGCACCGTTTCTCCTTCGAGATCCCGCCGCTGCAGGGTCAAGCTGGCGACCGTATCGGCGATTCGCTCGGGCTCGGCCAATCTGCCGGGACCGGTTGTTCCGCACGCCAGCAATCCTTCCTCCGGCTCGATGATCAGGTGGCCGCGGCTCTTTAGGACCGCGAGATTTTGCTGCGTCGCCGGATGCATCCACATGTTGCTGTTCATGGCCGGCGCCAGCACCACTGGGCCAGTGAAGGCCAGGTAGGTGGTAGTAAGGAAGTCATTGGCAAGCCCGTGCGCCAGGCGCGCCAGCAGATCGGCCGTGGCGGGCGCGATCACCAGAATGTCGTTCTCCTGCGCCACTGCGATATGCTCGACTGCGCTGGAGAGCGTCTCTTCCGGGCTCGCGGAACCGAACAGATCAGTGATCACCTTGCGCCCGGTAAGTGCGGCGAAGGTCAGGGGCGTGATGAATTTTTCGGCGGCGGGGGTTAGGATTACCTGGACACTCAACCCGCGCTCCATGAGGGCCCGGGCCAGTTCAGCTGATTTATAGGCGGCGATTCCACCGCCCACGCCTAGCACAGCGTTCATCGCGGCTTTCTATTCCTCTGGCGCCAGTTCCTCGGTTGGTGGCACTTTAGGCGTATCGGTGTATTTCACCAGTCCGCGGCGGACCTCTTCCATGGAGGTCACCGTAGGCTTCTTGGATGTGGTTGGGAGAAACGGACGAGCGCCATTCTGCAACTGCCGCGCCCTCTTGGCGGCGACGATGATGAAGCGGTAGGTGCTCTGCTCTCCGTCGTCGGGAATCGCGTACATCGCGTTGTTCTTCAGTCTCTCAGCCATGTGTTCATGAACCTCAATTCGTTCTTAACTTTTCAAAACTCTCGAGGATGGGCCGGACTTCTTCTTCCATCCTGGCTTTGCGCAGCCGCTCAGCTTTGACGACTGTCGCCAACCTGGTGGCCGACTCCTCGAGTTCGCGGTTAATCAGGACATAATCGTATTGCGTATAATTGCGAACTTCGTCGGCTGCACCCTTGAGGCGCCGGAGAATCACTTCTTCGCTATCCTGCGACCGGGAACGCAGCCTTTGCTCGAGAACTTCTCGAGAAGGCGGAAGCACAAAGATGCTGATCGCCTCCGGAATCGCTACCTTTAATTGTCTCGCACCTTGTACGTCGATGTCGAGTACCAGATCTTTGCCTTCCTGGACGGCCTTTTCGAAGGTGCTGCGGTTAGTGCCGTAGTAGTTGCCGAAAACCTCGGCAAATTCGAGGAATTCGCCCTGCGCCAGGCGAACTTCGAACTCGGCGCGCGAGATAAAGTTATAGTCGACGCCGTTGATTTCGGTGGGACGCGGAGGACGCGTGGTGTAGGAGATGGAAAACGAGAGACCGGGGACCGATTGCAACAGCCGGTGCACGAGCGTGGATTTGCCCGAGCCCGAGGGGGCCGAGATGATGAAGACGCTGATCATTCCAGATTCAGCGCCTGCTCGCGGATTTTCTCGATAGCGGCCTTGCCCGCCAGCGCCAGGTCTGTAATCCCTAGACCCAGTTCGCCGATACCGTTGGTCTTGGACAGAACGGTGTTGGTTTCGCGATTCATCTCCTGCAGCAGGAAATCGATCTTCTTGCCCACCTCGCCGCCGGCATCCAGAAGCTCGTTCAGTTGCCGCGAATGGATCTGCAGGCGGGAAATTTCCTCACCGATATCACTGCGGTCGGCCAGCATCGCCGCTTCCTGTGCGATGCGCTGCGGATCCAGCGCGGCCGTGCGAAGCAGCTCCTGCAATTTTTCGGACAGGCGGCTTTGGAAGGCCGGCTGGGCGCGCGAACGAATCTTTTCCATTTGCTCCGCGCTCTCAGCCAGCACCCGGTTGTGCTCGCGCATGAAGGCAGCCAGCTCGCTGCCTTCCCGGGACCGGAACTGATTGAGCTTTTCAAGCGCCTCCTCGAGCGATGCCAGCAATTCACTCTCGATCTTCGGATCGGGTTCCAGATCGGCCGCGAATCCGAACATCCCCGGAAGACGCAAGGCCTGATTCAAATCCGGTTGCGATGCGATCCCTTCGGCAGCCGCCGCTTGCCGGAAGGCGGCCAGATAGGCCCGCAGCAGCGGGGCGTTCAGCGCACCGGGTCCCCCATTGCCAGAGCGAAGCAGCGTGCAACGGATGTCGACGTGGCCGCGGTGGACAGCTCGCTTTAACAGGGCGCGCATGGCGCCTTCAAACGGATCGAGGTCGGCTTCCAGATGAAAGTGCAGATCCAGACCTCGATGGTTGACGCTCTTGAGGTTGACCGTGATTTCCCCGTGCTCGGTGGCTTTGTGGACCCGCGCAAAGCCGGTCATGCTTCGAATGATTGCGCTCATGTGGTAGAGGTCATGAATTAAGGAGTGGATCCGGTTCCAGAAATTGCAGATCGTGCAGGCGCTGGTAGATTCCGCCGTGATTGACCAGTTCCTCGTGGGTTCCGACTTCGCAGATGCGGCCCCGATCCACGACAACAATCTTGTCGGCACGGCGGATAGTGGACAGGCGGTGAGCGATTACGATGACGGTGCGATTGTTCATCAGTGTCTGTAGCGCGCGCTGCACCAGGATCTCGGATTCGGTATCGAGATGCGAGGTGGCTTCGTCCAGGATCAGAATGGGCGCGTTCTTGAGCATGGCCCGCGCGATGGCGAGGCGCTGCCGCTGCCCTCCGCTCAGCTTCACCCCGCGCTCGCCGATGATGGTTTCATAGCCTTGCGGCATGCGCTCGATGAACTCGTCGGCCAGCGCGCTGCGAGCAGCGGCCTGGATCTCGTCGTCCTTAGCTTTGGGCTTGCCGTAGCGGATATTGTTGGCAACCGTGTCGTTGAAGAGAAAGGTTTCCTGCGCCACCATCCCGATCTTTTCACGCAACGAAGCCAGTTGCAGATCACGCACGTCCTTGCCGTCGATCCGCACGGCGCCGGACGTGACGTCGTAAAAGCGCGGCACCAGATTCACGAGCGTGGTTTTGCCGCCGCCGCTGGGGCCGACCAACGCAACCACCTCGCCGGCGCGCACTTCCAACTGAATGTCATTGAGCGAAAACCCTTGGGGCGCGTTGGGATAGAGGAAGCTTACCTTATCGAGCAGAATCGCGTGCTGGAATCTAGCTAGCTTGGTCGCGCCGGGTCTGTCTTGAATCTGCCGGTCGTCATCCAGATATTCGAAGACCTTTTGCGAGGCGCCCAGCGCCTGCTGAAAAATATTATGAATGCCTGTGAGCCGCTTCACTGGCTCGTATAGCATTAGAAGCGCAATTACGAAGCTGGTGAATTCGCCGGCGGTCAAGACGCCGTTCTTGATCTCGATGCGCGCATAAGTCAAAAGCCCGACGATGGTGATGGCGGCGAAGAATTCGATTAAAGGGGACGACAGCGCTTGCTGGGCGACATATCGGAGATTGCTCGATTTCAGCCGGTTCGCAGCGATTTGAAAGCGATTCGATTCGATATCTTCGGTTCCGAATGATTTCACTACCTGGTGACCGCTGAGAGTCTCTTGAAGAATCTGGTTTAGTTCGGCGGCGTCATCTTGGGCGCGTCGCGTTGTCCGGCGAATGCGTCTGCCGATTCGCAGCGTGGGTACCAGCACGAAGGGCAGCACTGTGAGGCTGACCGCCGCGAGGCGCCAGTCTTTTTGAACCACCACCCACAGTAGAAAGATCACAGAGAACGACTGGCGCAGCCAGTCGGCTAGCATGTGCGAGGTGGCAACCTGGATCTTTTCGAGATCGTTCATGATCGACGACATGAGCCGGCCGGTGGAGTTGGACTCGAAGAAATTCGCGTCTTGCCGGAGCACTCTGTCGAAAACTTTTTGCCGGAGGTCGGTAACGGCGGAAAAGCCGACGTAGTTGACCACGTAATTGCCGAAATAATCGCACAGGCCCTTGATCAGAAATGTGGCCAAGATTGCGACGGCCACCATGGTCCAGACGTTATGGATGCCGGAGGGAAGGATGTCCTGAAGATAGATTGGGCGAGTGAAACCCGGGACCGTAATCAGCGGCACCAGCGAATCCGGCGAATCGGGTTTCAGCACGCGGTCGAAGACTGGACCGATCAGTACGGCCATGAATCCCTGCGCGGCTCCCACCGCCGCCATCAGCACTACCGATGCCAGGAGCGGCGCGGTGTAAGGCCGAACGAAGCGGAGAAGGCGGCGGAATTCGGTCATTTGGCGTGTGGGAGGTAGGAGGTGGGTTGTGGGACCATCAGATTCTCGACAGCTTGGACAACCTCTGGAACATGAATGGATCCAATTCCATCTCGACTGAGCACCGACGATTCGGTGCGCCAAGGCCGCCAGATGTCGGGGTCGGATGGTCCGAACAGGACCACGACAGGCAACCCGAATGCGGCTGCCATGTGCGCGGGTCCGCTGTCGTTTCCGATGAAGAGTGACGCGCCGACGAGCAGCGATTTTATTTCTTCGAGCGGCGCGCTGGCGAAGCATCGGTACCGGGCGAATGCGTCGAGGCTTTCTCCTGGTCCGGCGATGAAGACTGGCTCGAAGCCCAGGCGCTTGTGCAAATGTTCGGCGACCGCGAGGAAATTGGAAGACGGCCAAGTCTTATCGGGCGTCGATGCCATGGGATGCAGGACGACATACGGCCGTTGGCTCGGTGAAGGCTCGGCAAACAGCCGCGCCCTCGGAATCTCGGCCTGAGGAACGCCGAGGTAGAACATTGCCGACGCCACGTGCTCGGCCGTGTGGACCTTGCGGTCCACGCCGAGAATCTCCTGGGTCCGTGGAATTTGGATGTTATAAACAGGACGGAAGCGGAAGTGAGCGAAGCCTGCGCGCCAACGCGACCGTGCGGCGATCGTGAGCCGAAAGCTGGTGACCCCGCCGTGAAGATTCAAGGTAAGCTCGGGGCGCCAGCGTGAGATTTCAGACACCTTCGGAGGAAGGATCGATTCCAAGTCAGGATTCGCGGCGAAAACGGCAGCGAACGGATCTTCCACAACCATCGCGATTTGGAGGTCCGGGCGGGCCTGCTTCAAGAGCGTAATTGCCGGAGTTGTGAGCACGCAATCACCTAGCGATCGCAAGCGGATAATGGCGACCCGCGCGCCGGGGGGGAGGCGCTCAAGTACGTTTGTCATGCTAGATCATGTCAGGAAGGTCCGCTTACTCTTCGACCTTGGCTTCGTCGATCAGCATCACTGGAATCTCATCGCGAATCGGATAAACCCGTTTACATTGGACACATTTTAGTCCACTCTGATCGGGCTTCAGTTCCACCGGCGCTTTGCACAGAGGACACACCAGAATGTCCAGCAGATCCTTGCTAATCGGCATGCTTCGATTCAGTTTAACAAAGACGCCTTGCTCCGCATCGGTGTATGATGGCGATCTATGGCCGTGACGACGTTCCGCACGATCGCCCTGCTTGCGATAGCTAGCCCGGGGTTTAGTCAGCCGGAGCCGCGAGTAGCGCCGCCTATGCCGCCAGTGCTTCGCAATTACCAGACCGTCACTCCGGAGCGTCTTAAGAACCCGGAAGACGGCAACTGGCTGATGATCCGGCGCACCTACGACGGATGGGGCTACAGCCCGCTGGGAGAGATCACGCCCGATAACGTGAAGCGCCTGCAGCCGGTCTGGATATTCTCAACTGGCGAAACCAAAGTCCACGAGGCTGCGCCAATCGTGAATAACGGGGTGATGTTCGTGTCGACTCCCAATAATCAGGTAATCGCGATCGATGCGAAGTCTGGCAATCTACTGTGGCGCTACACGCGGCGTCGACCCACGGGAACTTCGGTGCTTCACGATACCAACCGCGGAGTCGCGCTTTTGGGAGACAAAGTGTTCTATGCCGCCGGCGAAGCCGTTCTTGTTGCACTGGACGCGAGGACTGGCCAAGAGGTCTGGACGACTACAGTAGCCGACAACAAGTCGGGCTACTACATCACGCTGGCTCCGCTGGTCGCCGGCGGCAAGGTTATGGTCGGAGCATCGGGAGGCGAGTTGGGAATCCGCGGCTTCGTCGCGGCTTACGATCCCGATTCGGGCAAAGAGCAGTGGCGCACGTACACCATTCCGGCTCCTGGAGAACCTGGCAGCGGAACTTGGCCGAAGGGCGATCAATGGAAAACCGGCGGCGCTCCGGTATGGGTCACCGGCAACTATGATCCGGAGACGAACCTGGCGTACTGGGGAACTGGTAACGGTGGGCCTTGGATGGGCGACAAGCGCCCGGGCGATAATCTCTATACCGCGTCGACGCTGGCGCTGGACGTGGGCACCGGCGCGATCAAAGGTCACTTTCAATACCACCCCAACGACTCCTGGGATTGGGACGAGGTCTCGCCGCCGATACTGGTGGACTACAAGCGTGGCGCGCGTACCATCACGGGCTTAATCGACGTCGCACGCGACGGCTATCTGCGCTTTCTGGAGCGCACTACCAACGGTCGAATCCATTTCATCGAAGGCGCGCCTTACGTGAAGCAGAACGTGTTCACGCGCCTGGATCCGGAAACCGGACGGCCAGAGATCGATTTAGATCACAAGCCCGGCACCGGCAAGCAAGTGACCTACTGCCCGTCGCTGTGGGGCGGCAAGAATTGGCCCCCTATCGCTTTCAGTCCGGCCACACGCATGATATACATCCCGGCCAATAATAATCTCTGTCAAACCTCCATGGGCCAGGAAGTCGAATACGAAGCGGGCCGAGGTTTCACGGGCGTGAAACTCAGCTTCTCGGTCGCCGCTGGCGCCGACCACATCGGCGAAGTACAGGCCTGGAACGTCGACACTGGCAAGCAGGTTTGGACGCACAATTATGCCAAGTCCCCGAATTGGGGAGCGATGCTGGCTACGGCGGGCGGATTAGTATTCAGCGGCGGGACCAACGACCGCCGAATTCATGCATTCGACGCATCCAGCGGCAAGGTGCTCTGGGAGTTTCCGGCGAATTCAGGAATTCTGGCGCCGCCGACTTCCTTCGCGATCGATGGCCGGCAGTACATCGCCGTGCTCGCGGGATGGGGCGGGGACTCGCGGGGAATGCAGGCCGACCTCAATCGCGTCTTTCCAGGAGAATACCCAGAGGTGCCGGAAGGCGGAGCGGTGTGGGTTTTCGCCTTGGAGCCCTGACTTTCGCAGGTCGGAGACCTGCGCCACGTTAAAACGTAAACCGCATTTGCAACTCCAAGCGCCGGTTATTGCCACTTTCGGCGAAGGCTCCGAACCCGCCGGCCAGCGTGTTGGACTGGCCGAAGAGCGGAGAAGTCAACGTCCCATTGATCGGTCCGGGGTTGACGTGATTCAACAGATTGCGCGCCTGGACGGACAGTGTCAGATTATAGCGCCGATTGGTCGCGCCACCACCGCCGCCGAAACCGCCCGGACCACCCCCCAGCCCGCCCACTCCACGCAGGCCGCCTGGTCCACCGCGCGGTCCGCCTCCGCCGCCTCCTCGCCCACCGCCGCCGCGATTGGGGGCACCTTCGCGAGCGGGCCCAAAGCCGAACGTCTTGGCTAACCGCAGATTGACGAAGATCTGGCCGGGACTGCGGCCAAAATTGCGCGGTAGAACCTCCTCACCCGGCTTGGGATTTGGATCCAACAAGCCGTAGGGGGTTTTGATCACGCCCGGACCTGGATTCGTCACGAGCCCGGGCCGGGCGTAGAACAGCGTCGTGCCATACGGATCTGTCCCGGAGATGATATCGAATGGCGCACCTGAGTTCATGGTAATGAAGGGAGCCAAACGTAAATCCCACTTGGTTGTGATCGATCCGGCGATGAGCCCGCGATTGCGAATATCCAGTGCGGAAGGTCCGTATTCGCCGGCCATACTATACGGGCTAGCGGGTATCGTGTTGACCCCGTCCGTGTTGCTGTAAGAGCGGCCGAGCATATAGAAGCCGTTCAGTGAGATCTTGCTGTTGATCTGAGAACGGACGTTGGCGATCATCATGTTTTGATTAAACAGTCCGGATGATTCCATCAGTAGAATGGGTCCGACATTGCCGTACGGGTAGACGCCTGTCCCCGGACCGGTGTAAGTGCCCTGCAGAGGCGCGTTTATATCCGCCGATCGGAATTCATGTAAACCATGCGAGTTCAAATACGACACCGAAACGGTGGTGTTGCGAGGTAACTGGCGTTCCACCGTGATCGCGGACTGCATGATATAGGGAGCGCGCAAATTGGACGCGATTTCGTAGGTCTTCTGGGTAGTCAGGAACTGGCCAAGCTGCGAGACGGGAGGGATGTTCGGATAAAAGTCAGGATTGGTGACGACGTAACTTTGCTGTGTAATGCCGTTATAGCGGTCCGCGGTGAGGACATTCTGTTCACCGAAACGATCGTAGAAGATGCCGAATCCCCCGCGCAGGACCATTTTGGGGCGCGGATTGTTTTTGCTTTGCCCGGGCGCCCAAGCGAATCCGATGCGGGGCGCCCAATCGCGGTAGTCGTGGATATTGGTTTGTGTTTCGTATCGCAGACCGAGACTGAGGGTGAAATTTGGCTTCATGCGCCAGTCGTCGCCAATGTAGGTCCCGATATCGACTTGATTCACATTTGTGAGAGGATTCCCGGCGCTAATGCCGAACTGCGAGGCGCCCGCTCCGAGCAACTGCATGGCGGCCGGAGCCAGACCCATCTGCTGAAACACCAGCGTGCGTTGGTAGCGGTCGAGCGAGGTGATGTTTTCGCAAGCTGACGGACTCGGGTTGGCCGGATCACACAGAATTCCCGGCATAACCGGCTGGAAGTTCGCATCCAGGATCGGCGCATATCCACCGAAGAAAGAGAACGTTCCGTTGAAGTTCGCGGGTGAGATGTTGTCTATGGTCACAGCCCGGACTCGAATGCCGAATTTCCAGCTATGCACGCCGCCAGCAACAGTGGTGTAGTTCTGCAGCTCGTAATGATTCTCGGTATCAAACGAGTGCCCGATTTGAGATCCGCCGCCATTGAAGGAACCCTGCACGTTGATAGTCGGGAGATCGAAATTGGCGAGTTGATTGCTATTGGTGTGATAAAGCTGTAGGCGGGTCTCGTTGATCACCTTGCTACTGAGAACGGCCGTTTCGACAACCTGCAGCGTGTGGTCGGTATTCAACTGGTGAACGGCACGCTGTGTAAGACTCAAGTTGCCGACACCCTGATTTTGGATATCGTTACGCGTGAACCCGTAGCGAACGGTGAGAGTGTTGTTCTTACTGAGTTGATAATCGACGCGCGGACTAACGCGCAGCCTATTTTGCGGCGCTGTGAAGACCGTGTTGAAAGGCGTTTCGGCCAGCGTGTTGGGGTTGAGCGTGACGGCATTGATGATGTTGCCGTTTTGAATGTCGCGATCAAAAATGTCGAGAAAAAACGAAGCTTTCTTACTGATGGGACCGCTCAGGGTCCCGCCGTACTCGCGCTGTAAGAATGGCGCTTTGGCCGCGGCGTAGGGATTGCGTGAATTGAAGACATCGTCGCCGAAATTGAAATTCACGTTCCCGTGAAATTTGTCACTGCCGGGCTTGGTCAGAATTTCAATCCGTCCGTAGCCGAGTTTGTCGAATTCCGGCGAGAACGGGTTCTGGTTGATCCGGATCTCGCGGATCGAGTCTTTCGCGGGCAGCGTTCCGCCGGTGAACCCGTCGATATAGATCTGGCCGCCGCTTGGACCGGCTGCCGGACCGGCCAGCGCTTGTAAGTCGGCTTGTAGATCGTCGGGATCGTCCGATAGCGCGTCCAAATCGGCACCCCGCAATATCAATGCGCCCGCATTTTGGGATGGATCCACGCTTACCGTTGGCCCCGGATTTTCCTGGACGGTCACTTCCTGCTTTTCGGCCGCTACGCGCAGTTGGAGATTCAGCGTGACCGGCTGCTGTCCGCCGCTGACATCCACTGTGACAGGCTGGGCTTGCACCAATCCTGGAGACGATGCTTGCACTAGGTATTTTCCCGGTGGAACGCCTGTAACAGAATAATTGCCGTCGCCAGCGGCCGTGACCGATTTGATGGGTCCGGCAGTGTTAGACACCGTGACCTTTGCGCCCGGAACCAATGCGCCTGATTCATCGGTGACCACGCCCCGGACAACTCCGCTTCCCGGCTGTCCGTATATAGCTGCCGAGAGAGTTAGCAGCAGCCAGAGCCCCGATAGGTGTCTTTGCATTTGGTTTGATGTCTTCTTGAGATTTATGACGGCCTATTGCTCCGGCATGTTCATTTCAATGTTCCACGACCCGAGGTTGACTTGACCGGCAGTGCGGGGCGCGGCCGCGAGGAATGGCTCTACTCCCGCGACCAGGGACATAGCCGTAATCGCGGAGCCATCCGATGCCTTAGAGCTGGAAATGATCAGTGCATCGCCTTTTTTTAATTCGGCCAGCGATAGTTGGGGCGATCGATCCAGGACTTGCTGCAAGTCTCCGCCTCCACCGCCTCCACCACCGAATCCTCGACCGCCGGGTCCTGGGCCGCCAGGACCGCTCGATTCACCACGACCTCCAGCACCAGGATTCCCGCCTCCCGGACCGCCAGCAGCGCCGCCAGGGCCCCCGGGTCCGCCCGGTCCGCCTGCATCGCCACGCATTCGCCGACCCAGCATGGCCGCCGTTCTCTCATCTAGCCGCCGCAGCATCGAGCTCTGATTCGTCTTTACCGTCACGGGCTTCTTGGTTTGCAGATCGGTGACTTTAACTTCGCCGGAGGCCGGATCTACCGCCACCACCACGGCCGCGATGGTCTGAAACGATCCGGAAACCAGTTCCTCGGCCTTGAAGCGAGTACCGTCGTCGTTCTTGTCGCCCAGGGCACGGATGGTGTCGCCGAGCTGCACATCCGCAAACGAACTTGGCTTGGTATCGGCGAATCGGACGGAATCGGCAGCATAGCTTCGAAAGGTGGTTCCCGACGCATCGATAACCACGCTCTTGGCATCCCGGCCATGGGTGTTGATTGTGATTTCCTTGGTGTTCGCATTCACCAACATCACCGTGCCCGCGATGCCGCGCCGCTGCCATTCCGCGCGGTCGTGCTCTTGCTTTTTCGCGACGTCCCCTTTGGTCATGATGATTACAGTCTTGGCGGGCGCCGGCTTGGTTTCCTGGGCAGCGGATCCACGCGCGAGCAGCCTATCGCCGGGCGTGATATCCGACAAACCGATTTTCTCGGCCTTCTTCAGATCCTTCTCGCCCAGCGGCAACCGCAAATAGGACGTGTTGCCGTCAAAGACAACGATGTAATTTGCGCCATCGTCACCTTTTACATTGAACTGCTTAGCGGCGGCATCAACACTGCTCACTTCGCCCACGACGGATTTGCCCGCTGGCGCCTGCGCCCAAGCCGCTGTTAAAGCAAGGAAAATCGAACACAGCTTCATCAGTGAGTTGGCGATAAAGGAGTTATATCGGTTACCCCGGAACTGTCAAGAAAAGTAAACCGGGTTGTTGCCACAGGGGTCTAGTCTGGGGAGATTACCAATTGATTAGTGACGCCCGTAACGCCCTTCACTTTCTTCGCCACTTTCTCGGCTTTGGATTTCTGTTTGTCGTTCCGGACTTTGCCCTTCAAGGTTGCCACTCCTTCATGGACGTCGACGTCAATCGGCATACCACCGATTTCCGGGTCATCGGCCAGCCGGACCATCACCTGGTCGCGGATTGTATCGTCGGTAATCTGTTTCTGCTTTTGAGCCATTAGCGGCGCGAGGATCAGCATGAACCCTAGCGCCAGGCACAAGAAACGCATCATGAATCTGAACTTGGCTCCGGTTCCAATTCTCCCCCTCGCACGGCTCGCCAGTCAATGGTTTTCAGAAACGCCGGATTCTGGCGCCAGTCCTTCTGAACTTTGACGAACAGCTCCAGGAAGATCTTACGCTGAAACATCTGCTCCATCTCCTGCCTTGCCAAAGTGCCGATCTTCTTGAGCGATGCACCTTTAGCCCCGATCAAAATCGCCTTCTGTCCGGGGCGTTCGACATAGATGGTGGCTCCGATCCTGAGTAACCGAGGGGTTTCCTGCCATTGCTCAACCACCACTGCCACGGCGTGGGGAACCTCTTGCCGGGTCTCTCGCAAGACGCGCTCGCGGATCAATTCAGCTGCCAGGAACCGTTCCGGCTGATCGGTGAGGTAATCGGGCGGAAAGTAAGCAGGACCTTCCTTCAGGCGCGCGAGAATCGCCTCCCGGACGCGATCGAGGCCCTCACCCGTTAGCGCCGAAATCGGGATGTATTCGTCGAACTCACGAATCGTTTTATACTGCTCGATGAGCGGAAGCAACTGCCGCTTATCTTGCAGCCGGTCGATCTTGTTCAACAGCAGGAAGGTTGGAGGCGACACTTTCTTGAGCGCGTCCAGCGCCTGCGCATCCTCCTGAGCGAACGGCGCCGTCACGTCGGCCAGATAGAGCAGCACATCGCGATCTTCCACGGCTGCCCGAACGGTCCCCATCATCCGCTGGTTGAGCAAAGTTGTGGATTTGTGAATGCCGGGAGTGTCGAGAAAGACGATCTGCGCATTGTCCAGGTTCAATACGCCTTCGATGGATGTGCGCGTGGTTTGCGGCTTATCGGAGACAATGGCCAGCTTTCCGCCGATGAGAGCGTTCAATAGCGTGGATTTTCCGGCGTTGGGACGTCCCAGGATGGAAACGAAGCCGGAACGGAAGCCCGGGGATTGAGCATCTCCCGAGCTAGGTCCGCTCATGGACGGCCCTGCGACAGCGTCGCGTGCGTAACTTTCGAAACGCGCACCTGTTCTATCTTCAGTTCATCGCCCGCCAGGATCTCGATGCGAATGCCATCTCTTTCAACTGTCTCACCAACGTGCGGCACGCGCCCCAGCCATTCGGTAACCAGACCTCCGATGGTGGTGGACTCAGTCTCCTCCGCCGGCCGGAAGCCGAGCAGTTCGTGCAAGCGATCCAGATCCAGGCTGCCGGCTACGACGAAGGTCCCATCGCCCTCCTTCTGGACGTCTCGCTCGGGTTCGTGCTCGTCGTGGATCTCGCCCAAAATCTCCTCCACCATGTCCTCCATGGTGGCCAAGCCGGCCGTGTTGCCGTATTCATCCACGACGATGGCCATGTGAGCGCCGTCGGCCTGCATCTCACGCAGCAGGTCGCTCACTGGCTTGGTTTCGGGAACAAAGCGAATGGGCCGCACCAGTTCCTTTACTAGCCGGTGCAAACGGTCTTCCTCGTCCAGCTCGAACATGTCGCGAACGTGAACGAAGCCGATGACGTGATCGATGGTCTGCTCGTAAACGGGAATCCGGGAATACTGTTCGTGAATCACGAGCTCGCGTAAGTCGTCGAGGGTCCTGTTAGCCTCGATGGCCACGATTTTTGGCCGCGGAGTCATTACTTCGCGAACAGTCTTGTCGCCAAAAGCCACCACCGATTCGATGAGCTTGCGATCGTCCTTTTCAATGATTCCTTCTTCCTCTCCGGCCGAGATCAGCGCCTCGATATTGCCACTCGAGCCAGGAGCCTCCTCGCGAGCCGGGTGCTGCTCGGCCAGTTCCATCAGCGACTGGAAGAAGCCGAGGATGGCTGCCAGGGGCCGGACCAGCAATACGCCCAAACGCAGTAATGGAGCCAAAGGCAGCAGCCAGTGGCCGCTGGTCTTGCGATACAGCAGCTGCGCGATAACGTAGGTCGAGACCAGCATGGTGAGCCATGCGAACAACGCGGCAGCGAGAAGGTTTTGCCAAACCGGTCCAGGCTCGCCGAATCGCAATCCCACGAAGGCGACGCCCAACAACAGCAGGAGCGTATGTTTGATGAGGGAAAACGCCAGGACACCCTCGTCGGCATGCACGCCAATCCGGTCTTCTACGGTGTCCTTGAAGAACTGCAGCGCCGGAAGATCGCGGGAGCGCAGCCGCAGCGATTCCATGTACAGAATCTGCACCACGGTAATCAGGCACAGCAGCACAGCGCAGATCGCGGCTGCCGACAAAGCAATAGCGGTCATGCTGTTCTTCGCTCGATCAGACCCGCAGGCAATCCCAGAGTGGAGCGCCATTGTCGTTCGGCGCGCGCCATCTGGCCGCGATCGGTTTCGTGATCCATGCCTAACAGATGCAGAACGCCATGCAGCATTAGCAGCGCGACCTCGTCGCCCACCGCATGGCCAAGCTCGGCCGCTTGTTCTTTGGCTTTGTCGAAGGAGATTGCGATCTCGCCCAGGGCGATATCCGGATCTCCAAGCGCCCGAAAAGACAGCACGTCTGTAGCGTAGTCTTTCTTCCGGAACTGACGATTCAAGCGCTGCAATTCCTTATCGTTGGTGATTAAGCAGCAGAAGCTACGTCCACCCGCGACTTCCGACTCCAGCCGCTTGGCGAAGGCCCTCGCGCCGCGGCGCGCCAAGCCGGGCGTGGCCACTTGAAAAAGCAGGCTG
>Ga0210401_10002306_pt1 | contig 21246 bp, 18 predicted proteins | sample IncBWH32MmetaG_FD_150866 | JGI IMG/M metagenome (GOLD analysis project Ga0210401, IMG submission 150866) | Forest soil microbial communities from Barre Woods Harvard Forest LTER site, Petersham, Massachusetts, United States - Inc-BW-H-32-M | ecosystem: Environmental > Terrestrial > Soil >... | reverse complement strand
TGTGATCGATGTGCGCCACAACGTCGGCCAGCGAGGCGGGCGGAATGCTCTTGCGGTATTCTTCGATGAGCACCTGGTTGTTCTCTGCACGCGCGGCTGCGATCTTGGCGCTCACTTCCTTGTCCGCATCCGCGGTTTTTTGCGAAAGAAAATCGCAACTGAAGTTGACTTGGACGACGCCGCCCTTTTTCGCCAGCGCGACGATCATCTCATCCGTCATGTTGCGGGGCACATTGGACAATGCGCGGCAGGAGGAGTGTGAGGCGAACGGAGGCGCGCTGCTTGCTTCCAATGCATCCCAGAAGGTCTTGTCGGCCACATGCGAAATATCTACCATCATCCCCAGCCGGTTCATCTCGTGCACCACCTGCTTGCCGAGATCGGTGAGCCCATTGTGGTGCTCGACGCCGGCTTTGTCCATGTCGCCCGATGAATCGGCCCAGTTGTTAGTGTTGGAGTGCGTGAGCGTCATGTAGCGGATGCCCAGGTCGTAATAATCGCGCAGGAGTCGCAGGCTGTCCTCGATGGCGTGCCCGCCTTCGATACCCATCAGGGCGGCGATCTTGCCCTGTTTGTGAATACGCTCGATGTCATCGGCGGTGGTGGCCAGAACAAAGTCGTTCGGATAGCGTTCGTTGATGTCGTGGCGCACCGTATCGATCATCTCCAGCGTCCGCCAGGCCGAGCGGTTGCCGTTAACGTAATTTGCCGAAACGTACACGGCGAAGAACTGCGCGCCCACGCCGCCCTCGCGCAGCCCGTTGAGATTGGTATGACCGTCGTCCTTAGCCTTGCCGATGTCGTAGCCCTGTACTGTGCGACTGGTGATGTCGTTATGCGTGTCGATAAGAAGCGCGGACTTGTGGACTTTCTGCACCTCGGCGTCGGAAATTTTGCGGGTCTGCCCGGTCGCAATGGTCAACACAGCGGTCACGCAGCAGAGGATTATTCTCATTGCAAGAATATAGCGCGAAACCGGGTGTGTTCTGTGCCGTGTTCTTTAGTGATAAAATCCACGCTTCACATGAAACAGAGTCTTGTCGCGGAACTCATGGCTGAATTTCTAGGAACCATGGTGCTGATCTTATTCGGAAACGGCGTGGTCGCCATGGTGGTATTGTTCGGCCACGGCTTGCCGGGCGAAATCGTCAACGGCGGATACACCAACATCACACTGGCCTGGGGATTGGCGGTCACGATGGGCGTTTACCTGGCCGGCCGGATCTCGGGCGCCCATCTCAATCCTGCCGTCACTGTAGCGGTCGCTGCATTTCGCGGATTTCCCTGGTGGAAAGTGATTCCTTATTCAATCGCGCAGGTCGTGGGGGCATTCGTGGCGGCGGCGCTGGTGTTCTGGAACTATCATCTGGCTTTTCTGCGCGCCGATCCGCAACTTGACCACACGGCCGGCGTGTTCACCACCTTCCCGGCTTTTCCCGATGTTCTTTCCGCCGGGCTGCTCGATCAAATGATAGGCACCGCGCTTCTGCTGATGATGATCTTCGCGATCACGGATGAGCGCAATCAACCGCCAGCTAATCTGACGCCGATCCTGATCGGCCTGGTGGTGGTGGTGGTCGGAATGTCGTTTGGCGGAATGCATGGATATGCGATCAATCCAGCGCGCGACTTCGGTCCCCGGCTGTTCACCGTGGTTGCGGGATTCAAGAACAATGGCTTGACGGACGGCAAGCTGGTCTTTTGGGTTCCGATAGTCGGACCGATTGTGGGCGGCTTGATCGGTGGACTGGTATACGACATGGGCATCCGCAGATTCTTGCCGAAGGCTTAGGCGCGGGTTGCGGTGAATTTTTGGAGCGCTGCGTCTTCGGCGGCGTAATCGAACAACTGCGGATCGATGGCAGGCGGATTGGCCCGCTCCCACGCGATGGTCCGCTCTATGCCGGCATCGAGTGAAACTGGCTCGACGAATCCCAGCTCTTCGCGGATACGTTTACTGCTGACGATCCAATGCTGGTTGGCATTGAGTGGCATATGGAGGTGTTCGGGAAGTTTGTCAGCAGCAACGGGAACGAGCGAGCCTTTCCAGCCGATGGCGTCGCCGATCTTGCGCGCCCAGTCGATCTCGGAGAAATGTTGCTCCGTGGCGATGTTGTAGATCCGACCGGCGGCTCGGTTGGAGACGGTTGCTAAAGCTATGGCTGCGGCCACATCCTCAACATATCCGCGCGGCGGGATGAAATTTGCGAAATCCTCCTGAATCAGAATGGCTGGCCGGCGGTCGTCCATTCGCTTCAACATTGAGAAGAACCGATGCAGCGGATCGCCCGGTCCGTAAACCATCGGAAGCCGGAGCACGGTGCCGAGTAGTTGAGGATCTGCCATCACGATTCGCTCGACTGGAATCTTGTCGTAGTCTTCGGTGACCCAGGAGAACGCGGCTTGGGTCCGGCGAAGCTGCTCGCGATCGTAAGGGTGCAATTGGGTTCGCAGCTCCGACTCTTCGGTAATCGGCAACTCCTGAAGCGGACCCGGCGTCTTCTTCAGCAGTATTTCGTAAGCCCGGTAGACGTCCTGGCTGCTAATGGCGATCAGCCTCGCGGACAAGCCTCGGACGGTGTCCATGAGTGCCTGGGCCTGGCGGTCATCGCTCAGCAAGAAATCGACTACAACATCGGGCGCGACCTGGTCGATGTCCGGGCGGTGAGCTGCTAAGTCATTGCGGTCCCCGACGATTCTCCGTATCGAATCAGGGAGATTTGGTTTCGCGTTGCCGCGGTAGAACACGGTCACCTGATGTCCTTGGTTCGCCAAGTCGCGGACGACAAACGGTCCGATGAAACCGGTGCCGCCGATGACAAGGATCTTCAATGTGGCCGCCCTATTGAGCAACATAGCGCGATCAGAGCGTATCTTGCTATTAGCATTATTTATGACAAGACCCTCTTGCATTTGCGGAAATGCTCGGGTAAGCTAGATTCAATGATCGTTCTGGAGAGCACCGCAGCCGTGGTATCCGCCCAACCGGGCGTGGCCCCCTCCGCGACTCTCCGGCTTGGTCAGCTTCCGAGGCTTTTACCCATTATTATTCAGGTCGCCGTACCCGGCCCCGCCTGAAGGGCTTCGGACAACAGTTTCCGAAAGGCCATCGGCGGGGGCGACAAACCCAGCCGATGGCCTTTTTCATTTTTGTGTGGTGAAGGGAAAAATTGAGGAGGCCTATGTCGACAAGTACCGCGCATAGAACCAGCGGAGTGGAATCGAAACTGATGTCCGGGGCCCAGACTCTGCTGGAGTGCCTGGTTTGCGAAAAGGTGGATTGCTTCTTCGGCTATCCGGGCGGCGTGACGCTACCACTATACGACGCCCTGTACGACCATCCGATCCGGCATATTCTGGTACGGCACGAACAGAATGCCGCTTTCGCCGCCGAGGGCTATGCGCGCTCTACCGGGCGCGTGGGAGTTTGCTGCGCCACTTCCGGACCCGGCGCCACGAATCTCGTTACCGGCCTGGTGGATGCAATGATGGATTCGATTCCGATCGTCGCCATCACCGGGCAGGTGACCACGAAACTGATCGGCAGCGATGCATTCCAGGAAGCCGACACCTTCGGCATCACGCGCTCCTGCACCAAGCACAATTTTCTGGTGAAGACCATCGCGGAACTGCCGCAAGTAATTCATGAGGCGTTTTATATCGCGGCCAGCGGACGGCCCGGTCCGGTGCTGGTGGACATTCCCAAGGATGTTTTCCAGGCGCAGACGCATTACACGCCGGTTTCCGAGATTCACCTGCCTGGCTACAAAGTCTTCACCGAGGGACATACGGGCCAGATCCGGCGCGCGGCGCAAATGATCTGGGAAGCCCAGCGGCCCTTCGTCTATGCGGGCGGCGGCATCATCGCGGCCAATGCGTCGGATGAACTTCGGGAACTAGTGGAGCTTCTCGATGCCCCGACGGTAAATACTCTGATGGGCCTGGGCGCCCTTCCGGCCGACCATCGCAATTTCGTAAGTATGCCGGGAATGCACGGCAGCTATGCCGCCAACATGGGCATGAGCAACGCCGATCTCCTGATTGCGTTGGGAGTGCGGTTCGACGATCGCGTCACGGGTCGCCTGGCCGCCTTTGCGCCGCATGCGAAAGTGATTCACGTGGACATCGATCCGGCTGAGATCGGCAAGAATCGGGTCCCTGATCTGCCGATCGTGGGCGATGTGAAGCGGGTGCTGCAAAAGCTGAACAAGGTATTGCACGATCTGGCGCCGGCTAATCGCGATCGAAACACAGCGGGGCGCGAGGCTTGGTGGAGGCAGATTCACCAATGGAAAGAGGAGCACCCTCTGACTCCCGAAACGTCAGACACCGAGATCAAGCCTCAACATTTGATGCGAGAAATCGACCGGTTGTCGGACGGGCGGGCGATTGTGTGCTCCGATGTCGGACAGCATCAGATGTGGGCGGCGCAATTTATCCGCTTCAACGAGCCCCGGTTGTGGATTAACTCGGGCGGCCTCGGATCGATGGGCTTCGGGTTGCCGGCGGCGATCGGCGCGCAATTCGCCTGCCCTGACAAGCTGGTGTTCGCGGTGGTGGGCGATGGCGGATTCCAGATGTCGCTGCCGGAACTTGCGACCGTCGTCAACCACGGTCTGCCCATCAAAATTGTGGTCATGAACAACGGCTACCTCGGAATGATCCGGCAATGGCAGGAGCTGTTCTATAACAACCGTGTCAGCCAGGCGACCTTGGATTCTTTCCCGGATGCAGCTATGCTTGCGGGCGCCTACGGGTTCAAAGGCCGGACGATTGAGAAGCCCGGGGATCTCGCGCCGGCGCTGGAAGAGGCGGTTCGCGAGAACGGGCCGTATCTGCTTAACGTGCGGGTCTCGCCCTTCGAGAATGTTTATCCGATGGTGCCGGCGGGTGGGGCGATTAATGAGATGGTGCTGGGACCGCCGCAACCGGTGGTGGCGTAATGCTGCAAGTAATTTCACTCCTGGTCGAGAACAAGCCAGGCGCTCTAATGCGCATTACCGGCGTATTGAGCGCGCGTGGTTATAACATCGAGAGCCTGACTGTCGCCCGCACGCTCGATCCGACCCTCTCACGCATGACCATCGCCGTCGATGTCGACGCGCAACTGCGTGCTCAAGTGATCAAGCAGATGAACAAGCTGATTAACGTCCTGCAGGCCGCCGACCTCACCGAGACGCCCTCGGTGAAGCGTGAAATGGCCCTGCTGCGCGTCCGCAGCTCAGTCTCGAACCGCGCGGCCATCTTGAAGGAATCCGAAATTTTCGGTGCCCGCGTAGTCGACTCATCCACTGAAGGCTTCGCGCTGGAGGCGACCGGCGACTCCGAAAAGTTGGATGAATTCATCGACGTCATGCGCAGCTATGGCGATATCGAAGTGACTCGCTCCGGCGCCGTGGCCGTGTCGCTCGAAGTCAAGAAATTGCGTTTGTCGCCGCCGGTTCCAAAAAACAGTCCGGTCGAAATCGTGACCGAAAAACTAGAAACGAGAAACTAGAGTATGGCGAAAAGGTATTACGAAAAAGATGGAAACCTGGGCCGATTCCAGGGCAAGACGGTGGCCATCATTGGGTATGGCAGCCAGGGTCACGCTCATGCGCTCAATCTGCGCGATAGCGGCGTGAAGGTCGTGGTGGGCCTGCACGGGTCGAGTAAGAGCAGCTCCAAGGCTGCGGCGGCGGGTTTGAAAGTGCTGCCGGTGAGCGACGCGGCTAAAGAGGCGGACGTCATCATGGTCCTGGTTCCGGATCACATCCAGGCCGATTTGTACGAGAAAGAAATAGCCCCGCACATGGCCAAGGGCAAGACCCTAATGTTCGCGCATGGTTTCAGCATCCATTTCGGACAAATCAAGCCGCCCGCTAGCGTCGACGTAACGATGATCGCTCCCAAGGCGCCCGGACACCGCGTGCGCGAGCTGTTCACTGAAGGCGTGGGCGTACCCGCGTTGGTTGCAATCCATCAGGATGCCTCCGTCCACGCGCTCGAGAACGCGCTGGCGTATGCGCTGGCCCTAGGTTGCCTCAAGGCGGGTGTCATCGAGACCACATTCAGGGAAGAGACCGAAAGCGATCTGTTCGGCGAGCAGTCGGTATTATGCGGCGGCGTAAGCGAGCTGATCAAGGCTGGCTTTGAAACCTTGGTGGAAGCCGGCTACGCCCCTGAAATCGCCTATTTCGAGTGCCTACACGAATTGAAGCTGATCGTCGATCTTATATATGAAGGTGGACTGGGCTACATGCGCTATTCGGTTTCTGACACTGCTGAATACGGCGATTATTCGCGCGGCCCGCGGATCGTTAACCAGCAGACGCGCGATGAGATGAAGAAGATCCTGTCGGAGATTCAATCCGGCCAGTTCGCCCGCGAGTGGATTGCCGAGAACAAGACTGGCCGGCACAAGTTTCTGGCCATGCGCGAAGCGGCGCGCGACCAGCCAGTCGAACGCGTGGGCCGCGAGCTGCGCGAGATGATGACATTCTTGAAGAAACGGAAGGAGGCAGGCGTGCCGCAGGAACAGGAGGCGGCCGCGGTCAGCAATAAGTAGGTTATGCGCATCCAGACATTCGATACAACGCTCCGGGACGGGACGCAAGGCGAGTCCGTCTCCTTCTCCGTCGACGACAAACTAGTCGTTGCCACTAAGCTGGACGAGCTGGGTATCGATTACATCGAAGGGGGCTGGCCCAATTCCAATCCCAAAGACAAGGAGTTCTTCGAGCGCGCCCGGGAACTGAAACTAAAGCATGCCCGTCTGACAGCCTTCGGATCTACCCGCTTCTCCAAGAACAAGGTGGATCAGGATCCCAATGTCCGGGCGCTTCTGGACGCCTCGACGCCCGCGATTTCGATTTTCGGCAAGAGCTGGGACTTGCACGTTCACCGGGCTCTAGGAATCACCGAAGAAGAGAATCTGAAACTGATCTCGGAAACGGTGAAGTATCTGAAAGACCATGGCCGTGAGGTAGTCTACGATGCCGAGCACTTCTTCGATGGCTACAACGCGAATCCGGATTTCGCGCTGCGCACGCTCGAGGCCGCCAAGAACTCGGGCGCCGATATCCTGTGCCTGTGCGATACCAATGGCGGCAACCTGACCCATCGCATCACAGAAGTGGTCGCAGAGGTGCGCAAGCGCTTCGACGGAGTGCTTGGGATTCACACCCACAACGACGCGGATGTCGCGGTTGCCAACGCTCTCGCGGCTGTCGAAGCCGGCTGTACGCACGTGCAAGGCTGTATCAATGGCTACGGAGAGCGCTGCGGCAACGCGAATCTGGTTTCGATCATCGCCAACCTCGAGCTGAAGCTTGGTCACAACACCATCGGACGCGAGAATCTACAGAACCTGACTACCGTGGCGCGCTATATCGCCGAGATCGCCAATCTTCCGGTCCGTAACGATCAGCCGTACGTCGGACATAGCGCTTTCGCCCACAAGGGCGGCGTGCACGTGAGCGCGGTTCTGAAAGATTCGGCCACCTATGAACACGTGAAGCCGGAGGGCGTCGGTAACCGGCAGCGGGTCCTGTTGAGCGATCTGTCCGGGCGCGGCAATGTCCTTTACAAGCTCAAGCAGCATGGCCTGGCCGAACGGCTCGATTCCGATGCGCGCCGGCAATTGCTCGAGCGCATCAAGCAATTGGAACATCAGGGCTATGAGCTGGAAGCCGCGGAGGGCACCTTCGAGCTATTGGTCCGCCAGGCGCTGCATCCCGGCTTCAGTCTGTTTGAAGTCGTGAACTACGACGTCACCACGCGGTTGATTGGGGGCACCACCGCTACGGTCACGCTACGCATCCAGGACAGCGTCCATACCGCCACCGCGACCGGCCAGGGGCCGATGAACGCCCTCGACCTGTGCCTGCGGCAATGCCTGTCGTCGGTCTATCCAAACATCAAGGATGTTCGGCTGACGGACTACAAAGTCCGCGTGCTCGATTCGAAGAAAGGCACCGCCGCCAAGGTGCGCGTGTTGGTGGAGTGGTCCGATCACCGCAAGAGCTGGGCGACGGTTGGCGTGTCCGACAACGTGATCGAAGCCAGTTGGCACGCCCTCGTCGACGCCATCAGCCTGGAACTGATGCGGCTGACCGAGCAGGACGAAAACATCGACAAGGTGGTGGAAGACTACTGCTGGGGTGTCTAGTTACAATAGAGAAATGCCCGCCACGGCGCTCCTGACCTCCGAGCAGTACCTCGCTCTGCCGGACGAGTTCGACAAAAACGGAAATCACGTTAAGGACGAACTCATCGGGGGGGAGATTGTCCGGATGCCACCTCCTTCGCTTGTACACGACCTTATCAAGAACAGAATCAACGAACTCCTATTCGTATATCTTCTCGGCAATCAGCAACTCGCGCTGCAGTGCTTCGTCGAAATGGGTGCCGAGGTCAGTAAACACGATACATTTGTTCCCGATGTTAGCGTCGTAAGCCGGAAACGACTGTCCGCCAAAGATAGAATCTTGCGCGGGGGCCCGGAAATTGCTGTCGAAGTTGTGTCCCCTACCGACAAAGCCACACACCTTAAAAGCAAGGTTGACACCTACCTTGCCGGCGGCACACGAACAGTCTGGGTCGTCTACCCCGAAGCTCGCTCCGTCATGGTCCACACGCCGGACTCCGTGCGCGAATTGAAGGCTGATCAGAAAATCGAAGACCCTCTGCTTCCCGGCTTCTCCACCCCGGTCTCCGCCTTCTTCGAGTTGACCTAAGCGCCGCCACGCGATGCGCTATTTCCTTTCGAAATCCGTCCCGCCCTTCTCCCGCGTTCTGCTAGTGGAAAGCGGCAGCCGAGATTTGTTCGAAGAGCTGCTCAGCGGCCTCTACAATCACCATCCGCAAATGAAGGCCGATCTAGTCACCTGCTACGCCGGCGTCCCGAAAACTTTTCGAACCGAACTCGGAAACGTTTACCGCGTCACTGAATATCCGGATGGCCGCTCGCGCCAGCGGCTCTATAAAAAACTGGCCGCCAACCGGTACGTCATCGTCGGCATCATTTGCTCGGCCGAGCCCATCATGACCAAATGGAAATGGATGCTGGCCGCGCGTCTTTCGGGAAAAGTCTTCGTGCTGAACGAGAACGGCGACTATTTCTGGCTGGATCGCGGGCACCTCGGCGCGATCCGGCATTTCGTCCTGTTTCGCGCCGGGCTTACCGGCACCGGCGCCGTCCGCGCACTCGCGCGACTGGTGCTCTTTCCTTTCACATTACTGTACTTGATCTTGTACGCAGCAACGATCCATCTCCGGAGAAAACTACGAACACTATGAAAGCCATTTATGTTGAAAAGATCGGTGGCCCTGAGAACCTGATATATGGCGACACTCCGAAGCCCGCGCCAGGTCCCGGCCAAGCACTGGTCAAAATCGCCGCGGCCGGCGTCAACTTCATCGATGTGTATTTCCGCATCGGACTCTATCCCGCGACTCCGCCGGTTGTGCTTGGCAGCGAGGGCGCGGGAACTGTAGAAGCGGTCGGACCGGACGTCACCAATGTACGCCCAGGCGATCGCGTCGCCTATGCGATGGCGCGCGGCTCCGACGCCGAATACGCGGTAGTGCCTGCGTGGCAATTGGTGAAGATTCCGGATTCGCTCGATTTCCAGAAGGCGGCCGCGGTGATGCTGCAAGGCCTGACGGCGCACTATCTGACGCACTCCACCTACCCCCTGAAATCCGGCGAGTCGTGCCTGATTCATGCGGCGGCCGGCGGTACTGGACGACTTCTGGTGCAGATGGCTAAGATGCGTGGAGCACATGTAGTCGCAACCGTCGGCACCGAAGAAAAGGCCCGACAAGCTAAAGAAACCGGGGCCGACGAAGTGATCATCTATACCCAGGAGGATTTCGCAGCCAAAGCCAAAGGCAAAATGAATGTGGTCTATGATTCCGTCGGCAAAGCGACCTTCCTTCAGAGCCTCGACTGCCTGCGCCCGCGAGGCATGATGGTGACCTTCGGGAATGCCAGCGGTCCTGCCCCGGATTTCTCACCGCTCCTTTTGACTCAAAAAGGCTCGCTGTTCCTGACTCGTCCATCGCTCGCGAGCTATTCTTCCACTCCGGAAGAGTTAGCCTGGCGGGCCGGCGATGTATTAAAGTGGGTCACCGAAGGCAAGCTGAAGATCCATATTCACAAGGTCTACCCGCTCGCTGAAACCGCGCAGGCGCATCGCGACTTGGAAGGCCGCCACACTAGCGGAAAGTTGCTGTTGGTTCCGTGATTCCTTTCGCGGAGCTGAAGATCGATGCATTGCTGGTATCTGCTTTGCCGAATATCCGCTACCTCAGCGGGTTTACTGGCGACAACGGCCTGCTGCTGGTCACTCCCGAATCCCAAACGCTGTTCACAGATCCGAGATTCGCGATTCAGGCGTCGGAGGAATGCACCTGCGCCGTCAAGATCGCACCGCGCGGACCGGTCGATCCCTACGCCGTCGAAGCCATTCAACGCCGGAAACTGAAGCGCATCGGGTTCGAGGCCACGCGCATGATTTACGACGTACACCGCCGGTTGAAGGAAGCGCTGCCGCTCGGGACCATGCTTAAGCCGGTCGGTCCGGTGATCGAGAACTTGCGAATGGTCAAGACCAAAGAGGAGATCGAGCGAATCCGGCGCAGTGTCCAGACTAATTCACAAGCGTTCGAGAAGACCGTACAATCGATTCGGCCGGGCGTTTCGGAATCACACATTGCCGCTGAACTCGAGTTCCAGATGCGTCGGCTGGGCGCTGAGAAACCGGCTTTTGAAACGATCGTGGCGGCGGGTCCGCGTAGCGCTTTGCCGCACGCCCGTCCTGGGAACCAGAAGACCGGGGTTAATGAAGTATTATTAATAGATATGGGCTCGTGTCAAGAGGGCTACATGAGTGACATGACTCGTGTACTGTTCTTCGGCAAGGTGCCTAGCCGGATTCGAAGTATGTACAATGCGGTGTTAAGGGCTCAGCTGGCCGCAATAGCCGCTGTTCGCGAAGGCATTACCGCCGGCCAAGTGGACCAGAAAGCCCGGCAAGTGCTGGAATCCGAAGGGCTTGGAAAAGCGTTCGTGCACTCCACCGGCCATGGTTTGGGCCTGGAGATCCATGAGCCGCCGCGAGTCGGTCGACGCGACAAGACGCGACTTCAGGCTGGAATGGTGATTACAATTGAACCTGGCGCCTACATTAAGGACTTCGGCGGTATCCGTATCGAAGACACCGTGCTGGTGACCAAGAATGGGTGCGAAATCCTCACACCCACCTCCAAGGAGTTGATAGTTCTCTAGATGTCGAATGATGAGATCAAAGAGCTGATCCAGTTGGTAATAGACAGCGGGATCGCCGAACTGGAGCTGCAGCGGGGCGACAACCGCGTTCGAATTCGCCGGTCCATGGGCATGATGCAAGACATTACGATTCCCGCGACGATGACCGGGCATTCGCCCAATTCCACGGACTCGACGGGGCAGGCTATGCCGGCTCCGAATTCAACCGGCATAACCGCCGCTCCATCTCCGGCCGCCAACGAAATGATCGTGAAGAGCCCGATCGTCGGGACTTTCTATGAAGGTCCGAAACCGGGCGATCCACCATTCGTCAAGGTTGGTGATTCCGTAGAGCCGGGCCAGGTGCTGTGCATCATCGAATCGATGAAACTGATGAACGAGATCGAGTCGGAAGTATCCGGCACCATCGTGGCCAAGCTGATGGAGAACGGCCGCGCTGTAGAGTACGGCGAAGCCCTGTTCGCGATTCGTCCGCGCTGACATGTTCGAGAAAATCCTGATCGCCAATCGCGGCGAAATCGCCGTACGCGTAATCTGTGCCTGCAAAGACCTGGGCATCAAGACCGTCGCCGTTTATTCGGAAGCGGACCGCCACAGCCTGCACGTGCGCTTTGCCGACGAAGCCATCTGCATCGGGCCGGCTAAGAGCGCGCGCAGCTATCTGGACATTCCGTCGGTAATCAGCGCGGCCGAGATTACAAACGTCGATGCGATCCATCCCGGCTATGGTTTTCTGAGCGAGAATGCGGATTTCGCTGAAGTTTGTGAAACGTCCGAGATCAAGTTTATCGGGCCTAAGCCCTCGGTGACGCGCGCCATGGGCTTGAAGCAACACGCTCGCGCGGCGATGGCCAAGTGCGGCGTCCCGATTCTTCCCGGATCGGAAGGTATCCTCAAGAGCGCGGAAGAGGCACAGGCAATCGCGGAGCAGATCGGTTACCCGGTAATGCTAAAAGCGTCGGCTGGAGGCGGCGGGCGCGGGATGCGGGTGGTTCGAGAAGAGCTGGATCTGCCAGGACTGCTAACGCAGGCGCAGCAGGAGGCGCAGGCCGCCTTCGCCTGCCCCGACGTCTACATGGAGAAGCTAATCGAAGCGCCGCGCCATATCGAATTTCAAGTGCTGGCCGATGAACACGGCGAGGTCGAAATTCTGGGGGAGCGCGAGTGTTCAATCCAGCGCCGGCATCAGAAGCTGCTCGAAGAGGCGCCGTCTACGGCCGTCAGTCCCGCGCTGCGCGAAAAAATGACCGCCGGATTGCGCGAAGCCATGCGGAGCATCGGCTACACCAACGCGGGTACCATCGAATTCCTGATGGACGAGGACGGCAAGCTTTACTTCATCGAGGTCAACGCGCGCATTCAGGTTGAGCATCCGGTGACGGAAGCAATCAGCGGGTTAGACCTGGTGAAGAGCCAGATCCTAATCGCCGCTGGACATCGCCTGGGCGAGATCGTGCCCCGGCCGGTGGCGCTGCGCGGGCACGCCATCGAATGCCGTATCAACGCCGAGAATCCGGACACCTTCGCGCCGTCGCCCGGCCGCATTACAGGATTCAACTTGCCCGGCGACATCGGCATCCGCGTGGATACGGCCGCTTATACTGACTACGTGATTCCGCCCTATTACGATTCCCTCGTCGCCAAACTGATCAGCTATGGAAAGGACCGAACTGAGGCCATCGCGCGCATGCGCCGGGCGCTCGACATGTTCGTGATCGAGGGAATTTACACGACCATTCCGCTGCACCAGCGCATCCTGGCGGATCCCGATTTCGTGGCCGGCAAGACTAATACTACTTTTCTTCAGCGCTGGACGACTAAAACCTTGCCTGGGGCGCCGGATTCCAGAGCCCGGTAGGCATCGGCGATGCGGTCGAGCGAGAAGCGGCCGGCGACGTCGCTAATGACGGCGCGACGCTTCACCGCTAGCGCCAACCCTGCCGAGATCAGCGCGGAAAACTCCTGAAGACCCTCGACCCAGCGCATGCCGTTGTACTTGGTCACGAATACAGAATTAGAAAACAGTTGATTCAAGTAGAGGGCCGGCACAGGACCCGATAGCTCACCGTAGTTGATCAGGCAGCCGCGCGGCGCGAGCATTTGCAAACTAGTCTCGAAGGTTTCAGTTCCGATGGGATCGAACACAACCGCTGCTCCGCGGCCGGCCGTGTGCGCCCGCACGGCTGCGAGGACATCTTCGCTGGCGCGATCAATCACGTGGGCTGCCCCTGCATCACTTACTGCTTCCACACGTCGGCCGGTCGCAATGCCGATGACATGCGCCCCGCGATCGGCCAAGAATGCCACGAGCATACGACCAACCGCGCCGGCTGCGCCCCACACTACGGCGGCGCGGTTTTCAACCGGCCAAACGCGTGCGAGACCTCCCGCGGTGAGACCAGCTACTGCCAGGCATGCGCCATGGTCGAAGGTGAGGGCATCGGGGATCGGCGCCAACAGAAACGCGGGGGCGATGACGTGGGTAGCGCAAGATCCGAGAACCGTGCCCCAGCAGACCCGGGTCCCCAATGAAAGGCTTACGTCGGGCCCGGTCGCTATTACAGTACCGGCTCCCTCGCCGCCGACCGCGTGCGGGAACGGCAAGCGGACAGCATAGGCGCCGGACCGGATCAGGGTTTCAGCGTGGTTGAGTCCGGCGGCCGCGACTTCAACGAGCGCCTCTCCGGCCTTCAGCGGAACAATGTCCTCAACGGCAACTTCAATGACGTCCGGCCCGCCCGGCCGCAGCGCGCGAGCAACACGTCGCTGGGTAGGTGTGCTCATCGAGGCACAACCATGTTACCGCAGGGTCGGGATTTTTCCTTCTTCCATCAAGTCCTCGGCGGGGAGTTTTTCCAGAGTTGCGGTAAACCACGCCGTCGTGCCGCCCCCGGGCCTGTCGTCTAATCCAAGTTCTCCACCCTGCAATTCGACCAGTTTTTTCGAGAGGGTGAGACCGATACCGGTACCGCCATATCTGCGAGTCAGAGAGCCATCGCCTTGAACGAACGGCTCGAACAGGCGGCTACGTTGTTCCTCAGTGATCCCTATTCCTGTGTCGTCTACGGCGAATCTGACTGTTAATGCATCGCATGTCTCGTGCAAGAGCTCCGCACTGAGACTAACTCGACCGCTCTCGGTAAACTTGACGGCGTTGCCGAGCAACTGATCTAACACCTGACGCACTTTTCCAGGATCCCCGCTCACGCGCCGGGGAACGGCCGGGGTCACAGTGCTATAAAACTTAAGACCTTTGGCGTGAGCGCGGCTCCGGTAAACCGTGGACAGCTCCTCCATCAAGATTCTCGGGTCGAACATGCGGCGCTCAATTCTCGCTTTACCTGAACCTAGTTGGGATACATCCAGAATGTCGTTCATTACTTTCACCAACCAATCCGAGGACGACCTCAACATGTCGATGCACTCCTGTTGCTCGGCATTGAGTTCTGAATCGGTCAGCAAGTTCACCATGCCCAGGATGCCGTTGATCGGCGTGCGGATCTCATGGTTAATGTTTGCCAAGAATTGGCTCTTCAGCTCCGCAACTTCCGACGCTTTCGCGAGAGCTAAGGATAGTTCCTCGTTCTTGCGCACCAACGCGTCCTGAGCCGCCTCAAGGGCGCTGGTGCGCGCCCGAACTGTTTCCTCGAGTAGGCTATTTTGATTCTGAACTTGCAAATAAAGGAAGCGAGTCTCGAGTAAATTCCGAACTCGCAAAAGAACTTCTGTCACGTCGAAAGGTTTGCTCAGGAAATCGCTTGCTCCGGATTGCAGAGCCTGTCGCTTGGCTTCCGGAGTAATATCTGCCGTCAAGACCAGAATCGGCACATAAAGATCCGAAGGGAGACATCGAAGTTGTTCAATTACCTCTAAGCCGCCGAGGTGAGGCATGTGGAGATCGAGGAGAATCAGGTCTGGATTCAGTTCGCTGCAGATGGTTGCTACCTGACGCGAATCAGTAGTGCTGGCGACCTTCCGATATCCCTGCATCCCCAAGATTTGTTCCAGGAGTTCGACATTGGGCTGTTGATCATCGACGATGAGGATACTGGAAGAAGAGAGGTCAACCTCTCGCATCAAGACCCTCCAACCGGTATCTGGTCAAAGTTTTCTGAAGTGCGTCGAAGATGCTCATCGAGTATGTGTAACAGCTTCTCGACGTCCAACGGCTTGGTCAAATAGTCGGTCGCTCCAGCGTCCCGCAAGCGCCGTATCTCGCCGGGCGTCGCATCAGCGCTGATCATGATGGTCGGGATACCTCGGGTTCGAGAGTCTGCCTGGAGTTCACGGAGAACCGCATCCCCTCTGATATCCGGCAGGTGGAGGTCCAGCAGGATCAGGTCGGGACGATTTTCGATGGCAAACTCCAGCCCAAGCCGCCCCTGCATCGCCGTCAGCAGTTTAACCTGTGAACGGAAAGAGAGCACGTGCTCGATCAATTGCACGTTGGCCACGTTGTCTTCGATGTAGAGTACTTTGAGAGACTGCGGAACGGGGTCGGCTGGCTGGGCAGTAAGCACTTCTTGGCGGCGCACTCGCTCCACAGGCGCCTCTGCCACCGGCAGCTCTATCCAGAATGTGCTGCCCTTTCCCACTTGACTAAGGAGACCTATACCTCCACCCATGGCTTGAATCAGGTGCTTCGAGAGCGCCAGCCCGAGGCCGGTTCCCTCGACATCGGTCTGAGCGGCGGCTAGACGCTCGAAAGGCGCGAACAGGCGAGCCTGATCTTCTGTCGCTATGCCGTGGCCCGTATCTTCCACTTTGATCCGTACCGCATTCTTGTTGTCCGCCTGACAGCTGATCCGGACAGATCCATTGGTTTGGTTGTACTTGATCGCGTTGGACAGGAGATTGAGCAGCACTTGATGAAGTCTTTGGCGGTCTGCCATGACGTGCTGCTGGCAATGCCGTGACATGTCGCTGGCCAGCTGGATGCCGCGGGATTCAGCAATTGGCCGGACCATCTCGAGCGTTTGAGAGACCGCGTCACTGACCAATACCGGTTCAACCGAGAGGGGCAGCCGGCCCGATTCAATTCGTGCGATGTCCAGGACTTCATCAATCAGGCGGAGAAGATGGCGCCCGCCCTTGAGAATATGCTGGACACATTCGAGAGCACGGGTAGGGAGCCCGCCGCCCATCTGGAGAACTTGTGCGAAGCCCAGGATGGAATTCAAGGGCGTTCGTAGTTCGTGGCTCATTCGGGACAGGAACTCGCTTTTGGCCCGGTCGGCCCTCTCCGACTGCTCCTTGGCCTCCTGCAGCCGGGCGTTTTTCTCGGCGATTAACGCACTAGATTGAAACAGTACTCTAGCGACCCGCCCAATTTCATCGTTGGAGTGATCCTCATCCGGCAGAGCAAGACCATCGCGCAACCGATACGCGTTCTGCTCCAATGCTTGAACTCGATTACTAATGCCCTTGGTGAAGAGCATGATTCCGAGGATGCTGGCGAAGCAACCAATTCCGAGGCTGCCATACAGACCGTAAAGCACAATTACGCCGAAGCGTACAAGCTGAATTCTGCGTTTGTCCAGCAGTTGTTGTTCGGCCTCCTGCATCGCACCGAGCTGCCGCCGAATGCCGTCCCCGGCCTTTTTTTCGGACGTCAGGAATTGCTGCATGGATGCTCCAGGCCCTTGCGCCTGTCGAATGCCGTCCAGCGAGGTTAACTGGTCCGAAAGGAGCGCGGTCACCCTATTCATTCGCTCCGTTTGTTCTGGATTGTCCTTCACCAAAGCTGTGAGATTCGCTGCCTTACTGAGCAGTGTCTTTCGGGTCTGTTGAGAGGTACTCGACCAGTCCCGCCCGTCGCTGAGGCCATAGCCTCGAGCATAATCTTCGGCTCCCAGGATCAACTCTCGAAAATCCCTGATCTCCAGACGAACTTCTTGGCTGTGTCTAACCCAGGCTGTAGCGTCCGCCTGCATTTTTCTGGTGCCAAGAATCAACAATGTCGAAGCGACAAAAGCAAGTAGAGGCAGGGCTATCACAATCAGCCCCTTAGTACGAACAGGAAGATCGCCCCAGTAGCGTGCCAGACCACGGACCAGCGTTTTCATAGGAAGGCTCGCTATGATATCGGCACTTTGTCTCTATATCCTTAGAGAATTAAAGGTGATAGTCCTGAGGTATTAAAGCCGGCTTGAGACCGAGTATTTGTTCTGTTTTCCGAACAGGGTATGCATAACCAATGCCTTAAAGGCCAGAGCACGCTGCGAATCTGCGTATTATGTTCGGAAATCAGAACAACGACTGCCGATTACGTGACCTGGCTTTCGTTTCTGCGTACCGGTTCGTTCTTTCTACCGAGAATACGGTAAAGGGTCGCTCGGCTAATCCCCAATATCTCGGCCGCCCGCGCACGGTTCCCTCCCACACGATCGAGAACTTGTAAAGTATGCTTGAGTTCGAGCTCTTCGAGAGATATCAGCAGTTCGTCTTCACCGGTCGCCGAAGACAGCGTACTTTGCATGGCATCAGGAAAATCCCGAACATCAATGACCTCGCGCTCAGTCATCATAGCTGCATAGCTGAGCACATTTTCCAACTCCCGGACATTTCCCGGCCAGGAGTAACGCGCCAGAAGGCTTTGAGCCCTTCGGGTGAGGCACAAGCCCGGCTTAGCGTATCGCGCGGCGAACATCTGCAAGAAATGGCGTTCCAGCAATGGCAGATCTTCTTTCCGTTCGGCCAGTCGCGGCAATTTAATCTCGACCACAGAAAGACGATAATAAAGGTCTTCGCGGAACTTTTTCTCGGTGACCATTTCGCGCAGATTTCGGTGCGTCGCGGCTACCACCCGCACGTCGGCATGTCGAACGGCGGTGGCTCCGACTCGCTGAACCTCGCGGTTCTGCAGAACTCGCAAGAGCTTAGCCTGGGTAGAAAGGGGTAACTCTCCAATTTCGTCTAAAAACAGCGTTCCTCCATTGGCAGCTTCAACCATGCCTTGTTTGTCCTGGGTAGCGCCCGTAAAGGCTCCTCGTACGTGACCGAATAACTCACTCTCGAACAAGGTCTCGACGATGCCACCGCAGTTACAAACCACGAATGGGCCGGATGCGCGCGGGCTCAACTGGTGGAGAGTCCTGGCCGCCAATTCCTTACCTGTTCCGGTCTCCCCCAGGACCATCGCGGTTTGAAAGTGCGGAGCGATCCGCTGGAGTTTCGAGAACACCTCAAACATCAGAGGGCTGTGTCCGACGATGCCTTCGAACTGACAGACTCGCAGTAATTCGGTATCCAGATTCAGCGTGTTCTGTCGTCGTTCGGCAGCGCTCAACCAAGTTTCGGTCTTTTGGCGAAGTCGATCGATTGGAATCGGCTTCGTCAGGTAGTCATAGGCACCTTTCTGAACAGCCTCCACCGCTGAGTCTGTAGAATAGTGACCCGTCATTAAGATGACATCTACGCCTGGGTCGATCTCCAAAATACGTTCGAGCAACTCCATACCGTGCACGTCAGGCATAACAAGATCGAGCAGCACCAGATGTGGCCGGTGCTGGGTGACCATTTCCAGACCCGCTTTTGCCTCAGTAGTACTGTAGATTTCCAGGTTGTCGAACGTGAGTACTTCTTTGACCAGCTCTATTGCCAGAGCGTCATCGTCGATCACCAGAACTCGATAGATCGGATTGGAAACCTGGTCCGCTGCGCTCGACTGGGACGGAAGCACGGAGGCCATACAAGTGGTCAGTTCTGCCTGGCTTCGTCGAGCGACTCGGACGAATCCGAGCTTGTTTCCGAAGCGGTTCCGTTTTCTTCCGAGCTGAGAAGGCTTATCATCCGGCGGCTTCCGGCTCGGATATTGTTCACATAAAGCCGTTGCTTTTCGTTAAGCGTACCGGTGGATTCGACCAAGAGCAGGTCAGCGAAACCCATGACCACGTTGAGTGAATTCCGCAGATCGTGGCGAACGCGGCTGCCGAAAGATTTGCTCTCATCAGGCTCGGTATTCACTCGTGTTCCCTCTCTCTGGGGGCCGAGGAGAGCGACCGCTTGCTCAGAACGTCCAGGCCGAATGAATCCGTAATGATCAGGTCGAATGAGTGATTGAATATGCGCAGCGCGGCCGTGCTTTCAACCATTCTTCGGAGTCTGGGCGCTGTGTTGATGATAATTCGCCTTTTCAGACCATAATCGGACAATTATAAAAAGCACATTAGGAAAATTAGTCTCAATTTGAGGTTGGCGCCTCTAGAATTGAGCCGACACCTAGTACCGGGTGTGTCGACTGCCTATGTGCCCGTCTCACTTCTAACGCCAATTCTCAGATCTATACAGCCCTCGCTGACGCAGTCAAGGGTTCCTTTCTCTAGCCTTATGAAAACACTGGTACATGTTCAAATCAGCTGCGCTCAGCTTTTTGGCAAGTAGGATGCCTTAGAGTTTGTATGCAGGTTTCACGGATGGTCAAAGCAGCGGCCCTATCAATTGTTATCTTTTCTATACCGATGCATGCCCAGAGAGCAGCAACCTCCGTACTTGCGCTCACGGTTGGTTCCCAGTGCGGTGTTTCAGTGCTGAGTTCGAACCACTCCGAAGCAAGCGGCGCACAATCCGACCAATACACTGGGACGATCACTTTCCAGTACTACCTGCGAACTAGCGGCGGCGCTGGTGGCGGAGACATCGAACTTGAACTCGTGGATGATTCCGGGCGCGCCGTAAATTCATCTGGCGCCACGTTAAGTTACACCACGGATTTGTCCGGTGTTGGAAGCGCCAATTCAGGACGTCAAACAGTATCATCCGCTTCCGCGAACATCACGGTGGCAAGCTTTGGCGCCGATCAGCATTCGCCTAGACAAGGCAGTAGTGGCGCGATTAACTGGACGTTCACTCGCGACGCGATGTCTTCCAATAGCTATTTGCCTCCGACGCTGCGTCTCAACATGGCTTGCCGATAAAAAGACGGTTTACTACAGGGTTTCGAGCGCCAAGTGTTGGCGATGCTGCGAGGCGCACGCGACTTCGAGGGCAAAGCTGAGCACGCGGCGGGTCTCCAAAGGATCGATGATGGCGTCCATATGACCGCGCGCGGCGGCGAAGCGGGCATCCAGCCAACGCTCGTAATCGGAGCGTGTTTTTTCGATCCGCTGCTTAAGTTCCTCAGGAACTGGCTGGCCCGCGGATTTTAGCTTCTCAAGTTCTGGGCCATGTACAGCCTGGACAGCCGAATCGCCTTCCATCACGCCGATGCGAGCCGTTGGCCATCCGAAAGTGAAGTTGGGATCGAAGCCTTGGCCCGCCATGGCGTAGTAACCAGCGCCGCTAGCGTGATTGATGGTGAGGATGATCTTTGGCACGGTGGCACACGCCATTGTCTCGACCATCTCGGCTCCCGCTCGAATAATACCGGCGCGCTCCGCTTCGACGCCAACCATGAACCCGGAGACGTCCTGAAGGTAGATCAGCGGCACATTATTGCGCTCGGCGTTTTCGACGAAATATGCGACCTTGCGCGATGACTCGGCGTAGATGATGCCGCCGATCCGCGCACCGCTTTCGGTTTTCAGAAAACCGCGCCGATTGGCGATCAGCGCGACCGTCCGGCCGGAGAGCTTGGCTTCTGCGCACAACATTTCAGGCGCATGCTCCGGTTGAAATTCCAGGTAGTCGTCGCCGTCGAAGATCCGTTCGATGGCCTCCTCGACGTTGTATGGCAGGCGGTGATCGGAGGGCATGAGATCATATAGGCCTTCCGCCGGTTTGGGTGGTTGCGAACCTTTAAGCGTCGGCGGAGCTTGAGGCATGGCGCGAAATTTTTGGCGGATCATCTCGAGACAGGCTGAATCGTCCTTGGCCATGAAGTGAGCCACGCCGCTGGACGCGGTATGCATACGCGCGCCGCCCAACGACTCTGCATCGACCACCTGGCCGACTGCGCCCTTCACCAGGTTCGGTCCACCGAGTCCCATGAAGCTGGTGCCGTCTACCATGATGATTACATCGCTCAGCGCGGGCAG